>Ga0307515_10001527_pt1 | contig 51781 bp, 44 predicted proteins | sample 17_EM_MG_FD_194513 | JGI IMG/M metagenome (GOLD analysis project Ga0307515, IMG submission 194513) | Populus trichocarpa ectomycorrhiza microbial communities from riparian zone in the Pacific Northwest, United States - 17_EM | ecosystem: Host-associated > Plants > Roots > Unclassified | place...
GCTCACGCAGCACCTACTTCTGACTCAGGCAAAGTCGTTTCCTCCCACTTCCCGCTACCCGGTGGAGGGCACAAGGCCATTGAAACTCCACCTAGCCCACCCCCATTACTTAATCTCTTTGTATGCTTGACCTATGGTGAATTTGACACAGGGAGCTCGGTTTCGTGCGACATCGACCTGCACTTTACAGGGAGTCTGCTTTCGATCGGCTGCATCGGTGCAGTGGGGGGAGTGGCGGGATTCGAACCCGTGAAATGCAGCATAGTGTTGGCAAGAAGCCTACCCTCCTTGACCTATTAGGACCAAAAATTTGTAGAAATAGATGTGTCATTTCATATTGAGTTCTCATCACTGGTTGCGATCAGCCATCACAGTCTCTCTAATCCTCATCCTTATACTGAAATAAGCTACATAGTTCTCCAAATTCCCCTCGTCTTTTCTATCCTCTCCTTCGTTCCATCTTCGTCATCCCCATTCTCCCCTCTCAATATAATAGCCACTCTACTCAAGTGCTGGGTATGAGTACTATGAAAGATCCATCCCCATATAGAGGCAAGAGATAGAGTAACAAAACCCGGAATAATGGAAATCCAAATTTCTGGAAAATGTGAGTGAAATATAGCTTATAAAATGCATAGTGGGTAAAGATAAGATGTAGACAAAGCAGCTGAGGAGCATGGCTGACATTGTGGTGGAACAGGTAAAGAGCAAGTAGGACCGCAAGTCCACATACGGGGTAGGACAATGAAAAACTAGTAAAGTCGTAGAGAAAACTAAAGGGACACAATATGCAAGGAAATAGAAAGGGTAAATAGGCGTTCAAAGACCAAACAAAAACAAAAGTAAGGCGAGACAGAAGGAAGGGTCGAGAGAATAAATAGTAGGAATGAGTAGGAATGAAAAGGCAGCCACTATAGATGTCCGTTGCCGAATAGACAAAGTCAGTCGAAGGAAGGCAGTAAGGCATCCTCCATATTACCGCTCATTGCTACCCACCGAAGACTGTGCGTCATATCACGATTGCTAACAATTCCTGCCCGAAACTGGCTCTCCTCTGGAGTGACCTCCACCGCTCGGTCCGCTTTCTCGACAGCCCTTTCTAGGTCATCAGGATTACCAGTGTGCTCATACCGCATCATGTACTTGACAGCAAGGTTTGATAATATGGGCCCCATTGGCAGCTCAGGGTCGGTAGCAGCGATATTTGCTGTTTGCTCGGCTCTTTGGACGCAATCGTTCAAATCCTTCATCGCACCAGTTCGCTCGAACCGTTCTCCAAACCAGTCCGCCAATTTGTCTAACAATCTCGCCTTGAATGAGTCCTCACACATGACTGCTTCTGCGATTTCTCCTGTGCGTATAGCCTCGTTCAAGTCATCCATACTCCCCGATAGCTCGTATTTATCCCCGAACATGCAGCTCAGTATAATTAACCTAGGCGCGCGACACGATTGGTGTTTCGGAGTGGCCTCAACAGCTTGTTCAGCCCAGATGATAGCCTGTTCTAAGTCTTCGATAACACCTAACTGCTCGAATCGTTGCTTTAACCTACTGCCTAATTCTCCGAGTCTGCTTGGCAGCTCTTGATCGTATGTAGCTGTGGCAGTCACCGCTTTCTCGGTATTTTGGATCGCTTCTTCGAGGTCTTCTAGGTTCACCGTCTGTTCAAATCGACTCCAAAACTTATCACCCAGGTTACTCAGTCTCAACGCCATGTCCGGGTGACCATCAGGTAGGACCACTACTGCTTGTTCAGCCCAAATAACGGCAGAATTGATATCGTTTATTTCCCTAGTCTGTTCAAATCGCTTCATAAGCTTGTCGGCCAGGTCGTCCAGAATATGTGCGTGGTCCGGATTTCCGTCACTCGCAGCCTCCGCCGCGTCCTCTACCTTTCGAATTGCCTCATCCATGTCTTCGGCGTTACCTGTCTGTTCAAACCGACTCCAGATCATATCTCCTAGGAGTTTTATCAGTAAGGGGCGAGTTGGATGGTCTTGGGGAGTTGCCATCACAGCTTGCTCTCCCCACATTATCGCTTCCTCCAAGTCTTCTAGAACCCTCGTGAAGTCCTCGAAACGATGCTTGATCATGCGGCTTAATTTGTTCAATTTTATGGGACGATCTGAGCAATCATCAGGGCTAGCCTGTATCTCTTCCTGGACGTGCAGAATTGCCTCCTCCAGTTCTTCTAAAGTTTCACAGGTGTTGAAGGTGTCATCCCTATATATGTCACCCACGTTAGAAAGCCCTTCAGCTTTCTTCCATCTTCCCAGTCGTTGGTAGGTTGTTGCCAGGTCGTTCATGATCTTTGCTGTGTCGGAATGTTCCGTGCCGAGTGTCTCTTGTCTCTTCTCCAAGACATAGCTCACATGAGCCTGTAGCATTTCCACCTCGTCCAACCGTCCTAGGGCGTGATATGACATTGCGAGGTCGTCAGTGCTCGCCAGTGTCTCCTCGTTCTCTTCGCCAAGTATCTTCCTCCTCATCTCAACAACTTCTAAGAATAACTCCTGCGCTTTCTTCCACTGCCGGCGATGCACAAGCGTTGAGGCTAGATCCCTTTTGCTGGAGATGGTGGATGGATTTTCTGGTCCTAATGCACGCTCTCTTTCCCGTATGATCCGAATCTCTAGTAATTCCGCCTCCTCCCAACGTTGTTGACACTTGTATAAACGTACTAGCCATTCCATGATTTCCAGCATGTCTTCATCTGCATCTCCATGCCGTGTTCTAACCTCCAAAATCTGAAGGTATATCTGCTCTGCGTCTTGATAACGTTTCCGGGAAAGGTATATGTGGGCCAGCCTTTCCATACCTCCTAGTGTATCGGGATTCTCTCTTCCATGAAGGTCAATTTTCGTATCCACAATTCGAACCTGGAGCTTCTCCGCCTCTTCGACTCGTTGCCCTTGCACCATGTATATTACGACTAGCGATTCCATACTCTGTAGTGTGTCTGGATGCTGCTCTCCAAGGGTAGCGATTCGGGTTTCTATGATCTGAGACTGCAGTATCCCGGCCTCTTCGAGCCGCTGTTGTTGCGTATATATTTGAACTAGCATATCCATACTTCTTAGTGTGTCGGGGTGATCCACTCCGAGGAAGTTGGTTTTCATCTCCACGACTTGGACTTGAAGGTTTTCAGCCTCTTGGAACCGTTGTAGGTGACTCAGGTATAAGTGCACCAGTGTATCCATGCTATCCAGCGTGTCTGGGTGTAACGCTCCAAGAGCATTGATTCTTGCGCCCATAAGTTGGGTCTGTAGCAAGGCAGCCTCTTCGTGCCGCTCCTGGTGCACATATATTTCGGCTAGCATAGCCATGCTGCTCAACGTGTCGGGGTGCTCCACTCCAAGATGGCTGACTCTCATATCCATGATCTGGACTTGCATTTTCTCTGCCTCTTCGAACCGCTGCTGGTGTATAATGTAAAATGGAACTAGCACTTCCATACTTCTAATCGTGTCTGGATGCGCCGCTCCGAGGTTGCTCATTCGCGTTTCCACTATCTGAACACGCAACTTTTCTGCATCTTCCAACCGTTTCTGATGCACATAGAAATCTGAGAGCAATATCGTGCTCATCACTGTATCTGGATGATCTGGCCCGAGGACTCTCAATTTTGTCTCCATACTCCGAACTTGCAACTTCTCTTCGTCCTGCAAATTTTCCTGGTTGATGGGAGCGTCGTCTATAACTGGACTAAATGGCCTTTCCACCTCAAGGGCACCAGGCGTTTCAGTGGGATTCCACTCGAATTTTATTTCCATGGTCTGGAGGTTGTTTCCTTGCCATCCAAACTCTTCCCGGCAGCGTTGATTAAGTTCGGCTATTATTTCTTCCTTGGACTGTGCTTTATCCCACTCCATAAACTTGATGTTGCTTGCATTTGTCCCGAAGTTTGAGAATATCCGGCCTACCTCGGATCCAAGGACAGAAATGCTGGGGAAGCCCTTGTAATCGACGGTGGTCTTGGGCTTCCGTGTGCGCTTTGCAGTTCCCAGAATATCGTTTCTTCCTTTGGAATTACCTCCCACATCATCAAAATAGCCTGCTTCTACCATTAGGTCTCTGTAGAGGGGATTCCTGTCGGCCCTGACCATTTCGATGACGTCTTCGAGCTCCTTGGGTTGCCTATTGCTTTGTCCTAACCAGTAGACTGATTTTTCCTTATCAACCGGAATGCCAAATCCAACATCGTAGCAAAAGGCTAACTGGAAAGCTGTGTCTTGTCGGACGGTGCCATTGGTATGAGTATCTAAGGCTTTGTTCTCAAAGCATTTGAATACGTATTCCCAGGTTTGCGAGTCAGACGCCTTAAACTGGCGGAACGTATTGGCTATCTGATTGACAATTTAATGTTAATTTGGGACCAATGGTGCATAAATGGTCTCGAACCGACATACTTGAAAGGTAGGCCAAGAAGTTGACACCGCGGATTTTCCAAACTCTTCAATAAGCGTCAAAGTTTCTCTAAGCTCTGTTAGGTTGATATCGGTGAAGCGGGTGAGTTAGGGGACTTTACTGGTGGTGCCCAAATGGCAATGACAATCCGTCCATGTCCAGGCTTCTGCTATTCGCGTCGTTTTTCAGACTCGACTCAAAAAATGAATTAAGTCCGTTTTTCTGAGCTGAACTGATGTTTGTTGCTTTCATAATCTCGGTATGGGCGAATTCTGAGAGCCTACCCTCGGATTTCAATCGCCATAACAAGCCAAGGTCGGGACCACCTCCTCTTTCCAGAGAAGATTCAAGGCTACCAGGGGTTTTGGGGAGCGTTTCGTGAAATAGAAGCCAAAGGCACAGCATTCCAAACGAGAATATATCGGCCAATTTTGCTTGCTCGAATGTGACCACATTGTTGGCTTCCACCTCTCGCGCTGTCCATGGGTACGACCCCGGCAACAAAACTTTCTCCCCTTCAGCATAATCTACACATAATGTAGAAAACCCATAATCTGCAACCTTAGTAGTGAACATCCCGCCAGTATCTTCGAATATCAAGACATTGCCCGGTTTGATATCCCCATGAATTACATCTGCAAAATCGGTTAGGACCTGTGAAACGGAAGCCAAGGGGTACATACGGCAAGAGTGCATGAGCAAGATGGCACTTCCGATTTCTCGACACAACTTCACTCTGTCGCTAAATCTCATCTGTCTTCCGGCTTCCGAGCATACAAAGGTTTTAAGATCTCCGTGCTGTGTTTTTTTAAGTACTAGAACAGGCCATGGTTCGTCATCAGTGGTGTCCCAACAAACGCCCTCAAGCTTGACGATGTTTGGGTGTTGTCGTATCACTGGGTGTCCCAACACCAAAACCTCAGATACCAGTGCCCGATATTCTTCGTTCTTGTCGGCTGGTCGGAGACTCTCGCGATGTACCCGTTTAAACGCAAAGCTGAGTGAGCTTTGATTGGAGTCGGATAACTTTGCAGATCCACCTTGGGATATTTTGGCCGTTCCTCCACTTCCTATATCAAGGTCCGGTTCCCAGGTGATTGGAAGTATGTCCACTCTCCATCGTTGTACGACGGCAAGGAAGTCAAGGAGGTCATACTCCTGTGCAGGTGAGACTGGAGAGGCGCTGGTTCCGAAACAATGGCTATGGAAATGTGTCTGTGATTCAGAGGCTTGACTTTCGGACGCAGAACAGGCGCTGGCGTCTGCCTCCGCTTGCGTGTGGGTCGTGCTGGTCCTGGCCATTGATGACGAGGTTTGGGGCTGGTCCTGATCGCTTTGTCTGCCAACGGGGGTCTCCTTTTGTGGGGATTCAACACAATGTCTCTGTAGTCCAGTTACTCCCTCAGTGGGAAATGTTTTAAACTCCGCCTGCTCATCCGACGAACGCATCTCTTCGTTGGGAGCTTCGCCGTCGCTCCGTCCACCGCGTGCATTTGCAACCGCTACTACCAGTTCATTTGGCGATAATGGAATACCCGGAAAAAGTTGGCCTCCGTTGCTTACTTGGGGGTTGCTCGGGCGATTTTCTGACAACTGGTCAGAACAGGTTGAGGTAGGGGGAGTTTGTGTTTCGGACATTATTTCGGTTCTCGTAAGGTTTCCAGGTCTGTTTGGGTACGATCTTCGCCAAGCACGTGAAATAAAGGAAACAAATCGATATGAGAGGGATGTCGCGATCTTCGATGAAATTCAAGGTAAAGTGAGGCTTGTATCCACGAGGATATGAAGTAGTCAACCTCCAAAGGAACTTTTTTAGTGCCGTCGTAGAATGATATTTTGATGAACAAACCTGTAACAGGAACTAGGGGCAGTAATCTTGAGATGGTCTTTACAAGACTGAGTTGAAGGCTGCACATACTCCCTCTACCCACTCTCTATGTCACTTCCGAAACGAGGCTCGGAGTTGGGCAGAAAATACAGCACCGAGCATATTCTTGAACAACTCCACCACCCTATACAATCTCATATGTTTGATTCGCTGTACGTATGCTAATTTTTGCTGGCTCCTGCCGGCGCCAACAAATAAAACAATCATAAAGGTGCCAGCGCAGCAAAATATCAAGGAGGCTGTGCCAGGTAGTGTGCTTGCTGCATGCCGCAATGTGCTTTTGCAGCATTCCGTAGCAGTGTGCTTCAGGATCCATGCTTCATATCGTTTCATGATTAGTTATTCATCGTGTTTGAATGCTGAAATTCTTTTTGGAGGTGGGAGTCTCCAACAAATAAAATTGCCAGTGCTATTATGAAGGCGAGCTGTGCTAATGGAGGCGTGCATTTCAAGTTTAGATTTGTTGCGACAGCCTATAGCTATCGAAACTGCTGCATAACTGCTGCACCACATCATGATTGACAGTCTCCGTGTAGAAATGCTAAGGTTTTTTAATGGTGGTAAGCCAATATCAAGAAGTCACACCACATGGGCGGAGATACTGCGATACGCACATGGTCGTACATGACTATATATGTAGAATAGACGAATATAGTGATAGACTACCCGATTGCGAAAGCCCCCCAGTTGCGAATGCTATATAAACCACGGTTGTAACGCAACCCTTGTCGAGGTTTAACCAAGCAAAACTACTAGATTCGCAACTGGGGGTGTTCTGTCACTGTACCAGTACTCACCTCCCTGCAGGCTTGGAGTGGTCGATCGATCCCACACCTCGAACATGCCCGCTGCAGTTGTTGAACGACTCGACATTCTTGTGATTTTCCGATTTGACAAAACAGCCCACGCACTTGGTTACGAGGTGGAGTATGAGGAAAACTGAAGGATTAGGACGTAGTTCTAAAATGCTTCTACACAAAACCTAAACGCAAATACCCCGCCTTTGGGAATTGTCATTTAAGAGGGTTTCCAGGGATGCTGAACCGTTAGGACGAAAAAACAAAGAATTCCCATCGTACTAGAACTTCTTCACTTAAATTATACTTCTACAGCGCATGCGCAACTTGAAGGCGGGGATGCCAGTGCGTCACGTGCACCGGCATGTCTTCTCGTATATCTTCGCCTCAAAATTATACCAGTGGGTAGAATCGTCAGAGCAGTTAGAGATATCGTAACGACCACGTAAAGCCAGAACCCCGGTACAATCCTGAAATGTCCGTCATCCCTACCGCCTGTGCCGTCTGTCTTGAATTGTATCAAATTGGAGCTGAAGATGGTCTGCGAAGAAATTAACCACCGTCATCAATTGATTCTTTGTGGACACGGCATTCTTTACCGCGATCAATGTTGCTGGCAGGTAGATTGTTGCAATTACGCTTAATATCTTGAGGGTCATTGAATCCATTTGGCCCTGTTCAGCAATATTACTCATCAAGCCCAGACTAGCTTGCATTGTTTGTCCATTCTCTAGAATGATTTTGTCGTTACGAAACTCCAGAATATTAGATAGCTACTCTTTCAAGCATTAGCAACCGAGTCAATAAGTATAAGGCAAGAAGGAGGGGCTTCTGACTAGATGTGTCGTCTCTCGCAAGTATTCCACGATAGAGCTTACGTTGCGTCGGTGGCGTTTGATCTGAGCCGTGTATGTTTCGATACCGGCAAACAAGTCGTCTCCAGAAGAAGGGGTTTGGAGCATATCCTGCTTTTTAAAATAAGATTCGATACCACTGGCGACATCCAGACAGGAGTCAAGAATAGCTATTGTCCTCAAGAGTGTCCGCCGAAGTCGTTGCACCTTTTGGCAGTCTGCGAATGTGATCGAGTAATCATTTCGTTTTGCCGGTCCAACACTTGAATGGCAAGCTTTATCGTCCTGTAGCTCGTTGGTATGTACTCGGGGTTTTGATGCATTCTATGGGACCAGTACTCACCAGGGTATTGGCCTCAGCCCAAAGGTATTCAATATATTCACCCCAATTGCTAGCCATCAACGAGAGAAAGTGGATGTGAAGTAGCATGTAGTTTGCATTCGAACCGTTCAAGTTCGGCGATTTGTTACTTAACCTACCTAGCAGACCTTCATTAATCCCTTCGGATGGCTGTAGGAGGATCCAAGTTGATTTTCGACTCTGCAGCTCTATCTGCTGATATATTCCTGTCTGTCGCAAAGACCATGGTCTTGTAGTCCCATCCCGATTGTGCAACTCCATGTACCGGATGTTGTAGCAGAACTCTAAGTCATAAGTATAAGTTATTAGTGAACGTAGTCGTGTATAGGTAAATACTATGCGTGGAATAACCTATTCTGTCCGATGTGAGCGTATGATAGCTATCCCAGGTTCGATGATCCTCGTCTCTTTTAAACCCGAATGCGGTGACGACATCGAAAAATTGTGTGAACACATTATGACCGTCAAGAATTGTCTGAAGCCCTTCCTGGGTGATTAGTAGTCGACTGAATGAATTCTTTTGCCGTATGATACTAAAAGATTCTAATTAGACAGTCCTGGGGCCACGCATAACAAGGAACTTACTAGAACGCTTCGATGGCCTTTGTCTTATTGTCCTTGTCACTGGGTTAGGTTCCACAGATACTCGTCAAGGCTCGAAGGTAACAAATCCCGCAAGAACGAATTCGCTGATTTTCAAGCAGACTGTATCCACGAGTTCTACTTACTTGCACCAAATGATTGATGGATTCCTCATCGTGTGCAAAACACCTTTCCAACTGTTTGATATCTTCCAATACTCGTAGAGACTCTATGCTATTGATAGCTTTAGCGAACAGTCTCGGGGATTCTTTGATGAACCGCCGGCGGTAGAGGTCTCTGCGTGTTCGGTTATTTTAATGGCTAGAAGGGGGATGATGTGGGGAAGTAAGATACAATTCTCTTCCAGCATTCCGTAATTCAACAACTTCAATCGGCATATTTAGAATATTGATGGCACAGTGTGGCCAGATTTGGAAAGCTGTATGCGATGCGGGATTGTATAAATAGTTTCTGTCAAATTTATAACTGCAGATAGCTATGTACTCGTACTTCTCGCGAAGGAATAAGTACCAAAAGCTTGTCAGCTTCGGAATTACCAGTTTGAGTAGTCTCAGCCACGGGGCAATAGAATGACTGAAGGGGCACACGGACGGCTAATCAATAACCAGTTGCAGTGCCCATTTTTAGTTCTAGCTAGCCGAACTTCCTTTCCGATAACATATATTTTGTTTTGTCTCATTCGCAAGCTCATTGTTGCCGAGAGGCTGGGTACGAGACAATATTTTGTTTGGCATGGTGCTCATCTTCATGCATGCCATAGCCCCCAAATCTTTCTTCATGCATGCGCATGAGCTGGCTCGATAGTACACGTCAACCACCCACCAGTTCCTTGCGCTTTGTCGTACCTTTGAACATGGCTGGATGCGACTAGAGCTGCCACCTTTTTTTGTCTGTCAGATCGAGATTTGATGCATTAATCTTCGCCATCGCTATCACCATCTATATATTCATCATAAATACCAGGTGGCGGGTATCATTTTGATCGCAAATGGTATGCCTCCTACCGTCAAGCAAAAGATACCAAATAGGTACGTCAACAAGCAGGTCCTAAACAGGTTGCTCGTCGAATTCTTTGGGGATAATAATTTTGAGGTTGAGCTGGTAAGTTCATCGCAACTTCGAGCCTACGTTTATTAATTTACTTTGTTTTCTTGCCAATTGCAATATTAACCCTATATTCGGAAAACAGGAAGACGACGAATTTATTATTATCACCCTACTAGATGAAAACGCGAAGTTATCCGATGTAATTCTTCAACATTCATCACTCCTATCCTAGCTAGGGCCGTACTGATGAGTAAGTTATAGAAGCAACTAGAGTTGATTAGAGAGTCTTGTTTCTAGGCACCTCTGTCTCTAGGCACCTCTGTCTCTAGGCACCTCTGTCTCTAGGCACCTCTATAGGAGTTCTCTCAACTGTCATTCGTATGTGCACTCTCCTTTGTCAGGCATGCACTATATTTTTGGTCTTGATTTCCGACTGCTGTCGTAGTTGAAAGGCATGGCTTGGTTCTATAATTTCTATTAAATGTTTGGGCAGTCGGCCAAGTGCTAATAAGCCCTCAGAGGCGACAGTATGGCGGAACTCCGGAAACAGGTTCAGTCGTTACGTTGCGAGGTCGCCGGTGGGGATCAGAAGTTTGTCCCTCATCAGTCTCTTTATCGGATCATGACTAGAGATGTGGTGTTGGATGCTGTCAATAAAATCAAGGATGTCCCGTGGTATTCTAAAGAAGAGACTGTGTATTGGATCATGGCTGGTGGGCGGAGGATATTTGCGATCCTTATCCTACTCAAGAACGAAGAGAGCTCTATCTCTCATTTCATAAAGCACGACCGTTTCCAAAATTCGCCATTGGACGAAAGGTTACCCTTCTCGAAGGAGACACTCAGTTCTATGATTCCCAATATCGCAGACGACTTCTACGAGAGGCAATGGGAATTTGTAGCGCCAATATTGCATAGAAACGTGGTCCATCGGTTATTGCCAGATAAGGTCAGACTGCCATTCATACATAACCAGATGATCGGCGAAGGTGGTTTTGGGTTCGTCTATGAGATCCAATTGCATCCAGATCATCAGACAACTCCTCTCATCCCCCAAGAAGGCGTAAGTTTATGATATCCTCACAGTGCTACGTTATCAACCCTGACATCCATCACAGGATCAAAAAGTCGTGCGGAAGGAATTCAAAGCCACAGTTAACAAAGACACTGATTACGACAATGAGTTGCGCAACCTCAACATCCTGAACCAGCTCAGACATCCCAATATCATCGAGCTACTGGCCTCCTATACTCACAAAGGTGAACATAATTTTATCTTCCCATTCGCTCGTGATGGTGACCTTGCGGCGCTCCTTGCCCGAAAAGAACGCCCAGTTCATTTCCAATCAGATGAATCCTTTTTTGTTGCTCTATGCGGATTATCCTCAGCAATAGAGAAGGTGCATTATTTTACATCCGAAAGCCTCAGTATCGAACTGATAGGTTGCCATCATGATCTAAAGCCACAAAACATACTCGTCCAGCAGGATACATTCATACTCGCAGATTTTGGTCTTTCAAAGCTTAAAAATTCTACGGAGTCATCAAAAACGACGTTCCAGATCGGGGCAGCGAATTATCTTGCTCCGGAATGCGAGGATTGCGAAAACGGTTTTACGAAGCACACGATTAGTCGGCCTAGCGACATCTGGTCCTTCGGCTGTATCATTGCCGAGATACTGACGTATATGAGTAGGGGCGCCGATGGTGTTGCAGAGTTCAAGAGGAAGCGTGCTGTCAAAGTAGCGAATTTCAAGATACCTATCTTCCATGCTGGCAGTCGTGCACCTAATCTCGGAGTTACAACTTGGCTATCGGAATTAGAAGACCAGAGCGATGAATCCAGCCGGATGCTTGTCCAACTGGTAAGGTCCATGTTAAGCATGAACCCAGAGGACCGACCGAATGCTAGAGATGTCACTTCCAGACTTTGCTTCATCGCAGTGGACGTACATGTTCGCCTGGTAGATGATTTGTACCGGAGCCTCTCAAAAACAATGGATTCATTCGAAGCTTACGTGGAATGGGAGAGGTTCAAAAGTTGGAGATGGACCTTCGCATCGGTAGAGAGTGAAGGTGATAGTTGGAATCGCACCATTGACAACCAAGTTGATCTCATGTCAATCCTTAACCGTTTGATCAACATTCGAGAGGAATTGAAGTTAATTCTATCTCGCTGTCAGGATTCACTGTCACCGCTTTTTGTCAATCTCTGTCTTCTCAACGACCGTCTCCTGAGCTCTTTTTCAGCGGAACTTCAGGCACGAACGAAATCGCACTTTGAGCTTGTCATGGTCAATACCGAAGACTCCAGCCTACTCGAGAAGACTCAAAAGGCGTTTGAAGGGACACCTCGGTACGAGAGAGTCAGTAAGTTAGCCAGCATCAAGCGCATGTCTATCTTAGCGGCGGAGCGGCTCAATGGAAGTCGCTCCAGCCTACGGCTGGATTCTAATTGCATACATTCCATGGAGAATTTCGAAGACCATACACTTGCGGTAGTCGCAGCGGTACACGATACTTCGGAAAGACGAGTTTTGGTCGAATGGATACGATATGATGGTCAGTGGGAGAGCCACTCCTGCCAACAATTGTTTGAGCGAGTAGAGGCTATTGCAGATCTTCTCAATAGATCCGCAAAGCCTGACGAGTTTCGGGTGCTCCACTGTTCCGCATTCTTTCATGACCCGTCCCAGCCAGCGTTTGGCCTGGTCTATGACTTTCCCTGCGCTTCTCTACATAAACAAAACAACTTGGTTCCACGTACCCTCTCTGATATCCTGAAGTCTACTGCAACGATTCGAGAAAGACCTTCCCTCGGAGACCGATTCAGACTCGCGCATATTCTAGCAGTTTCTATATTCGAATTTCATAAGGTCGGGTGGCTGCATAAGAGCATCTCCGCATACAACGTCGTTTTCTTCACGTCTAAGGGCTCAAAGGCGGTCGAGTGGCTGAAGACACCGTACATAACAGGGTTTAACCACAGCCGGCAAGACGATCCCACGGCCTTCACTGTAGGACCGGGCACAAGCTCGAAGACTGGAAAATACCATCACCCTCTGTACTCCATGAATGGGCCACGATACCAACCCGAGTTTGATTATTACAGCCTCGGCATAGTCCTTCTGGAGATTGGCTTGTGGAAAACGATTGATGGCATGACAAAGGCTGCTTCGCCGAGCCAGAGGCGGGATGAATTGTGCAACAAGCGGGTGCCACTTCTCGGGCATTACATGGGAACAGAGTATCAGGATGCAGTCCTTGCTTGCTTGACTGGGGTGGGAAATAACAGCCTTCTCGCGAGTGCAGCACGTACGACCGAAGAGATTACCCCATTAAATCTCGGCTTTGAAAGACGGGTCATTGAGCCACTCAGCAGATGTTATGCCTCCGATTCTGTACCTCGTACGCCATTTCCTGAGGAAATGCCCAAGAATATAGATCAATCGGCAGCAGGCTTCGGAGGAGAAAGGGGTGCAGAAGGGGGAGTTTTGGGCGGAAGCCGGGGTTGGTGGTGGTGGAGATGAGTTTGTTTGGGTCTGTGAAACTAGTTTGGATAGTCATTTCGGGGTTGCTTACTGGGGAAATATGATAAATTTTGGCTGAGATGAATGTCAGTGCATGATTGATGTGCCATGTTTTGATTTTTGATGTATGATAGTTATGATCTTTTCAGAAGTACCTTTGTGGTTCAGAACTAGTAATGCTACGTGTGAATACTGCCACAGTGACAAATTGCAAAGATCCTTCTCTAGCCTTCATCGCCGTCACTGTTTCCATACTTCTCCCCACCCTCCACGCCCCTTTCGATCTCTCTCTTCCTCTCTAACCAGTTGAAAACTATATCTAACTCTTCCCTACCCTCTCTTCAGCGCAAACCCTCTCAAATCCTAAATTAACTCGCCAACTTTGTCCTCCAAACCCAGCTATCCAATGTTAAGGTAGTATCATAGAACGGCCCTTAGCAACTTTTAGACGACCTAACGAATTTCTCTGTTTCTTTCGATTTGAGAATGTTCGGGGCGTCAATGGTGTTAGTCGAGACATTAGACTGACTAAAATGAAACGTATACTGCCGTCCAACCAGACGGCGCGTGCCAGCACCAAGGCAGCGGCTCCTGATCGCCTTTATACAGATTTATTGCTTCTTGCCAGATCTGTGCAAGTCGGGATGACGATGGAAGGTGGTGTGGAAGCGTTCGCTACGAGCTCGATAGTTAGAGCTATGGGAGGGCGAAGTGAAGATGGATAAACTAAAGAAGGAAAAGAAGTTATCCATGGAGATGGTCGAAGGTTGCGGAATCATAAGCTATTGTGAGATGTGTATCTTGAAGAGTGATGCGAAAGGTGACGTTAACTATTCATTATTTGCTGAGCTGCATTGCACTTGATAAACAGGTTCCCTTGCCGCCCGCGCAGCGCATGTATGGGTGCAGGTTCGCTCATGATCTCGCTATTACCACTAAAGCCCTAGTCGCTTACCGAACCAGGTGGCGATGTACTTAAGAAGGAGCCGCATCACTTAAGGGTTTGGCACAAGTATACCCAGAGTAGAGTACGTTTCCTCGCCATCAAGGTGAATCGGAGGGACCATTGCGGCCGAATTCAAAGCCCTTTCACGTACTTCCTGGACTTTAATTTGCAAAAGATAGTCAGATCATTAATTCCAAACCCCCACCAGTTTTCGCACGTAAATTACATTACAACCAATTACATCGCCAATTCGCAAGTACTATTCCGTACTGTACCAAAAGCGATTCGTGGTAAATCTACAATATTGTGGATGTGTGAAGATGAGGATGACTATGTCGAACTACTAAGAAACTTTGAAGGTCTTGCCGGTGTAGTTACCGCACTGAACTAAATTTCAGACCTCTTCACATAAGGGAATAATTGGCCTGCATTGGTCGCCATTAGTCGGTACTGGAACAAATGCAGCATTGGAAAACTCACAGAATAATTGTGTAGATAGCCTGATCAAGGTCGTACTTGCCACGGAGGTCCCATAAACCACAATCGTCTGAGCCGAATTTGTTAGGTGGGAAGAAGCCAGACACTGCGATAAATTTTCCATCTTCGCCCTTGCCCTTGAAAATCTCCTTAATAATTTTAGGGTCTTGTAGCTTATTGCGATATCGAGGGCCGAGCTCAGACCGACCAAATTTCGAGATTTCTAGACAGTACATAATCATTGCTGCGAATCCGGCAGCGAGTGCAGTTGCTACTGAGCTGCCGGAGCTGGATGGTGGCTGCTGCTTCCGTTCGGATTTCTCGTGTGGGAACGGTAACCGCATTCCGCGGGCGCTGCCTGGGAAGAAAAATTCCGCGTCTTTTACTGCGCGTTCGTCCGCGTAACCGCTATCTTTAGCGGCACCGATGCAGATAACTCCTCCATCTTTGCATTTGGCCGGGTATGGCAGGCGTGTGCTACTACCACTACTATTCAAACCCTGGTCGCTGGCCGCACCGAACATCAAAATCCCCGCCTTGTGTGCGGCCTTGATGGCGTTATCAAGTAGCTGAAGGCTGGGATCAAGCTCTTTAGGGCCTTCTGTATTGTCGGGGATTGTCCAGCTCATCGAGATAATATGGACTTCCTTCTGGATTGCCCAGTGTATCGCCTGCAACATTAGTTTCTCATATTCCCAACTTGACAGTGATTGATGTCACCTTGGCAGCAGAGTCAGCTGTGAACTGAAGATCTCCAGTGTTGGAATGTCCCTGGTGTAATCTGGCAATATAGAGCTGGGCCTTGGGGCAGACATAATGTACAAGGTTGGTCATTAGTGTGCCGTGTCCTGTGGACGAGAAGAAAAATGGGTTTGTGCGAGTGAATGATGGCTGTCGTTCTGTGTAGAACGACTCACCCTGCGCAATGAACTGATTTAATCCGGATCCAGGCTGCATCAAGTCGATTCCGTCGTCAATGATAGCTACCCGCACGTTGGGCGCTGGGTCATGTATATGTGCCGGAATATTAGTGAAGAATGACAGGAACTTGTTCATACTCTCGAACCAGTTATTTCTGGACCGGTTAGAGCAGTCGAGGGAAGGAATAATGGGTGACGTACGACTTCATTGGGTAGCCTCCAGTAGTCCAGGCGTTGTGTGTTTGGACAGTCGTCGTCTCGATCTTCACATTAGTCTTGACTTTAGGGCAGCTGATAGCCATACGAGTCTCGAAGTCGGCCTTGTATGATTCTGTTTTCGTCTCTGATTCCACTCGTCGACTGATGAGGACACACACTACCTTGAGCTGATATCGTATGTGTTAGTACAGTATGAAGTCCCAGGGGGACTGAAAGATTCTTACATGCTTCAGTTCTTTAAGCCCATCGCAGCTGGACCAATCTCGTAGTACCGAATGGTTGCCGCTCGACCACAGACGCACCTGCTGTGCATGTGCTGCTGCTTTCTGGAGCACGACACTTGAAATATCGACCTTCTTCCATTCCCAGTCCTCAATTTCGAAGCGATGGAGCCCCTCGATAATTTCGTCAGTATGTGGACATACTTCGTCGTCGTCTACCATCAATCTAATAATCTTCTTGACTCCCTTTTCGTGTAACAGATCGAAGATGCGCTTAAAATCTTGTCTTCCGGCTCCAGCGCCGGTATCCGTTCTATTATCACTCACATCACCCGAAGTTGCGGAGTTGGCTTTGGTGGAGAATGGATGTCGCGGGATATGAACGTACTGGAGAATTTTCTCGAATTCCAGGCTTTGGAGAAGCGCTATCAGTGCCTCCTCCGAAACGCTGGAATTTTCAGCTTCACCGAGATCAAGCTGAGTTTGGCGTTCTGTAAACACATTAGCGGATTCGTATGCTAGTAGCTCGACGTACTGTTGCTCACTCACCTGGACCCGGAACTGCGCCATACCCGCCGCGCAGTAGACGAATGATTTGATCACGATCCAAGAGATGCATAATCTCGTCCTTCAAAAAGTTTGCGATGTTATCGGATTGAGGAGTGTCTCCACCGCCATTTCCGGGGCTATTTGGGTTCTTATCATCCACGTATGTACAAAGGCCGTGGAGGCGATGCTGGTAAACAGAGTGGTCATCGTTGTTTCTCTCCCTCAGGGCTTTGGGGCACCACAAGAAAACTTTTTTAACCATTCTCAGCTGCGATTCAGTTTCTTCGGTATTGTATTCCGGCACATATTGTGCCGCAAGGTGCAAAACAGTATTTCCTTCGCTGTCGGCTTTGGCTGGGGCACTGGTCGGGCCCCGACTGCCAGTATCGACACGATTGGACGCCTCGAACTTCAGGTTGTTTGGAGTGCTAGTGTTTGTATTCTGAGTATGCTTATCCTCTTCGACATCAGTATCTATGTCAGTACTATTGAATAACGTTAGAAATTTTACGTTATCGTAGTCGCTGATAAACGGCATGATGTGGTGGAGAAGCAAGCTATCTTCCTTTTCCGCGCGGAGAATTTCCGCCGCTTCACCGGGATAATTGTTGACGAAGAATCTCACAAAATAACGGCTCTCAGTCTTTGCAGCGGGTCGGAGTGCGAGGTGCAAGACCGTCTTTGCTTCGTTGTTGTCGCCGGTATACTTGGACCGATAGAGTTCTGGGTACTTGGTCATACACCACTTAAAGAGAAACTGGAGTTGCTCTTCGAATCTCTTCTGCTGGGCGTCGCCGAGGATTGCGTGAAGTATTGTCCGACCAGAAGCGTTGATTTTGTCGAGGCTATTCTTTGTCGAGACCTCTTGTCTCGCGATAAATTCGTTCAATTTTGTCTTGATCTGGCTCTCTTTTAAACCTTGAAAATACTTCTTGGTCTTGTTGATTCGTTTTCTGCCGACTTCCTCGAAGTCTTCCAAAAATTGGTCTTGAATGTTCGTGATTGCCCTGGATTCCTTCTTCACAAGTTTCTGCTGTTCTTCCTCTGTATCGGATGCATCGCTTTCGGTATCTGATTCGGTTGGTACGTGACGACTGTTTATCGATATCGATCCTCCTTTAGCTTTGCCGTCAACGTACGCGTCAAGACCGTTGCGTATGCTGATAGTCGGTGATAGGTTCCCATCACGGTTACCATTAACATCTTGAGACTTGCTGTTATCTGAGCTCTTTTCAGTGTTTCAATGCACATTGAGCTAGCTAGGGTACCATACATACATGAGAGACCACCTCTGCGCGCGTAAGTTTTCTTGTTCAAAAAACTGCCCGCGGCCAGTAGATCATCTTCGGCAACCGCCTGTTGGACCGGCTGAGGGAGATTGACATTGCGCTCGCCGTTTTTCGCAGCGGCGAGCATTTTGGCACCAGGGCAAGTGGGTACTGACATAACTAGGGTAATTAATTCCTTTAATGAGAGCTAGAGCAAAGTGCACTTAGAGAAGCATATATACTGGATAATTCACTGGACTGTGCTCTAATACATTAGTTGCAACAGTAATCCACGACAGAGCTATTGGCCTTTCGCTTCTGGATGCTACGTAGCTACCCCGCACTCTCAGATCACCGATCAAGCAGCGGCATCAATGAGAACAGCGAGACAGCATGTCGTATTACACCCATCTGTACAAAAAAAATGCGGCTAGAACTTGCAGAAATGTATCTTTCATTCGTATCCCCTAAACCTTAACTTCCTTCCAACACGTCTATACAGCCAATTGATCGAACATGCGATGCGCCCATTTACACACCCAGTAGACTAGAAAAACAGTAGGAATGATAATTCATCCGGACCCTGTAGTTTAGCAGGGTATAAGTTTGCTAGTGCTGGCCTTGTCAAGGTACTTTGAGTAGGCCAGCCTCGTCGGGTATCAGCCCCACCCACGACAGGGCGGATCGAATCGCGTCTTGGTTGGTCACGTCACGGACGGGCTAAATCCTTCACTGGGCCAGCACACAGGTTGTCCATTATTGGGGTCTTCACAGCCCCGAATCTGTTTGCTATGGTTGAGGTGATAAGGCTTAAAGAGCTGGTTGGCCCGGCATGGTTGCCTAAAGTCAGATTTAAATTTCATTCATCTAATGGCAGCGTCCCCTAGGCCCTCTTATACTATCCAACGACAAAAACTGCAGCCATGGCATATGAGACGCAGTTTTCGATTCCACTTTTTGATACCGGCATTGATGGGTCCGCATTTCGCTGCTCCAACAACCAGGGGGAGATGCAACGGAAGCACATTGCACAGCGAAAGGACTCCGATCTTATGGTTCAGGCCGACTTGCTTAGTGTCGTTCACGGTACACTCACTCCAGATGGAGACCCGGCGACTCTAATTGTCACGGACTTTTGCTTCGTTGGCTCACGCTCTGGGGGAAGGCGGTTTCGAAAAGCGCTTATCGAGATTGGCTTTGGCCACGATGACCAGCCAATCGGTAGTTATCTCGATCCTATTGTCCGCCAGATCGCCCCAAATGGGACATTTGTTTTTGATCCATCGACGGAACAAAAGGAAACAACGATCTTCACCAACGTGACTGCAAGCACAAAAATGAGCCTAGCTACAATCGGTATCGGCGCTGGGTTTGAAAGGAGGAAGACTCGTGATCTAAAAAAATACACTAGGATGTGTGGTAGGCCCTGGATTGCGGAAAGAACTGGCGGCGAACAAAACACAGCCCGATGGCACGTTTGGGAAAACGAGATTGCAAAGAATGGCATTCCCAACTTACTTCGGACAGCAATTTTAGTCAGTCCACGCACGGATGGAAGATTCCGGGCCCAGTTCACAATCTCGGCTGAAGTGGACATGCGGTATTCCATCGGCGGTTCCATTAGAAAGGTTTTGGGAAAGGCTGTAGTGGATCCCGTGTATTTTGGAGCCAAGTCTAAACGAAAGGATATGGGCCTCGAGCTGCATGGTTTGGATACAGACAACATGGCTGCTTGCGATTTAGATGCAATCGGCCTGGTAGAGGTGAGATTTCTTTCTCTTTCCATGAATATGGGCCTGGAGTGTTTCTGACGAAAGACAGACTGTGACAGAGGCTTGGGGTCGTATTGGTTGAGAGAGGTTACTCGGGTGCTAGAAGATATTTAGGAGCGAGTTACGAATATGCTCTTGCATACAAGTTGTTTGCGCGTCTGTTCTTTCATGGTTCTGCCTGCGGTGCTGGGGTATTCTTTCACATGCATTTAATTTTAATCTACTTAATCATAGATGCGTGTGCAAACCACCGCTCAATCACATTTGAGTGAGTCTTATCGTCGATTGTTTGCTGAATTCCGTAGCACAAACTCCCGTAGTTGTGAGTCCTATGATCGACCTTCCCATGCGTGATATCTCATCAGTCGAGAAACACTCGAATGCCGCTGCAACCAAAATCCACCTGGCACTTCCGCTGCGGCTCACCTGCCACCACTGCATCCCATTTATAATTAAGCAAGTGTAGCACCCCTAACCCACTCTCCACCCCCGCAGCCCCTCACTAGCATCGCCCATGAACTTCCGGAAATTCTTATCCCCTATCATTTACCCACAACTCCTCTCATTAAACCAAGCCAGATAATCGATATGACCTCGCCAGACGACTTTGGCCTGAAGCTCCTTGTAAAACCTAGCTGTCCGAGTGCTGACGTGTCGGGTCATAGATTGGAGTAGTTATGGCCTTTTGTCTAGTTATTCGAATATATTCTAATCAACATAGTGTAATTGCTGTCCATGGAGTGAATGGCCACTACACTAGGACCTGGTCTAGTAATAAAACGCTCTGGCTCTCTGATGTCCTGCCCAACCGCATCCCCAATGCTCGGGTGATGTCATTCGGATACCGCTCGAATCCAAGAACAGGACTCGGACTTGTGGATGCTGAAGGTCTTCGCCAGATCGCTCGTGATCTGCTTCAACAGCTTCAAGATATGAGGACACCTAAGACAGATTTCGATGAGGTTTGTAGGTTCGGTCAAGTAAGCAGAGGAAGTCTGATATTCGGTATCGATAGGGCGTCCCAATCGTTTTCATCGGCCACAATTTGGGTGGTGTAGTGATCAAGGAAGTAAGTAGCCTCATATTTACCTCAAAGTCAAAAATAGCAGTTAGGTAATACCATGATTTAGTTGCTCTGGATAGCGAATAACGAGGCTACATACTTGAGGATTGCAGCCCATACGACACTGGTGGTACGCGAGGAATATGAATGACGGCACTTTCTGGTTCTGATGCAAGTAAATTAGGTGCTCTTTGGAACTCCTCTCGATTCTTGTCCATGGGTCGATACGGTGTTTAATATCACATTGGCATCAACCGAAGAAGAACCCTTTATATTTCATCGTCGAGAAATATTGAATTCAGCCATCCGAAAGGGCCCAGGTGCTGTGGTTGCGGCATCTGCACGTTTCCATAATTTAGCCGATCAGTATGAGATTATCAGCATCTTCGAAAGCAAACCTACTCCTTTTGTGGGTAATGTGGTATGTTAATTGCCAGATTGCAATGTTGGCCTTCTATCATGTGCTAAACATTGTGCCCACTAGGTTTCAGGCGAGTACGCAGCAAAGAATCAGCTTGGTGACCGATATACCAAGTTTGAACGCGATACAGACCATCTGAGGCTTTGTCGGTTCTCTACAGAGTGCGATAAGGTGCTCGACGCATTGTGTGAGAAGCTTGGCGCTGCTGCTAGTGGCCCTATAAGAGGTGTGTGTTTCACTCTTCCCTAGCCACAAAGTTGTAGTAACAAGTCGCCTACGTAGATGGCCTGTATGAGTACCTGGAATGTCGACTAATTATAACAACTTTATACCCCGAAATTACAAACATCCCCATCGCACCGCGCACACCTGGCACTCTCGAGTGGTCGAAGAAGATTTTGGCTCAGTCTGCTCCTATTATCCACATTTTTGGTCTGCCAGGAAGCGGGAAATCAGTACTGGCGACCCATTTGGCCAACCTGGCAAGCGAAAATAACACAGATACTATACTTTCGTTTCAATTCAGTCAGCTTGACAGTCGCCGTGAGACCTCCAATAATCTACTGCTATCCTTTCTTCGCCAATTGCTCTTCAAATTGAAGAACCACTCAATCTTCCAGAGCAGCTATGTGCGTTCATTCTACGAGGAAGTCTCATGGCACGGTAGACGGACGCTTGTGGACCTGTGGGGCCTATTTCGGGCGATACTTGCGGCTCTCCCTGATACGAAGTTTGTATGCATCGTTGATGCCATCGACGAGTGTGATGCTACAAGGAACCAGCTACTGGGCAACATCGTCAGGCTCCAAGAGCATATCACGACCACATGCAAATTCATCATCATCAGTCGCGCGGCTGAAGATATCCGCTCATATTTAAAGGAATATCCTGCCATTGATTTGGACGCGGAAGACAACATGAAGTCTGACAAGGAGCTTTTCATAGACCAACGTACACAAGAATGCCCAACAATTAGCCATATTGCCGATGGCCTGTGTAGCCTAGACGTGACATTTCTCCAACTGGAACTAATTATGACTATACTGGAGGACTCGCCCTCATCTACACTGGAACCAATATCATCCAGTCGGCTGGTATCCGAAAAGCTGGACTACTTGCAACTATACAATCATCTACCTCGCAACATCCAGCCCGCGGATCGAAACTGGTTCTCAAAAGCGCTATCGTGGATCGTGTTTACTGTGCGGCCGCTGACAGTCTACGAGCTTGCAGTGGCTATCGCGATTAACTCAAACCCTGGCCTCTCTTCGGTGGCTCAAATCGAAAAGCATATCCGTCCAAACATGATGGATGACCTGCGGCGCACACTTGGCGCGCTTGTGAAGATCGAGAATAATGAAGTCCACCTCGCGCATCGCACTGTCAGAGACTTCCTTGTTGAACATAGGGGATTGCCATCCGAGCTCGACTTTGGCCAAGGAAACTCACAGCAAATTCATGCCCAGCTCGCCTCCACCTGTCTTCGATACCTATGCTTTAATGATATCTCGACAGGCCAGCAATATTATACCCGCGTTGGCCCTCAGCTCCGGCTACAACACCCTTTCCGATCGTCACGCGGTTTCGAGTTTCTGGACTATGCTATCCTCCATTGGGCGATGCATGTCCGACAAGCTCCCTCTGACAAACTTTTGGATCAAGTGCTGGGCTTTCTTCAGAACAGTACGGCGATACAGTGGTGGTCAACAGTATATTGGATGACCAGAGCTCCTAACACAACCTCAGAGCCAGCATGGGACGTCGACTCACCATTAACAGTTATGGCACATCTTGGATTTGCCGAAATAGTGGAGGAACTCCTAAAGAACAGTCCTGAGCGCTACCCACCTGAAAATCGGAAAAGTGCACTTGGTATGGCTGTTAAGGAGGGACATGCGACCGCAGCAGCAACCATTTTGCAGACTGGTGGCTTGGAGCTTGAAATGGGCGTTTTAGCACTAAAGAAGGCTTGTGAATTTGGACGTGAATCCGTAGTGAAGCTGGTGCTTGACTTTTGGAAGGAAGATAGGACTGCCTTGGAGCTTAATACTTGCCTCTGCATTGCAACAGAATATGGGCAAGCGAAAATAGTCCGCCTGCTCGTTGATGCCGGTGCTGATGTCAACACAACCAACTCCGCCGACAACGCTCAGCCGCTCATACTCGCCGCTGGGCGGGGCTACGAGGCTACAGTGCTAGAACTTCTAGGTGCCAATGCTGATGTGGAGGCACGACATAGTGGGACTACGGCCCTACAATACGCTGCCAAATCCGGCCACCTTGCTGCGTTGCAGGCACTTCTATATATCGGAAGGAGTAGTATTGGTGCGACCACGTCGGACTCCAAGGGACAAACGGCTCTCCACTTGGCCGCTGAGGCTGGTCATGCAGCATTAGTCCACGAGTTACTCGAAAAAGGAGCCGATAAGGAATTTGTTAGCACTTTGTGGGATTTCAGGCCACTTCACTGTGCTGCTTGGAGTACGCCTCTCCTATGCATCATACTCGCGCTTAACCCTGCTGACTGAAACAGAGGGGCATGATGCAGTTATCCAAACCTTGCTCGACGTTGGCACTGAAATATCGCCGCTCGACGATGAGGGTTTTACGCCGCTCGCCCTTGCCTGTATGAAGGGTCATCTGAAATCCGTGAAGGTCCTACTTTCCCATGGTGCCGATGCCGAGTTACCGGCGATTGCTCGAAATAGCAGAAGATCACTTCATTTTGCCGCCGAGGAGGGATATCCTCATCTAGTACGTGCATTGCTGGAGTCGGGGGTGTCAGAGGACCCGGTAACAAAACCTGGAAAGGAGACACCTTTGCACCTTGCTGTAGGAAAATCAGACCGTCTCGAGGTGGTTAAGACGCTTCTCGAGTACGAGGTGAATGTCAACAAACGGCGACTCGATGGGGCTTCCGCTCTCCATATTGCCGTTCGCAGCGGAGATCTTGATGTAGCCGAAGCTCTTCTTAGAGCTGGGGCGGACTTTACTGCCGTGGACTCGAAAAATCAATCGCCACTACATGTTGCTGCAAAATGGTGTGCAATTGCGACAGCTGCAGAGATGGTAGATCTGCTCGTCAAGCAGGGCGCGGACGTCAACCAGTTGGACGAAAACCAGTTAAATAATACGTATTTGCTTTCTGCAATAGCGAAGAACCGACTAGATGACGTCAAGTTCTTGCTTGATAAAGGTGTCGATCCTAGCACTGCCAACTCCGACGGATGGTCAACACTGCATGTTGCAGCCCGAAACGCAGAAGCGGAGGTGTTAAAAGTGCTTCTGACTTGGGACGCCGATGTGTCGAAGGTGGATCAAAATGGATGTTCTCCACTATTTCAGGCAGCTGCATTGGGATCCACGGAAAAATTAAAACTTCTGCTGGAATATGGTTGTGATCCTAACCTCCCCGACAAGTTTGGACGATTGCCTTGCGATGTTGCCCACTGGCCCGAGGTTCGGGTTTTACTTTCGCCAGCTGCATACAATCCCGAGCCGGAAGCCGTTTGCGCGCTCTTCTCTCATGTGCGTCATAATATTTGGCCAGAATGGCGCTGTTACGTCGACACATGTAGACGGCAGCTGAGTGATGAAGTTTTCTATCGTATGTACCCCCTTACTTAACTAGAAGCTAGCTGCTTCAGAGCTCTGCACTCGCTTATGCCAATCATGATGCTTAGATTGCTGCCTTTGTGGCAGAAGTAGCTGCAGCTCGTCCCACTGCTTCGATATTTGCGCTGATTGTCGTTTGAAAGGCATCGGATGTAAGAAGCACATCTTACGAGCACGCTTTTATAGTGGGGGTATGCTATCTTTCGAGGAGCGTTCTCCGGCAATTCGAAATTTTGGGTTGCCGCTGGCGGAAGAAGATTTACATCAGAGTGAGCCAGCTGCAGAAACAATCGAAGTTGGAGAGGTGTATGCGGATTAATTACGATAAGGAGATAGTAATGTTAATAGCTTTGCATATGCGCATGAATATTCACGTTTTTTTATTTATCTGGGTGTTGAACATGATTCGAGGTATTGTACAGGTACCCAGCACGATACTTCCAATATCTTACGTCACAATGGCCCCATCCGAATAGATTTTTATTAAGGTTTTCACCCACTCTTGGGCTTTCGGTATTGAAAATTCTGTCAAAATACAAATCTCATCTGAACCATTGCACTCGTTACGGTATACGGTATGGCCGGAGGTCTGTCCAGAGGGATGAAGCTTCCCTTTGTAACTTGTATTATCTGTGTTGTATATGCCAATATGATAATTTGGATGTTGGAATGATCTTTTGCAAGATGCGGTGTACACCGTGGTACAAAAACGTACCTTGACGTACGCGTCTAAATTAGGTAGAATTATCCACCATTTATCACCATATCACCTAAGTAGGTATTAATTATACATATAACGGGTTACTTTCGCGGGGTAACCGTTTCGAAGTTTTTAGACTGGTAACCTTGGGAGCTCGCCGAGTTACACGTGTAAAGGAGCCGAAGGCAAGTTTGGGTTAACCCTACACGGGTTTTAATTAAGTGACAACTTTGCATTTATTTATATTGGACTTTATTGCTTGATTCCTTCTATGTCGTTTGGTACAAACAGGTGTCCACTTGTAACAATATTAACGGATACTCGTGTCAGGGCTGTAAGACCTAAAAACATGGCGAATACAACTGTTTTAGTACCAGCGAGTGATGACTATGCAAGCGAAGTGTGTAGACATATCTCTTCTTGATTCTTTCACTTCGTGTGGGCTTACTCTCTCGCTCTTTATTTCCATCATCACGGCTCGAGCCCCTCCATAAACAGGTATTAATACCTAATTTAGCCGGAATATCATGGTGCTATAAACGCTAGGTGCTGTAAACACCAGTTGGCCAGGGTTCGAAACTGCAGGTTTGTGCTGTAAACACCAAAGATCACAGCTGCTATAAATATCGAGGTTTGAAACCTTTTTCCCGTTTAAACAGGCAGAAGGCAAATCTTTTTTCTCACTATCAATACTTGGCTAGGCGTATTTAGTCGGAATCCTACTCATCGGGGACTCTGGGTATGACAGCCTAACGTGCGTAAAGTAGATACCGTAGAAATTCGCTTATACCAGCAGCGTACTGAGTAACTAAGCCCATACAGGCGCTTTTCACACATAGAGACACGGGGGACAAAATGGAGCAAAGAATGAACATTACAGGTTTTGAACCTTGGTGTTTACAGCACCTGGAGCTGGCGTTTGTAGCACCATGCACTACCGAGTAAACTAGGCATCAGTTCTTATTATTGAAAGACTTGGTCCATAATCAATGGCAAAGCCGTCCGGTGCTGTCAATTAGTAGTGACCATGCTTCCAGCACTCCACTACCCAGAAGTGAGAATAACTAATCGCGTGAGACACGTGGAAGCGGCTGTGGCTTTCCACTACGTAGTGAATTACTCGAAGTCGAGTCCCTGCCCTACCCTACTAGTAGATATGTATCCTAAAACCTTATAATCACGAAAACCCGAGATAGACCGCCAACCGTTGATTGAATGGGACTACGATGCTTACGAAGGAGAGCAAAAACGAACCGTAAGTTTCTCGCCTGTGGCCTGACGTTTATAGACTAATTAGAGTAGACACTGTGGACCGTTGTAATTGGTGAAAACGCATCTACTGTACCGACTATAATGATTCGTACGTCACGCATCACAAAGGGCCGTCCGGTATGTAGAAATACCAGTTTCGTCACGCATCACAGTCGCTCTGTCCGTAGATGTAGGGGTACGTTATATAGACGTCACGAAGGAAAAAATAGATTCTCAGCAGCAGCTTTAGGTTCTTTTTCCTAGATCTGAATACACATGTGAAATTTCCACTGGTAGGGAGCCTTTCGCTATTGACCTCAAGCAATCACCAAAGGAAATCCCAAATCCAACTCAATTACTCCTGTCCGTTAGAGCCAAAATTTCAAGTCACACGACCTCCGATTTACAAAGAAAAGATGTCACAGGTGTGTGGATTTAAAATAAAAAGCGTCACGGCTGGCAGCTCGTCCGAATCATTATGCTCGGTACAGTACAAGAACCGAAAAATATGCGCAGGTTTCTAGTCTGTGGCCTTGGTGTTTATAGCACTATTTAAATAAGACTGCAAGTTTTGAACCTGCTCCCTGGTGTTTATAGCACCACACTCCACCACATTCAGCCAGCTACGCCGAGTGCTCTAATATGTATTGAGTTCGTGAAAAGTGGCCAATTCGTGAATCATTCTCTAGTTCGGGAACTGGGCAAAATGTTTGCAAAAGTTCGCAAACAGGATGAGGCGTCTATTGTTAATTACTTTGATTCGGGCTATTATGACTAGAAATGTACTGTACTACTACCAACGGGGCTAGTATCGACCTTTGTGCAAAGAAGCGCAAAAAGGCGACCACAGGTTTCCGGCCCCCATGGCCCTGGCGTTTATAGCACTGATTAGAATAAAAACTGCAAGTTTCGAACCTACACCGTGGTATTTCTAACACCACACCCTACCAGCTACGCTGAAAGATCGATTGTTGATCTACTGATGTTGTCGGCTAACATGGCCACCTAATGTACCTCTACCAAAGGCCGAATTGGCTGTTGGTGGAAGCGCATGTTCGAAGTACCGCAAAAAAGTGACACTAAGCGCAAGTTTTGAGCTTGCTGCTGCTTGGTGTTTCAAGCACAATTTAAATAAGGCATTGCAAGTTTTAATCCTGTGGCCCTGGGTGTTTATAGAACTAATCAAGTACTGCATTTTCGAACCTGCATCCTGTTGTTTCTAGCATTATGTTTAACTGGCTATGCTGAGGAAATGCTTTAGTTTATCCATTAATTTTGATCCTGTGAATGTACTACCGTCAACGGCTTGATCAACCATTAGTGGAAGCGCATTTATAATGAAGAGCAAAAAGCGACCGTAGGTTTTGAGCCTGTTGCTATGGTATTTATAGTGCCAATTAACACTGCAAGTTTCGAACCTGCATCGATGCATCCTGATGTTTCTCGCACCATGTGTAGCCAGCCAAGCTGAGAGATTGAGAAATCCTTTCTTGCCAATTGCATTAATTCCGGCCATCATGACCCAATACAAACCTTTCAACCTCAAACCGTGAAATACATACATCACAATGGTATCTCCACCCCCCCTAACCTCCATTTTATAATCTTCATCTTACCCTGCTCCCCATCTACTGCTTGAGCTGCGCTTTAACCCACCCCTCCAATCCACCCTGTACGAAAACCTCTTGTACATTCGGCGGCAACTCACCAACCTTCATTCCCCATGTCCTCCCACTCTTTTCCGTAACGTTAACATAACTCCTCTCAACATCCCACTCCACTTTCCACCCCGTCCTTCTAGTGAGAACCTTCTCCCCCCCAAACTCCTCCCTCAACCTTGTCACCAGCTCCGGCACCTCCACCGTCATCAGCGCATTATTAATCGAGTTCCTCGAGAAGATATTTCCAAAGCTTCCCGCAAGAACGAGTTTAATCCCCTTCGCCAGCAGGGCAGTGGCTGCCTGTTCCCGCGAGCTGCCGGTGCCGAAGTTGTAGCCGGAGATTACGATGTCGCCAGGTTGGACGAGGGATGGGAAGGAGGCGTCGTAGTTCTCCATTACTACCTGTGCCATGGTTTCCCGGGTCACATTGTCTTGGTAGGTGTATTTGCCCGGGTAGATACCGTCAGTGTTGATGTTGTCGGCATCACAGAAGATGAGTTCGCCGGATATGGAAGAGGGGAAGCCGGGGAGGACGGAGGTTTTGGATTCTGTCTCTGGTGTTGATATTGGGGTGGAGGAGGCGGCGGCGGCGGAGGCGGTGGTGTAGGAGACGGTGGGAGTGGTGGGGTTGTAGGTTCCGGGCCCTGCTATGGCGCCCTTGATGGCGGAAGCGGCGACGACTTCAGGGGAAGCAAGGTATGCGAGTGCGTCGCGGGAGCCCATGCGGCCCTTGAAGTTGCGGTTGGTGGCGGAGATACCGACTTCGCCGTCTTTCAACAGGCCTGTACCGAGGCCGATGCAGGGGCCGCAACCAGCAGGAAGTGGTTTGGCACCCGCGTTGACGAGGACTTGCCAATCGCCCGCCTTCTCTGCGGCTGTTTGTTCTAGCGACGAGGCGGCGGCGATGTAGAATTCGACGCTAGGGGCAACCTTTGCATTGGCACCTTGGGAACGGAATACAGACGCTGCTGCGCCAATGTCGGAGGCGCGCGAGTTGGTGCAGGAAACGAGGTATGCCTTCTGGATGGCGATGTTTTGCTGCTCGAGATCCGAGAGTGGGGTGGCAACCTTGACGCTGTTGGGGCCGGCGACGAAGGGGGAGAGGGTGGAGAGGTTGAGGGTTAGGGTTTTTGCATAGGTTGCTTCTGGGTGTGCTTTGATTGCGTTGAGGGAGAAGAGCTCTTCAATACGGTCCTTGTTGAGACGCGGGTGGGTGGATGATAGTCTGCTTTCATGCTCATAGGCCTTCTGCTCCATCCATTCTTTGAGGACATTGTCCATGGGAAAGAGTCCACTTAGCGCACCCCACTCCGTAGTCATATTTGCGATTGCTAGCCGGTCGTCAATCTTGAGTGACTGCATTGTTTCCTCCGAACCGGTAAACTCAATGGCATGGTTGAGGACGTCGTCATTATGGAACAGCCCACACAGCGAAACAATCACGTCCTTCCCCGAAACACCCTTCGGCAGCACACCCTTCAGCTCCACACGAGCCACAGGAGGGATCTGCCACCACGTTCTCCCCGTAGCCCAAATACTTGCCGCATCCGTCCTGACCACAGGTGTACCCAAACACGAGATTCCACCATACATATTGGAGTGCGAGTCACTGGCGACTGTAAGGGTTCCCGGCCACGCATAGCCCTCCTCGACCATAATCTGATGTCCAATTCCTCTTCCGGCGGGGTAGAACACAATCCCTTGCTGCTTCGCGAAGTCTTCAATGTTTTTGTATTTCCTCAGATTCGCCTCAGACTTGTTTTGCACGTCGTGGTCAAGGGTGAGTACAATCTGCTCAGTGTTATCGACCTTTGTCGCACCGATCGAAAAGAACTTTGTTGCCACCGGCCATGAGTTGTCGTGGGTCATGCATTTGTGTGGTTGAATTGAGACGTAGTCGCCCGAGCGTACGAACTTGTCGACAGGGAGGTCTTTAGAGAATCGCTGGACGACCTTTTCAGTAAGGTTCTGGCGGGGGCCAGAGTCGGTGGTGAGGGTGGCGAGGGAGCGGACGAGGCGGAAAGAGGTAGGGGGTTGGAAGAAGCTCTGGATCCGAGGTTGGCGGAGGTGCTGGAGTCGGGAAGAGGAGAGACGTGCCTGATCATGCAGTCAGCAATGAAGGTGGTACTAGCACGAGATTGAGTCACACCAAAGCCATTATGACCGTTGCAAGGGAGAGAACGGTCAATTGGTGGTTTGGAAGAGTTCGTGGTCGTGTGTTGGGTGTTGGTAATGGAATTCGTTTATGCGGCTGAAGGAAATGCTGGGGAATGAGGTCACGTGCTGACAAGGTTGGCTAGTGTGGCCAGATAAGATGAGATGGATAAGTGTGGGGTCCAACATTTTCTTCGTTAACTCCTCACCACTTCAGTCCCTTATATTGCCCAGTGCAGTCAGTTCAATTGACTCACTCTCCCTCATATAACTTCCCCAATTCCCCCTTCACCAACCACCGGCTAATGATGCCCTTCCGAGAAAACGTCTAGCTACTATTTCGGCGCTGGCCTCGCCGCGCTCCCGCACTCCGTCCTCGAATCCGCCTCCGCCGCGATCCTCAACCACGAAACAGTAGCATCGGTATAATCGAGCAATCGTCACCTCGGCCTGCTTCAACCTCGAAGCGCTTCTCTCCATCCCCATCGACGGCTCCTACACTACGTTCTGGGCGCAAGGCGGGTGGGTACAACCCAGTTGTCAGCCTCTCTCTACAACCTCAGATACTGGGTTCAAAAAACACTCGATGCCAACTATGGAGACATCGCAGAACTCGCCGCTGCTTTCAAGGTTCGTACGAATTTCGGGAAGGACCGTGAACTTTCCTGCTTTCCTCTGCTTTCGCAGCGTCTCTTCATTCCCAGCCAGTCTTCTTTCGCACCGTATAATGTGCATTGAATCTCGTTTCAAATTTACACTGGGCGCGATTATGCATACGGCAGTATGATATTCTTTATCTATCTATCTATCTTCTATCGACAGCAACTCTGGTTTCACTGGGAGCTGGTTGGAGATGGTTCTTGAATGCACTTGGAGACGGGAGCTAGTTGGGGATAGTGCTCAAGTGCACTTGGAGATGGATGCACTGGGAAACGGTACTCGAGTGTACCTGGAGATGGTGCTCGGATGCAATTGGAGATGGTGCTTAGGTGCACTTGTAGATGGGATCTGGGTGGAGATGGTTAATCTGAGCTGGCTAGAAGCATCTGGAGATGGTAGAGATGGACTTACCGGGAGCTAGCTGGAGACGATAGAGATGACTCTTAAGGTTCCGTTAGACGATCCCAGCTAGCGACTAGCCTCCGAGTCTATCTATGGAACATAAAGGTTCCGTTGGATAGATTCCAGCCAACTCCCGTCTCGAAGTGCACCTGAGTACCGTCTCCAAGTGCACCTAAAAAGATAGATAGAAGATAAAACAATCAAAATAGCGCTATGTATACTCCTAGAGCTTTCTGCGCTAAAATTCCCCGGTCGGTGAACCTAAAGTTTCACGGGCTGGTGAATCTAGAGCCCAAGTTTCCCGTGCTAGTAAACTTAATACTGATCTGCAGTCTTGTCCGCTAGAAAGATCTCCAGAGGTCCTCGGGAAAGCTAGAAGTATCTCAGCGCTTTCAAAGTGGCCCCGAAGATATCAACCGGTTTCAGGCTTTCATGCCGGTGCAAGCCCGAAAGCTTTCCGAGGGAATTCGCGATGGAGGAATTGGTGGTGGAAGGGTGGAGGGGGAAGGGAAGGGGTAAGTTAAAGGGGTTACTTGTTTTGCGTGCATTGCGGGTGCGGGATTTGCATTCTATATTTTGAAGCGCGGGATAGATGGAAGAGCTTGATATATCGTGGGTTCTTTCTCAGTCGGCCTAGAGGTCGAGAACCATGGTGCGACGCTTAGTATACAGAACAAATGCATTTGTTGAAAGTATCCACTTTGTAAATACTCTCATCGGTCTGTCCCTTAACCATCACCTCTCCCCCAACCCGTACTAAGTATTCAAATCTATACTTAAATACGTATCCATAGACGTCACCTGCAACTGGAGATAGAACTCTTACCTTACACGCCTTCACTCGTAACAACATGTGGAACCTATATTGCATAAATAGATCTCAACCTTCGTATGGCCGGAGATTGCTGCTGGGCTGATAGGTATTCAGCCGTAGATGAGTACGTACACATTCATATTTGTATTCCCGTATATATATGGCCTTGTGTGGCCCTCTCAGATAGTACAATTAAGCTTCGCTAGCATCACTATTTCAACAACCATAAGTATACCATTTAGATACCCAAAGTACGGCGGTCCGGAATGGCCAACCGCTAATTCATGGCAAACTAGGAAACACTTGGTGATACTACATGATATCCGCACGCTTCCGAGTCCAAATGATGAACAGCCTACATAGTCCCGGTCCACATCTCAGAACCCGTCTGCGAAACTAAAGTCTTGTTCATCGTTTTTAATGTCCAATTACAAAAACGCTTTTAATGGGAGCATGGAATTTGGTGTAAGCCATGTGTCATGCCCTTCTCTCAATGATTTCCTTACCAGAGACTAACGAACGGAACTAGCACATTTCGGAGATGTTACCATCGCTCTAAGACCATCTAAGACGCTTCGAGATGCTCAATTGAATCATTGAATCATGAAACGACTTATCGAGATTAGCCGGAATGCGAAACAGCGGACCAATCCAAGCGACTTCTAAAAACCCTCGCTGCCGCCGCATACAAGGTCTAGCTCCATAGACTTCAATTTCCATAGGCTCCGGCGAAAAGTAGCCCAGCGGGGCAGGCACGCATCAGAGCGATATGCGAGTAAAAAAGAGACAAGGACAGAGAAAACAGAAAAGCGATTGATCATTGTCGGTGATGATTGTATAAATGGGGGAGAGATGAGGCACGGCTCTAAGAAACTAGAATACTCCTAGATTAAACTACTTAAGGTGCGGCTCGGCGGGTGATCTACGACGCTAATTACTTTTGGCCGTGTGATAATATGCCTAGCGTAAATGATAACAGCGTAAACGGAGGCAAGGGCGGAGTATCATCCAATACAGATGAAATAGAGATGACGATTGATGTCAAGAGACGAGAGACTGATGATGACAGAGATCGATGTGATGATTAGATGGAGATTAGATAGATCCGAGCGGGATTCATCCTTTCATGCGTTTAGTGTGGCGTAGTAACATTTACACGGTGGTGTCGTTTGAAGCTTAAATGAGAAAATGTCGTTTTATCATAGTGAAGTGGTTGTTTAAACCCCACTCGCCTGACACCACGAAGATCATTCGGTGATTTCGAATTCACGATGATTTCACGGTAGTGGCAAAATCACCACCACGACGCGGTGGTGTCAAAGTCACAGCGTAGTAGTTATCGTGTCATATGTTGTGTCACACGAGTGATCTTATGTGCATCGCTGAAAGAAAGCATCGCGAGATTTTCGTCTTGGTATTGACAAGCGGGGAGCCTTCGCAGATACAGTACGGAGTAGTCACTTTTACTTCTTAGAATTGCATAGAGTAGTTTTTTCTCTAACATCACGTGGGTGAGTCGGTGGGCGGGTGTGGTTTGAGTATGCGTGTGCGCGCATCTGCAGGTACCAGTGATGGTGATAGTGATATCACGGTAATGGAACAAAGTGACAGTCTATGCAACTAGTCCATGCTGCAATAATTACCACGAATTGCATGCAACATTTGTTACTGAATTCAGGGCGAGGCTTGGCGGATTGGTACTCGTTCTGACGGCGTGGCGTGATGGCGTGACCTAAATCATTTGGCATGTGGGTTCAATGATGGTGACATGAATCCCGTGGCGAGCCTAACTTGACAATAATTCTAGCTCAATTATCTCGCAGATTCGATATTTTCAATTGCTTCTGCTCAGGGATACTTTTAGGTAGTCCACCTGACCACCCCATCAGTATGAACAGTAAACAATGCTAATCCTCAATGGCATTCCTAACTTCTCTCGTCTGATTGGTGTTGGATAAAAGGAAACTAGCAAATTTGATTTGAATCAATATTTTGTGCATACTTACTTAGTAAATAAATGTATATCGCTGCCGGATGCATATGCCCTGTAGAAGCGGATTTCTACATGTACGTAGAACGCAACAATCCTCCAATATAAACTACCAGCAAAACGGTAGGAGATCATCGGGTACCTGTTTTAATAGCCCTATTCATCATGCCGATTATTGCAGTTGCCTAGAATTACACTCGATAACAAAGTAGGGGTTGGTCTGAGGTAGATTGCGTACACCGCAACATAGTAAATAGGAGGACGCACCAAGCCTGAGCGGCCTATTGCCGATTTCGTATTGCGGCACGTTTGATACACACTTGAGTTGTGTGGAGAAAGTGATGGTAGTGGCACTTTGATACACGTACTCGAGCTCGAGGTCGTTTGAGAATCAATAAAGTGCAGTGCTTGAAACTTGTTAGAACATTCTATGAGACTATCCCATAATTCATAACAGCGAAGTTATAGTGGATAAAACAACAAAACACGACAAAAAATGCTTATCTGTAAATAAAACGTACAGCAAGCACCTCCTCTCCCCTCCCCTCCCAGGCCTTAGACAAAATTATAGTGTAAACTCAGGAGATTCTACCTACCAAAGCACAAGGGTACTCAAATAATATTTCCTTTCATATTCATATTCTAGTAGTGTGGTCGAGGGTGGTATTATGTTCCCATACAAACTTGCATAGCAACAGCCACCACATGGAAAACAGAACTAACAGTTAACAACACTGTTTGATCAATAATCTCAATATTAACTTGATATTTAGTAAAATAAAATCTAAAATGGAGCTTATTGCTGACAAAAATGCTGGCATTTTTTTGGCCACAAAGTGTGGAGTAGTAGTGGATTTTGTGGATGTATTTTATGTTTGTTTACTCGACCAGAATCCGTAGGGATACAATAAGAAGCAACACGTTGAAGGTCGAGCACCTACCATATAACCTGTCCACCCCCATCAGTTTAAACTTTCTCGTGTAAGAAGCCTACAACTCCCATCAGCTACTCTCACCTCTTTAGCCTTCGTCCAGCCATGTGGCTCGCCGTCCCCAGTATGCTCCTTCTACTCGCCTCACCGGTCCTATCCGTCGCCGCGCCACAAACCACCGATCCTAATCTCGGCTTCACCCCCGGCCTTACCATCCCCTCTGAGTGTCGCAAAAACCCAATCTTCAACGCCTGCCCAGCCCGACTCCCTAGCGGTAACACACTCGTAACCGCCACCAACATCGTCATCAACGACATAACAGGCGTAAAAGGGAAGCCACCCAACATCCTCTATGCCGGCTTTCTCCGCACCGCAACAGGAGTGTTAAGCGAGTCCTCAACCATCACAGTCTTCGACTTCCCCTCCAACCAGACTTCGCGGAAATGTCGGTTCCAACTAATTTCCGACGCTGGCGACAATACTGCCGGCAGGCCGGATGTGTACAACATATTCGCGTTCAAAGAGGGTACAGGCGAGGCCACTGTGAATAGTACGTGGTTCGATAAGCCGGAAAGGGACTTTGTTATCGCAACGTTTACGCTGGAGTGGGGGAAGATTGTGGCAAAGACGGAGAATGAGAAATACCTTCATGGGTTCTTGTTTGGACCTGGTGGGAACTCGACGGCAGTGACGTTAGGAGAGTCGTTTCGGTGCCCCGATGGAGGGAAGGTTGCGTTTGAGGTTGCGAGTGCGATTAGGAATGAGGGATTCGGTGGGGGCATGGATATTGGTGGTAATAGCGGTCTGGGGATAGGTGAGTTTTTTGCTTACTCGAGCGGGTGGAGTGAATCTTGAAGTAAAAGTGGCTCAAGCTGACAGTGGAGTATTTAGAAATAATTGGGCTCAAGAGCGAATGGTAGTTTAAATAAAGAAGGAACAGGACAAACGAAGATCAAACATGCTATAAAATGGAACTTTCTTTGGTAGAAACGGGATATTCGCACACTAGGAAAGACATGAATCCAAGCCCTCATAGTTCATATAATTGCTGCATTCGTCGGCCTTAAAGTGACCCATCACAGGTGGGATGTCATAAACCTAGCCCTACTGGCGGCAAAATCACTACGTAGACCAAAACCTTTGAAATTTGAAACCTCCGAAATAACCTACACTACCGTCACTACTATACATGAAGCAACTCTGATATTGTTGTATGCTTTAGAGCTATGGGAGCCTAGGTCATCGTTACATACCGAATATTCGATATTTTTGACCAAGGCTCTAATCTAATAATGCCGGCGTCGTGAGCGTGTGACATAGTCCTCCCTACTGTTGGGAGTTGATTCACACATAGGTTGGCAACTCATTTTTGTTTGAACCCACAAACGAGTAATGCTTTCGATAGCTTCGCTAGCATACTCCCGCTATATCTCTCACTGACCATTCGTACGTAAACGTTAACATGACACGTAGTCAAATACTCAAGAAAAGTGATACACACAGGTTTCTAGCCTGGGAATTTGGTGTTTAAAGCATCAATTGAGCACCGCAGGTTTAGAACCTACATCCTAATGTTTTTAACACTATTTGAGCGCTACAAGATTCGAACTCGCATCCTTATGTTTTTAGCACCATTCACAGCTAGCTAAGCTGAGGTATTGCTACTTGTTACTTCAATGATTTTGATCACGATTACCTCCGTAAAATGGTCACTTAGACTCGATGTGTTAAATTGACCGTGTGCGCATAGCTCGGGGGCATTGCGGTAGTTTAACTGCATAGCCTGGGTCAAGTTCGCGAGATACAGCTGTGGCCACGACAGTTGATTTCCGTCTCTGAAGGATGATAGAGGTGCTTGTCACACTGGTCACATATGGTTGCTCAACACTATGCAACAGCCGTGAGGAATCCAAGCAAAAGTGATAACCGCATGTTTGTAGCCTGTGGTCTTGGTGTTTGGAGCACCGAACTGAGCACTGCAAGTTTCGAACCTTCATCCTGGTGTTTCTAGCATGTGCTCAGCCAGGGAAGCTAAGTTTTCAGCTGTTATTAACTAAATCGCTTCATGAATTTTAATTTACTTTCTAAGCAAAGCTCGCTTTTTTAATCCAATGATTATTCAACACAATGTAACCTTTATAACACTGTTGTGAAAGCCCGCTTTGGTATCAACTTTTAAACCCGCCTGAAAACGAAAGTACGTCTGATTGAGGGCGATCTTCCCCTTGATGCTTCCAGCCAATTGGTTTCTGCCCGTGGAAATGGGCAAGGATATCAACATCAGAAGCATAGCCGTCTGACACATAAACCAAGTCCAAAAGTGGCAACCGCAGATTTTATGCATGGGATCTTTGTGTTTGTAGCACAGTGTTTGTAGCACCAATCTCTTACTATAGGTTTCGAACCCACATTCTAGTGTTTCTAGCCCCAAGCTCAGGTAGCCAAGTTAAGAGATCTCTTGCTGATTCAATGTTTCCAATCATGATTACACGCGTAAAGACACAGAATCAATACAGGACCACAGCCAAGGAAAATAGAGCTTAATCCACTGAAATGTATCCACCGCTCAAAACAAGCAAAAGCACTACGTATAGCTACATATTATTGGGCCAGCCCTAATTTTCTCGCTCTCAAAACATAAGGTGAACTTTCGTGATCCCGCCAGAAATACTTGAAGCCTCCAAACCCTTCGCTCTCAAAACACTTGTAGCCACTCGCGCTGTATCTCCATCCTTGCACACCAAGCCTACAGAGCGATCCTTGAGAGCTACAAGAAGGATATCCGAAAAAGGCGTCCCCTTGGAACTGAAGATGTTTTCTAACTCCCTCCATTGTTCTTCGAGAAGTTTAGGGCTAAAGAATGGACTGGGAGCATCGGGCTTTGCCGACGACAGAGGCATGTTGATGGAACCTGGAAGATGCCACTTGTCGAAGTCAGATACCGGACGAAGATCAAGTATCATCGCATCAGACTGTAGCCGCATTGAATTCTCCCTGTAACGTGTTGGGACTTCATCAAAAGTGTCGGAATCAGAAAGACTACTGTCGTAGCTGCTATCAGGGGTTCCCAGTTCGTAGAATTTTGCAATAGCATCGATGGGGTCCAGCTCCCATTCCCCGTCATAACGATATAGATCGATAGCATGGAGGTGCTAATAGTTGGATCAGTGCGTGTCTACCGGCAACGACCTCGGTAGTCATTACTTACCTCGTTCTCAATAGAAGGGAAACACTCCTCTCCGAGTTTCTGGAAGTACTCGTCGATATACTGGTATGGAAGGTCGCAACAAAGAAACACGCAGTGAATCTCCCCATCTTTGCCAGCCAGCTCACTCAACTTTCCGGCGCACTTTTGCTTCTCTAGGAAGTTTAGGAGGCCCTGGAGGTTGATCCCAGATGAAGGACCACAAATCAGACCCTCGCGGGTGAGATGCATGGACTGACGGAAGGCAGGGTGTGATTCGACGTCTTCCAATGAGTCAACGGCTCCTACCCAGGGGAATGCCAATGATAGCAGCGCTCGAGCACGGGGCCCCGGAACTCTATCCCCGGCGGCCGTACATATTCCTACGACATGTACGGAAGGCTTGGCCTTTTTGATGTATCCTGCAGTACCAGCGACAGTACCTAGAAAGTAACTATCAGTAATCTATATTCCCATTAATAGCACACTAGATATACCAGAGGTTCCCATACTAGCAGCGAAAACATTGATTTCGGGCAGCTGGGCCATAATCTGTGGGCCAGTCCAGCGAACGTGAGCTTCTGGATTGCCGTGGTTGTCGTATTGGTTGGCATTGAGGATTTCGTCGTTCTCCTTGCCAGCATCATGTGCCCTCCGTATTCCGCCTCGACGATCTTCAGGGTGTGGCTGTGATGGTCCGCCAAACAAAGTACTGAATCTGGTTAACACACGATTCTCATCACCGCTCGGAGAACTACGGCTTACACTTTGAGCCCAAAAAACCTTAGCAATCTCAGCTTTGCCTCGCTTGTCTTGTTGCTGACATACGCATGCACATCATCGATGTTATGAACCGCACGAGAAACCAGTGCTAGGGATAGAACTGTCGAACCGGAGCTGTACTCTATTACCCGTTTTGTCTTTGGAGATACTCCTTTCTGAAGCATGTTCGCAGCTAGGATTGTCAGTGGCGGGCTGTCAGAAGGGGAAATAGACTTTCGTACTTGCAAGCGATTTGACGTTATTTGCTGGTAAACAGCTCATCATTTTTGCATATATCCGGACTCCATCATCTCGGAATGGATTTAATTTGTCCGGAATCTCGACGAGTGGTACCGGTGGTGAGCAATCGGGGTCATAGTAATCGACCATGGATTTGCGGCCTTTATAAACGTTAAGAGGATTGGCTGGCGTCATTGCAGTTGCTGTTTGTCTTTCTGTGTAAAGAATGGAACAAAACGAGGTGAGGTGACAATAGAGAGGTCCAAGCTTCCCTTTTCATAGTTGTTAATCCATTGGCCCGATATACGTATGCCCACGGGTCGGCATGGAAGACAACCAGGTCTCTGCGGGTTTTACAATAGCTATAAGCTAGTTTGCATAAAATTGTTGCTGCCTGGCTGCGCGGATTGAATCTGCTCTCGATACAGGCCGTGCAAATTGCAAACTTTCTAACCCTTTGGATGAGTACGATTGCGCTGGTTGTGAGTTTGTTTTTTCGTTCGGGCCGCATAATATGCGCGGCATCTACCTTAGACCAGCCGTGCGTAGGCTGCCAACAGGGTTCCTAAGCTAAGGTCGGTCACAGCTTTTTAACGGCTTCACGTCCATGCTCCTCCAATAAAGCAGAGTTCAATTGCATTTGCCTTTTTGATCTCCAAAGTCCTCCAAATGCCTCACGACGAATCAAATATGCAGCAGCCGACACTCGAGTTACCGGCGGAAGGTTCCGACTTGGAATCCGGCAGTACGCCAGAAAAACAACCCCACTTCAACGAGCAAACCAACTATGTGCCTCCAAGAACGATCATCAAGGTACAGTGTTGCCCAGGCAATACGAAGAGGGGTGGCTAGTGAAACTGATGATGTGGGTTACAGATATTTCTTGCATGTGCCAGTGTAGATCTGGTGGCGCTCATGGATCAGGTACATACGTACTCAGCCATATGATCCGCTTGTATTAACACTCACCTACACGCCAGACAACTTTGGCAGCAAGTCTCACAATCGTCGGTTCGGCACTTGGTGCGGGTAGACAGGCTTCCTGGATTGCATCAGCGTACTTTATCACTTCAACCTCGTTTCAATTACTGTATGCATGTCCCAACCCACTCTACACAGATTAACTAATGCTAATGTCCTTTAGCTACGGCAAATTGTCAGACATATGGTCACGCAAACTCATGCTATTGGCTGGGTTGGCCATCTTCTTCATAGGTTCCCTAGCTTCATCCCTAGCACAGGATGCGGTGCAGCTCATAGTCTTTCGGGCCGTGACAGGTGTGGGAGGTGGGGGTTTGATGACAGTTGCACAGATTATTGTAAGTTGAAATAGTAGTCTTCATAACGAATTACTAAACTAACATTCGCAGGTTAGTGATGTTGTCACCCTCAGAGAACGAGGAAAATACCAAGGCATTTTGGTGAGTGTTGCGCGGGATCGACATAACCCCAAGGGTACTGATTTATGACAGGGCGCTGTTGTTGCTCTCTCGTACGGAATTGGACCAGTAGTTGGTGGAGCATTAGCTTCTCAATCGAAAAATTCTTGGTACGTCGAAATCTAGGCATCGAGAACCTGGGTAGTTGAGAACCTAGGTAGCCGAGAACCTGGGTGGATGGTTGTAGATCATACTAACTCCATGACTAGGAGATGGATTTTCCGGCTCAACTTGCCCCTGAGTCTCTTTTGCACCTTGTGTGTTATTCTGTTCATGCCATTGAAAAATGTAGAAGGCAGCTGGAAAAAGTGCATTGGCATGGCATTATCAAAAATTGGGTGAATCTAACAGAGAAACATAGGAAACTAGCTGCCGTCGACTTCTTTGGTGCGTTTCTCACGTTGCTAAGTTCAACATTGGTTCTGGTGAGTTTGTCACGAACTTGTGTCATTCATCGCTTCACCACTAATTAAATTCGCTCCAGCTCGGCTTGACCTGGGCAGGTGCAGAATACCCATGGGACTCTGTGTATGTCATTGCTACGCTTGCCGCCGGGTTATTCTCCTCTGTACTGTTTATCTTGTGGCAATGGAAGGGGCCAGAGTTCCCCTTGATGCCATGTAAGTTTCGTATTGGAGTGGGTGGCTTCGCACCACGACTGACGTTGCCGATTTCAGTACATATATTTAAACAAACCATGGTTGTGGGTGCATGTCTCGCAATGTTCGTCAATGGCTGGAACTTTGTCGTACAAATATACTACATTCCCACGTTCTACCAGCTGGCATACGGGTACTCGGCCGTACGGTCTGCTGCACTTCTTCTTCCACTTGTGATGGTTCAAAGTACGTTCTGCTTTCATCCCTCTTCCATTGCTTGATCTAAGTGCTCTGCAGCCGCTAGCAGCACCTTCTCTGGTTTGGTAGTGACATGGACTAGCCGATATCGAGTGAGTTGAAGAAACAACAGATCCCAAAGCCTCAAATCCCGCTAACCCCACACTTAGGAGAGTATTCTCGTAGGGTGGGTTATTTGGGCCATTGGTCTAGGGTTATTTTCAACTCTTGATGAGGACTCCGGGCTTGGAAAACAGATTGGCTATGCATTGTTGTCTGGTTTCGGTGTAGGACAGACGCTCCAACCGTAAGTTCAGACAACATTCAATCTCGCCCAGATTCTCATTCCGACAGGTCACTTGTTGCAATCCAAGCGGGCGTAGAGCGTAAAGACATGGCTGTGGTGACAGCAACCCGAAAGTATGCACGTACAACCATATCCAATATCTAACCCAAAACCGCTGACAACCCAGTTTTATTCGAAATCTCGGCGGTACTCTTGGCCTCGCAATTTCCGGTACAATCCTGTGAGTTGACTCCCCAATCCACCTCAACCCCACTGACAATCACCAGGAACAACACATTGCGCCAGAAACTCTCTCCCCTGGGTTATTCCGACTCTGAGATCCGGGAGGTCCTCGATGATCCGGTTGATATTCTGAGCGGTGCAATAGACGGACATGATCTTCGAAAGGAAGTTTTAGCTGGTTACCAACGGGGATTCAGAGCTGTGTTCCTTGTTGGCGCAGGGCTGGCTGTGTTTGCGTTCGTGATTTCTGTGCTTATGATGCCTCAAATCTCTCTGGAAAGGAAGGATGACGAGCAACTGAAATTGCAAGCCAAGCGCGATATCAATGAGAAGAAGCAACAAAAACGAGAGGCAGATGGAAAGAAAGCAGCCACACCGGCTATGGAAATAGAGGTGGAGAAATTGTGACATCATGGCACATACTGTAACTCTCGGTGAGGAGCATTAAAAGAAACTGGATGCGGTAGTGGGATTGCGGAAAATGCATTTATAATTTGTACATAAACAATAGATGTGCGTTACGGGGAATGATAAACCCCCGCTCAAACCAGCGCAACGAGCCGCAAGGTATGGACCGCGAAGTGTTATTCCCAGACAACAGTCCTGAATGCAGTGTCGGTCGGGGGAAACTTGCAGCCTCGAGGTGCGGAGGTAGCTCCGCACCAAATAGTTAAGCGAGTGATCTTTCATGGTCGAGATACCCTACCATTTCCTCTTTTTTTCAGCCTTCAGACACCCTTTCTTCAACCTAACCTCCCTTTTCTCCTCCCCTGCTTCTTGCAACTTTTGCATCCTCTCTATATCGTGCAAATCCTTGACACTCACTCCCGCCTCAATCCCGACCTCAATCCAATTCAACTTCCTTCCCACCGCTAGTAAGCTAATACACCTCTTCCCGCGCGCCCCTGCGTCGCCCGCACACATCAGCGGTGTCTTTCCCTCATCATCCATCCTAGCCGCATCCGCTCCACTCTCCAACAGAAACGCAACCACCTTTACTCTACCTGCAGAAGCAGCAAAATGCAGTGGAGATTCTCCGAATGGCGTCAGAATATCCACCGGGACCCTTTCGACAAGCATGCGAATGGTCCTCAGTAGCCCTTTTCGCGCGGCAATATGTAACGCCGTTACTCCATCCATCGAGACGAACATGGGGTCAGCACCACCGCCAAGAAGCAGTTTGACTATTTCTATCGCCCCCTCTGACGCAGCGAGCTGTATCATAGACCAAGCATGTGTACTTCGGGTGTCAAGTGTATTCGGGTTTGCACCGACAGCGAGGTAGTGGCGGACAGCAGCTGAAGATGAGTACTCGACCGCGCAAAGAAGTAAATAGTCGCGGGGGTCTTCAGGGTAATATCCCTCAAGGAGCGGATGCTTCAAGTAAAGGAAGCGGTCGTAGAGGGACGAGGTGAGTAGATGGTGGAGGTAGCGAGAGCATCGAGCTAGAGCGGAGAGGGTGGTGTTGCGAAGGTGGTCTCCGATTGCGAGGATGAGATGGGGCGGGAGGGCGAGGAGCGGAAAGCCTGCTGCTTGTGCCGATGATCCTAATGTACGGCGAACACGCGGATTGTCTGCAGTTATTCGAGGAATACGCGGATTGTATGTAGGCTTGAGGGGCGCTGGTCGGTTATAGGGAGTTGGGGGGAACGGAACGGCGTCAAATCTTGCTGATTCGAGAGATTCCTGGCTCGTGGGGAATACAACATGACGGCGGCGGCGTCGGATGGAGCCTAAAAATTTCATGATGTTGTTACGGTGTTTGAGACAAGTAGGCAGAAGTGCTGGGGTAATGGCGAGTCTAGAGGTAATGATATCGTTAATGGAATAAAGTTTGCGGTGTTATCGGGGAAGGCACAATCCGGATCATGAGTCATCACTTTGACGTTCATCAGCTTCCTCTTTTTTCAACTCGACACAGGGCCATGGGGTTCACTCAGCTACCTTATTTCCTATAACCAGCCTAGTTCTCCCAAAAATGTATCCTAATTTCCCTACTGGTGGGCAAAGATGCATTATAAAGCAGCTGCAGCATATTTTGAAACATACCATCCCTAAAGGCTGCATTCCGCTCTGCCAAGGAAGGAATGGATATATTGATTCAATGCGCAGCATCTTCCGGAACCATAAGCGCTGGGTCTCCATTCATAGCGGGCAGTCAGGTCAGCTTAAATACAGGACTAGAGTACCTACATTTGACAAGGAGATGATGACAATAATGGAAATTGCTCAGCCAGATGTAATGCGCGGAAGTCGCTCAATTCGCCCCACACGCATATTAATATTAATGAAGTCATCAACATCCGTACCGGGTTTTCCGTTGACAGGCATCTCATCCGCTCACTTCCATCAATATAAAACTCGAAACGGAGTTTTTGGTCCCACAACTCCGTTTCGAAAAGCATCATGATTGATGCACGGATAGTTAGTCTGTCAGACGGCTATATATTAGGGTGTTTTGCTGGTGCGTAACCCCCAATCGACGTCATGCCTGTGCCCAAGCCGTCTGACACCTTAATACTCTACTGCAACGGAGAATCGCTCGGCAACCGGGAAGAAAATGCTCCAAAACCTAGGTCAAATCTTTTTTTTTGAAAAAGAAAAAACCATGTCTTCACCCTCGGGTTTACCCTCTACGCACGCTGCAATTACCATCTTATACATTTCGACAGTGCGTTTCTCTATTCGGGGAAATCAGCACATCTCAGTGTATACCACCGTAAGGGACATTAAGGGACAACACAGGAAGTTGGTGGTGGTTGGTCGTGGTGTAAACAGAGAGAAAAATGGCTGTGGGGGACAGAGTAACATGAGCGCGCGCGGCTTAAACCGTTCAATTCAACGGTCCGAAAAGAGTAGCTGATAATACGGCGCGACCACAACCGACAGAAAAGACTCGGATCGGAAATTTCAAGCCAGCGACGTCCTCGGTTGAGTTCGAAACCGGAACACCCCAAAGCCGAACAACGACCCGAGCACCACGGATCCGCAAACGCCCCGTTCCGGAATGGCTAGATTACCCGATCGCTATGAAGATATAAAAGTTTCCTCCAGTCTAGTCGCCTAGAGAGATTCAATCGATATCTAGTTTATTTCACCCAAATTATAGAACCGCTTACCCGATTAGGGATTCTTCAGGAGGATGGATACAGCTAGATTCCAGGTTACGCCTAACTATACATTGCCCTCCGGTTTGTATTTATTCAATTCCGTAGAGTACCTTCCATTCCTACCTCTCCACAGCTGACTTATCGTAAGAATTTGACACACGATAAAAAGCAAAACTATTGGCACCGAGGCTGCACCGGAGAAGGAGCTCGGCAGTTGGCTCAATTGCAAGTTAACCCCCTGAGTAGGTTGTAGTTTTTTTAACTTGTAACATCGAACAAGAATATGAGAGGGCAGATGAGGGCGTCCGTCTGATTGAGTCTGTTTGTAGAGTGGCTGGATACCCTACATCTGACAGCGGTGCAAATACAAGGAGGAGGATGGGTCGAAGTTAAGGCGTTGTTATTGGCCGCTACACTAATAATCACCCAGCCTTGGTCTACCGTACCAGGTGATACACTGCCGGCACTTTCGTGAAGATAGATTTCTGGGGCAATATAGGCTAGTGGTGACTGGTATGGAGTACTTAAGTACAGTATGTACCAGCCACAACTGCGATGCTCTCGAGTCCCGAGAACGCCCCGCGCACGACGGACAAAAGAGAGTAAAACAATGAGCGCTACAGGTTTCAAACTTTGGTGTTTACAGAACTTAGCAGCTGATGTTTGTAGTACCTGGCGTTTATAACACTATGCCACTATTTCTGATTTGTTAGAGATTCCGACCTATATTATGCAAAACAAGACCCAAAAATCCACCTGAGTAGCAATTATAATTAAGTGTATCCAGAGTTACGGCTGCGAGCCTGATAATCTGACTTGCTTGACACTGAGAAAATGTAGAGCCGTATGTACTGGTACCATACAGTTGAGATTCTGGACTGAGCTAGAGGAAACCGTTTCAGACACAGCGGGTAAAATAAAGCAAAGAATGGTCACTAGAGGTTTCGAATCTTGGTGTTTGCAGTACCGAGTGTTTATAGCACCATGATCTAATTGATCTTTACAGGTTTTGAACCTACGACCTTAAGGCTTCCAATACTCAGGATATGTAATATCGGTTGTTTGAATTGATGAACGAACGAGTGTTGAGATCAATCGAGTACGAATAGAGATATTGAATTGACTATCGTACAAAAGTTATTGTCTAAAGAGCAAAGAGAGAGAGAAAGACAGGCAAATATATGAGAAAGGAGAGAGCATACTCGGCGAAGCCGAGTATCACATCCGGAGACCGATGCCGGGCATCGCTGTCGGGGCTGGACCTACTCCTCGGCATGGGGGGCTGGTGGCGGCCCATGGGGGCCGCAAGCCACCGGCCTCATGCCCGCAGCTTTAGGCCGAAAGCCACACAAGCCATCGGGCCAAATCCCGTGCCAACAACGAGCGTTGAAACATCTAGTTGCGCATATGCATCATCTCTAAGGTTCAGTGCAAGGTTGAAAATCTGGTTGATAGGAGATGAGATGTGTTGAATTCTTTCTCTCTCACAGGGCTACTGTGATGCTGTGCTCGTATCCGAAGGTTCAATCACTGAAAACCTCTTAGACTCCTAACATATCTACAAGATATCTAGCGAGAAACTAAATTTAGGTGAAGTGCGGTGCCTACTCATAGCAAGAAACCCTGGAGTCGAACCGGATTCAGAGCGGGTTTAGAACGCTCAACCTAGGCCAAACTTTCGCCAAATACCTAGAGATCCTTTGAGTTCTTCAAGTTTTAAAACGTATTCGAATAACGTGCGCCGTGCAAGGTATGTGGTTTCGCAAGGACGACCACTCTATTCCTGAGGTTTCGAGGGTTGATTGTAGCTCCCTAGTCATTGAGTAGTTGGATGAAGCGTTATTGGTGGTTATTCCGAGCAATCAGCTATCAGAAAGCTTAAAACGATATAGAACCTCCTTTTAATGCTCGGGCAGCTGCTATCCAGCGTGTTTGCCTTTAGCCTGTAGTTGTTTGTCAGTGGTAGAAAATAGAAATCCAAGTGGCCACAGACCTCATCAAATGCGAGCTGCACCTTGTGGAGAGTCCAGTTTTGATCTATATAATAACTAATGACAGTCATCATCGCCAATTTTTTGGTTGAAGTCCACCCTTAGCCACGACTCCTGTCCGCTCCCGTGAACTCCAGCCGCGAACCCGAACCCGACCTTTGATCCTCGTCCGTCTCTCAAGCCTCGCCTCCTAAAGGTCACGTACCTTGAGCTTCCTGCTTTGCCTATTGAACCCCGCTCCCAGTGCGCCCCGTTACGCCGGTGATCGGTCATCGTCATGCAAAGCCCCTCCAGTGGCGCTGTCCTCAACCCCCACCGCGCCATCCTCCACCATCTAGTACCTAGTATGCCACCCCTTCTCATTAATAACCACCTGCACATGGTCAGGAATTGCCAGCAAGAGTGCCTTAAAGTGGTTCTCCGGTATTTTCTCCCAGGACTCCGGCAAAATTTCTGTAAGCTTGGCCTTAACGGTGTCTGGGGCACCTGATATGTCACCAATGTCCGGATAGTCAGCGATGACCTGCCACTTGAGAAGAACCTACGTGTGCTCAATTACGTTGAGGTCAGGTTAGTAAGGGGGGTGGTCGGCAGTAGTGATGTTGTTGGGGCTAAAGAATGACTTCATGACGTTGGAGGTGCGAATTTTCCCATTGTCTTGCTGAAAAATAAGGACATCGCGCTGGCGGAGGATAGGCAGAAATACTTGCATAACATCTCTCTATAGACAGCGGAGATGACGGACTTTTGACGAGCGGTACCAGCGGCCCACGTTTTCCACCCCAAAAGCAGCCCCGTACCATAAGTTTTACTTAATGTTTTTTACTTTCCAGCATACAATCCTTCTCCCACTTCTCCGGGTACGGAATACCCATAGTTGATAACCTAAATGCTGCTTCTCCACCGTACACTCGTCACTCCAGATGACCTTCTCAAAAATTCTCTGCGGTCCAGTGACGGCGTGCTAAAGCCCACTGTAAGCATGAACACACCTCCGACAACACACCACACCACCTTTTAGTTTTGCCAAGACCGATTTTATCCAATCAAGATTGACATCGCGAGAAAATTTTTGCTTCGGTTTTCAGTTGAACGAACTTCAACCGCTTAGAAGCAGCAACGATGTGCCTCTTAGGAGCAGCAAAGAAGACATCTACCTTCCAGAAGGCCAAGGAAAGAATGGAGAGGATGATGAGCGAGACTAGCAGACCAGAACAGTCAGTTTCGGCCATTTCCAGCAGCCATATCGGGGATGTACTCGATAGACACCACGAGATTACCGGACCGCCCTCCACGGGCCGGGATGGAACAGCTACGACTTCTGAGATAGCTCATGAGGAAGTAGGAAATGATTTGGGCGGGGAAGCAATTACTTTGCCCAGAGCCCTTTTTAACCAGGGGATACGGATTCATAATGCTGAAGTGAGGGCAGCAGGACATCCGAGCCAGATCATGGAGCCGGTCTTAGGAGAGGCCCCATGCGATGAATACGGTAACAGACGTTCACAACAACATGACGTCCACACCATTTCGAGCGACGATTTGTCTGAGTTGTCGCCACCACTGACTACGAGTTATGGAGGAAGCGAAATTTCCTTTCCATCGCAAACACCGAGAGAGAGGATTTTGTCTCCTCTGCCATCTACGAATTATAGTGAGGGAAGCCATTTGGGCCTACCTCTGAGCGCTCTTCCTCAGGATTCTTTTTCGATTCCTAGGGCGAGTGCTGGAATTATTGTGCAGAGGTATATTCAGTCGGAGGAAAATACCAGCCAACATGCGACGGAAGAGGAGGGAGTGGAGGAGACCTGGAAAGTTTACACACCCATTCCGAGAAAATTCAAAATCAGCGATAGTAGCGATAACGAAGATGACATGATGACGGAGGTGGAGTGGAGGGATGAAGAATCCTACATGACGCCAACGAAGAAAGGAAAGAAGCGCAATAAGGGGAAGGGAGTTAAGAGGCTGGCAATGCCCGAACGACCAATCCCGAATATGCCGCAGACGCCAAGCAGGAAAAAGCTCGAGTTTGATTGGGCCAAGCCTGCAGAGTCGCTGGCCAGTGAGGATGAACCGGCAGATCTAGCAAAGTTTATTGGTGAGTATCTTCGGAATACTAATGGACTGAGGGATTTTATGGTTGGACAGGAGAGAAATGATGCGAGCTATGATATTTGGTGCCAACAGCAGAGCCAACATATCGCAGCAAGACAGAACCATACTGATGCGGCAGTCATGTTGGTAAGAAAGATAGCCCAAAATGTGCAAACGGAAGTGGAGTTGGAAAGAGAGTATGCAGCAGAGAGGGCAGACAAACTTGACGATAGGTTGAGTAAGATTGAAAAAAGATTGGCCAAGATCGCACCAGTGAATATGGCTAAGACGATTGAAAATGCAATGAGAGATTGCAGGGAAAGGATGGTGGAGCAGGTAATGGATCAAGTAGTGGGAAAACTTGAGAAGTTGGCTGAGAAGGAAAAGAGAGGGGAAATCCAAAGGGGGAAACAGGTAGAAGCCACCCCTGAGGAAGAAAAAGAGATGAGTGATATCGAGTTTGAACCAGGAGCGACCTTTTCGGAGGAGGAGTGTTAGGGGTTCTCCCTTGACAGTGATAAGAGTACTTGAAAGTCAAGGACAGCACATACCATGCCGAGACAATCAAGGATTTGGACTCGCGATATGCCTTTTAGTGGGGGTTCAATATCGGTCACGAGAACGTAACGTTCTTTCATTTCTGGATACTATGCGGGACTGCGTAAGCACGGCAGTTGACAGTCTACTGCGAGTAAGAGGGCTCCAAACCTCCATCTCGTAAAGAGTGGAATAAAGGCGAGGCACACCCCGGTATAGGAGAATTGTCTCTACCTGAGCATAACGTAACTGAGGGATTTTTGACATTAGGCTTTAGCCAGAAGCGAGCACCTTGCATTGATTTGCATGAGTCTGGATCGCAACGTATGATGCGTGTCAGGGTCTACGATATATCAGCAATGGAGTGGTATCCGAGTAAGCCTGATGAGTATCTACCGAACAAACTCAAAGATAGCGAGAGGTCCAAGTTGAAGTTGTGGTCTGATTATGAGCCGACGATGATACATGTCCTTCGGGACTCACGAGCACTTCTGTTAGGGGTTCTCCCTTAACAGTGTAGTGGTGCTCACAGTGGGAGATAATTCCACGCGGAGTGCCCTTTAGCGGGGGTTACTCTAATCAAGACTCGAATGAATAAGCGAAAGGGCTTAGCGGATTCATTGAAAGCATATTGCCGCGGCAGCTGATTTGATGATGCAACAACCTGCCAGATCGAACGGACGTAAGTCCCGCCGAGCAAGTTGTTTTTCAACCAGTTTCATTCCTGGATCTATGTGGTTGGATGTGATGATGCACGGCAGTCGTGTTTAGTAAAGGGCTCTCTGGTCAACCTCTTGGTTAGCAGGGCACGTCCGGGTCTGAAGAACCTCAAGCACATATGACTGAGGGATCAATGGCATTGGCTAGGGAGTCAATAGCAGATGCTACCCCGTGAAACGGGTGGATGGTTCTGCAAGAGTAATCTATTGAGATTCCGCGCACATGTTCCACGTTGGCATAGAGAGAAGAAATATTCTGTTAGGGGTTTTCCCCTAACAGCGATAATGATACTTGCAGAGGCTATATGAATACATGTTACGGAGTTACTCTCGGTCTAGTCACGTGACATGCATAACACCTATTTGTCACGGCGTAGGAAGGTACGGAGATACTCGGGAATAATAGTAGAAAGATACAGAAGGCGTGGAAGGAATTGTGTTACGGAAAGGCGGAGACGTTGGAAGACGCGGAGGAAGCGGCGAGATGGTGGCGGTATAATTTAGTTAGATAAGAAGGTGGTCTGAGGTGTTGCGACGTCAGGAGAGATGGCGTGGTTGTTACGATAAGGAATAAGGGAGTGGTGTGTAAGATCATGGGATATGATTCGGATGATACATCGGAGCATGAGGAATGGTTCGAGGGTGGCAGACGAATTGTATATAAAGAGAGTGTTGATGGTGTTGGAGGATTTCCTTTTTTTCTCTCTTTACTCGTTCTCTTGTATAGCAAGCAATAGTACGACTTTGAAAGATCTTTTGATTCTTGTCTCTCGATACGCACTTCGAGTTCAGTCCTGCAACATCCATATCACCTG
>Ga0307515_10001528_pt1 | contig 51761 bp, 53 predicted proteins | sample 17_EM_MG_FD_194513 | JGI IMG/M metagenome (GOLD analysis project Ga0307515, IMG submission 194513) | Populus trichocarpa ectomycorrhiza microbial communities from riparian zone in the Pacific Northwest, United States - 17_EM | ecosystem: Host-associated > Plants > Roots > Unclassified | place...
AGGATCGTCAGCGGGCATTACCAGGTGCACCTGTAGGTACACCATCTGTGTGTCAATTGCCCGGTGGTCCATCTCTCAAAATAGATCCGCAAACACGAGAAGCTGTAAGTCTTGAATTCTGTTCAATGCTCCTCTATCAGACTTACGGATATTGACTACCCCCGAAAATATACATAGTTGAAATTGAAGATTAGTACCATTCGAGGACGGTTGGCAGATGGGGCACGTCGAACTGTTGTCCTTAGTTACCGGTTGGATGTGGGCTCTGAGACTGAGCTTCGGATCAAGGTTAAGGAGCTCCTGTTTGATGATGCTTACCTCTCCAACGTGGTCGATGATAAGACGTCTTGGTTCATGCGAATGGAAGTGCTTGATCTCATTTACCACCAATTTTTCTTCATGGCCAATAGCTTGGGACGCCAGCCAACAACATCACAGTATTTCCAACCTCTTGCTCCTCAGACTTTAGCGCTGGCAGCCGCAGCTATTCATTGTGTGCTGTCTGAATACACCAGTGGAAAGAAGGCCACGGTTATGTTTTCTCAAGATGAATATCGAGGTACATTTGGCCCATCCCCTGTGATCAATTTTACTCTAGAAGCCACTACACAATCACACATCAGCGGCCGCATCACACTCCCGACGCCCCCCCCCTGCGGCGCAACTTCACTAAAATAGGCGCACCTCAATCCTCGTCGGAGCTCCTGAGCCTAGATTGAACCTCTTCTATTTCATTCCGCAATGAATTCCTCCTCTCATCGCTCCTCTATCCCGTTCCGCACTCTAGACCCCCCACCCCCTATCCGCACACCTCAGCCCGGGATGGGAGCTCCTCAATTCCCTCCGGCGCTCCTATAGTGCATTCCACACTCCATACCCCACCCCTTTTAGGCGCTCCTCCTCAGGGATAAGCACTCCTCAATCCCATCGGTGCTCCGCTGCCTGGATTGGCTCTCCTCAATTTCATGCCGCACTCCTACACCCTCCTCTTTTGGCGCTCCTCAACTTCATTCCGTACTCCTTAACCCCTCCTCTTTCGGCGCTCCTCAGCTTAAACTTGACGCTCTTCTTTTTCATTCCACGCTTCTCCAACACCTTTTGTGGTACTCTTCTTTTCCACACAACACTCGGCACCCGGCGCTCCTCTTTTCCCCTGGTAGTTGTTCCCATTTTTCATCTGAATGTATCATATTGTCTCTCATACCCCCATTTAGATTCGCAGCTAGCTAACATCTCATTACACCTGTGTTAGATATCACAAATCGAGCCAAACGACATTGGAATTCCATTTCATCCACTCGCCAGGAACGAATAATCAGCAAATACAAGGAGCGCCTCCAGCTTCTTTGTGCCGTTGATGAATTGTGTGTTCCTGCTTTCGTTGGCCCTGATGAGATGGGAGATGGAGTGGATGACATCGACACCATGTCTGATTGATATTTTTCGATAGCTTAGTTGGGTTATTGTTTCGGTGTACCTGCGTTTATGTTTGAATCTCTCGCCATTTTCTTTCGTTTCCTTAATGCAGCGAGGAACAAAATACAATGTTGAAGAAGATGACGGCTAGTATGATTCAGAAGCGATAATCAACAATAATCAATGCATCATATTCGATGTTGAGGGAAGTCGATTGCTCATGTACATCCAAAGAGTCTCAGATAACGCCTGCAGTCCTCCGAATGAATATCCATAAGATCCCAGGCATCTCTCAGAGTTTGTTCGTGATTCCCGGCGCCACTCCCAGGTGCACCCAAAGTTCTCTCCGGCGCTCCAACGTGCTCCCTAACCTATCACCATCACTCCCATCGTACTCCTGTGTCAGTCATCAGAGATCCCAGTTACTCCTGTAGCTGTCGTCAGAGATCCCAGTTACTCTGAAGGCTGGCCGGAATACCCTCCTAGGGTCTGATACTCTCCTGAAATTGATGCTTCTAAGTTTACACTCCACATCCTCTCAGACACTCCTGGAGTCTTCCAGAGACTAAAATACATTTTGCTGATGTTGATCCCCGATGGTGCCGGGGTTGTCCCACCATTAATTGTTCCGTTGGTTGCATGTTTTGTGAATCATTTCCCCATATATGAGCGGAAAGCTGCCCACCACTCCCAGAAAGGTGAACTCCTGCTCCTGCGGTGTGGCCACATCAGCCGGAATTGTGAAAAGCGGCGAGTCGTGACTGGATCAAGAAAGATTGTATCATAAACGAGGTCCTAGGCCCTCTCATCCTTGACGCCGCAAAGATTGTATATCTGTATGAGTCCACAGATGTGTTCTGAGATGAATCCCTTCATACAGTCCTGATCCAACCACAGGCGTCGATTGATAACCGATGTCGGCATTTTTGCCCTAGCAGTTGCCTTCCCCCTTCCTTTGCGGCTGCCCTTTGGTGCCATCGCAGCGAGTTGATGCTGGCGGTGTGTTCAATACAGGAAGAGAAAAGAATGGAGGTGTAGGCGAGAACAAAAGAGAATGGAGGTGTAGGCGGGAAGAAGGGATATATAAACTCGAGTTCCTGCAATTTGATACATATCCTGCGTTCCGTTGGTTAATGAATACAAAACGGCACAGCCTTCATATTGCACAACCACCAAGCACCTCACGAAGAAGGAGCCTCGAGAGGAGATTAAGTACTCGTGGTGACCACAGTTTGCGACGCCGGATGTTGCTTTGGCATCACATACCACTTGTACTGCTCAGCCCTCGTGCATCTCAGAGCAAACTGAGTAGTTCTCAACTTGTCCCAACTGTGCAACTATCCAACACGGCTACCAACGCCTAGCGGTGGAAAAAGCACACGTGACTAAGGCCATAGGATAGAGAGTACGTCATAGTTCGCTTTGCGATGCTTTTACCTCGGCCAAAAGGGGGATTTCCACCAGGAAGCTGAAGATATACACAATTGATGGTTCGAAGTACTGTGCCAAGAACAAGTGCAATACCATGAAAATCGCGCCAAGAAGGCATAAACACCATTCCAGCGGTGCAAATAGACCTTCAGACGTTGCTGTAACGGTGAATATCAATGCTGAGTTTAATCTGAGTTTAATCTGATGGCAGTTAACCCCATAATTGAATGCTTTGAAGGGATCAAGTTCCCGAGTATTGTCACGGTTTAGAGTCTAGGGCGGTCTACACTGCGCCTGCCTTTGTTGTCGAATCCCTCCATGGGCGCTCAAATTGATGTCTACCTCGTCTGCCATTGCATATGCATGTAGAGGAAATTATTCCTACAGTCGTAACGTCGAATATCCATATTGGATGAAGCCTTCCCAAAGCCCTCACCCAGTCACATCTGCAGTCGTACAAAACGTTTGAAGTCTTACTAATCGTCAGAATCAACAAACGCGTGGGCCTCTGGGAAATTCTCAACTTCCCTCTGCTAAGAGACGTGATTCCATACCGGCTGGCAAGAGGGATTCCTCTCAAGGAGGGAGTTCCATAGCTTCTAGAATCCACAGTCAAAACTCCACCCACTCATCTTCGCTGAACAATTCTCATGGTGCAGCTATCACCCTGTCTGCTACACAGTGACGGTCAATAATTCCCCCAACCGCCACGGCGGGTACAAGCAGTTGTAACACACCAGCACCCACCGTAACCTCTCAGGCAGACTGAACGCATTGCGTTGTTTCCAGCCCCGCATCTGGCATCGCTAGCACTCCGACTCTTCTCAGCGGTCTTGAAAACCTGCCTACCCCCATCCCTAATCCAGAAGCCCGCACAATCATTGCAAATCCACTGCGATCGTGAGCTACCGAAAGGAATCAGAGACAGAGGCAGTGGCATTTGCAAACGCAGGCAGTGTCTACACCTCGATCAGGGGTCTCTGGCAGTCGCAGTATCCATCGATTTGGTCACTCCGACATGACGCGTCTTGTTTTTGCATCGGGCAGACTCCTGGAGCTCTAAATGTGGAACAGACTGCCATTTATGAGTGCAAGCGACTTCAAGGCAGTAGGTTATGCAACGCGACGCGTTGCGAAAGCATTAGCTGAAGCCCCACACTGGTACATAATAGTGACGTACTGGAACACCAAGATGCAGCAAATCAACATTTGGTCCATAGCATTTGAGGCATGACAAAAGGAGATCTTGAAAGAGGTATGCTGAAGCAACGGCCCACGTTGGATATTTCACGCTCAAACCAGTACCAGGTTCGTTCACAAGTTGATCAGGTTTAATCCAATTTTATTCAATCAGCAGGGGACAATATGGCAGAGCTATATGATCTCCGCCGCGTTGAATCCAACGCAGAGCGTTTGGAACTCATTGATTCCTCTCGGGCAGACAATAAGTATCTTTTCCTGTAGCAGAGTGTGTGGAAGGTGGTGTACATCGTCCAAATCCAACGCAGAGAGTGTCGAAAGCTGCTAACAAATGGCCAGCATCGACTTTGCTTCCTGGCGGAAGCAATTCTGTGGTTGATCTACATCAAATTTTATCATTGGGCGAATAACCGTGGTTAGTATGCTGATGGTTTTTGTAATTCCATGATTGACGACAGGGACGGTCATATCCCCTTGCCACTGATCATGTTTACCTGCACCACATTGCGCCATGCACTCCTGCAGTGGCAAACGAACGAAGGCATTCATCTGAAAGCTTCCAAGTCAAAGCTGGAAGCGGACATACCTGATCGCTCAAAATACTTCATTTACAAGAATGACGGTGGTAAGAACGCATCCTGCTGGGCTGCAACGGGTCGCAAGTTGTCAACCTCGCCTGGCGTTGCAGACACATATGCATTCTTGATGAATACCTGGAACACACTACCGGAGAGCTACCAACAGAGGGTGTATTACTGCCCTCTTGCTACAGTCAACGGTCAGATCCAACAGGCAGAGAACCCAATGCCTGCTGTGGTGATCAGAGTGGAAGAAGCCTGTGTTGACAATGCTATTCTTCTTGATCATTTAGCCTTCGATGTGGCGCTTGAGGAGCCTGAGATTGGAAGCACTGACCCAAACATCCTGATGGATAACAATAGCACGGATGACGAACATCATTTCGGGATTCCAGGGGGCAGCGGGGATTTCAATGATGAAGGTGATGCAAGTGACGTGCGCGATGCGATCCCCACCACCTGCGACTGAACTCGAGAGGTCTGACCTGGGAACCAGTGATGTCGACGGGTATGAGGGCGGGGATGGCGACGACATGTATGCGGATCATGAGGAAGAAGCATCCCAAGCCAATGATGGTTCAACGCACAATGTGGAGGACTGAGGGCATAGTAGGTTTGACCTGGGAACCAGTGATGTCGACGGGTATGAGTGCGAGTATGGCGACATTGCGGATGCCGATGAGGAGGGATAACCATCGCAAGCCGATGAGGGATCAACGCAGAATGTGGATGACTAAGGGCATCGTACTGGAGAGTATGAAAAATAGACTGTATATTTCTTACGAGTGAAATACGATAATGGCGAAGCAAATGCAACGGCAAGCGATGTATCCGAAGCGAAGACTCTATTGCATCATGTGACAAAATGTCAAAGCTAAACATATATGGGGCAAGTGCGGCATCTAATATATAGCAATAGTGGAGAGGTAAAATGTGGCTATTGGCCGAAGAAAGGAATAAACATCGCCAGGCTTTGTGTAAACGGCTACAGCATAACTGCAGCCCCTGCAAAGAGTGTAACACACGTGTCGTTCTGATGATGCATATAGCAGGCGCAAAGAAATGGAGGTAAGTACGCAACGTGAGCCGTCGCCTGGTCGACGGGCAGCATGTCATTTTCTGTCAGAGGGTACGAGGTTCCGTAAGAGCCGTCAGAGCCGCCTGGAACACCCGCGTGTTTCAGAAGCAAACTAGGGTCGTTGCTGATGTGAACATGACGATCCAGTGAACACAGAGATACACTTGGAGGCGATTGTTGTATAAACTTAGAGATCCACTAGATGGCCGTGATTCTCCATAATTGGAGATAAACTTTGACACTGAGATCAGCTGAACTCAGAGATACACATAGAGGCCATGATGGGGTAAACTCAGGGATGTACTTGGCAGCCATGATTGAGTGAGAGTGAAGATATACTTGGAGGACATGATCATTTGAACTTGAAGGCCTTTATTGAGTGAGTGTCTAGATACTGTTGCTGACTGTCATCCAGTAGACTTAGAGATGCACTCCAAGGCTATGACTGTGTGAGTTTGAAATTGCACTTGTATGCCATGATCAAGCAATACTGGTGGAGTACATGGAGGTGGTCAATCTGGAGTTAGTCGACAGAAGGCATGCTGGATGCTGAGACTCTATTCATTGTGTAGTTGACTTTTGGGAATGGAATGACGTGACTTTACCTTTGGCCTCTAATGGTGAGCTGTGTGGTGACAGTTGATCTTGTAGGGATATCAGCAAAATGTAAAATGGTTTGGAAGTCATGCCTGAAGAACTCAGCAACTCTCAACAGCTGCACAGATCCTTCCAGATGCTCCCAGATGCTCCTAGATAGGCTGAATGCAAAGTGATGTGCTCTCAGGTGATCTGAGTCTACATCACTGGTGGTTCTCAATCCTCCTGAAGTTGTGGAATACAATACACGAACATCATGAGGGGTGTATAGTTGTCTTCAAAATGCTACAAAATGAAACAATTAGGATATACAAATTTTAGAGCTATTGGAAGTATTGGCTGCATCCCCAAGACAATTCTGGAGCACCTTGAACCTGGAGCCAATCTCTCTGGGTGTGATTATTATAAGATTTATATCACATAGTACAATTCGATTAACTAACTTCGTCCTGTACTCCTTGATTCAGGCATTGTAACCTCATATTAGGTCCAGTAGGTATTTAAATCTAAATGATTATTTACAAGCCATATGATATCAATTCAATCTGATACAGCATTGTGTCGTACCAAATGTACCAGTCCAATAATGGCTCTGACAGGTACAATATGCATCTCATTAGGCTGTTTGACAACCCTGATGAACAGGTCAACACAATCGGCACAACTATGAGGATCTTTGGACTATGTTCTAATCACGACTGCATATTCATGAGCTTAAGAACATATTATCCATTGTTGAGTCTTCTTGCACCTCTTATAAAAGGATGATAACAGATTTCCCGTGGGCAGGAGCTCATGAAATTGGAAGATTTGATTTGGTGGAGTCCAGCTAGAGTACCATACAGGAATCGAAGGGATTCAGCTTTGGATGGGGTTATCAACGTCGCCATCGGTATATTTGACCCAGATGTTATGAGATTCAGGCATAATCCCTTGGTTTGGATTGGTAGATCCTACCTTGCAGTCAACTCCCAGACACTCAATAGATGGGGGGCAGTGACATGGCTGACTGTAGTACAACAGCCCATTCTGAATTTTAATAAATGTACTGTCTGTGAGTCCATTTTGATCACATCCAAGCAGCAGTCTGCTAACTTCATGGCTGCAGTCAACTTCAATTTGGGCATCCAATGGCTGTAGAAAGTGGGGAAAACTGAAATGTACTCATACATCTCTGTGTGAGGTTAACTTGAGACTTCTGCGCACTACGCAGATATGAGTGTCTCTCAAATGAAGTACCTGTTATGATACGTGATGGAAAAATTGCTCATTCTGACAATGCTGGAGGTGTAAATGATGGGCTCTGAGAGTACTTCACCATGTATCCGCAGCACATCGTAGACTGAACACTTTTGCAGAGTTACTATTGTACTAACCTTGAAGGGTATGATTCAACAGTTTCTCCTTCAAATAGTCAAGACCAGTACACTGGCCACTGTGCTTTAGCATCTGTCGAATGTAATTGGCTTTGCTAGTAGATCCATCTGCCTCTTTCACAGTGCTGATATGTAGCAGTTCAGGAATATCGGTGGTGAACTTGTCACCAGAACCCACTCCCCAAATTGACTCCGATATATGTCTCTCATGATACATGTTTGGATATCTGAAATGTATCACAGGCTGTTTGATGGTTTTCTGGAGCTCCTGAATGCTGATTGCCTGCCAGCAAGCATCAAACTGAACTAAGTGGATAGAGAATTCCTTCTTGAACCACATCTGCTCATTGCAAGTGATACCATAAATCTCTCTCTTCAGCTGTTTCACAACACCATCCATACCAGCCATACTCCAGGTGGTAGCTTCAGTCCCTGGATAGAAAAGAGGAACCTGAAATTCCACAAGCTTATCGGCGGGCTTGTTTATTGGCCCATAAAGCTCTACATCTGCAGCAGGCTTGATCTGAGTAAGTTTTTTCACGAATGTGCTCCTGGGACCGGTTGCCATAGTCCTGACATCCTATAATAGTTATGAAACACGATGTTGGAATAATTCATCCAAATGCTGGCATTCAACAGGTGCCACCTGATACATCACACCCTTCAATTGCTCTTTTGCCCTCTGTCAATCAGGATCTAAGCATTTGGTTGTCACCTGTTGGGTTGTATTCTCATGCACCTGATATTGGCTCAGGAATATCATGGTAATCTTTTCAGCCCGGTGTGCCTCAAGTTCTATTACAGCACCGATTTCATAAGTCTTTTGTTTTCATAACTATTGGGATACTATTGCCCACTGTTCATCCAGTTGGGCCTTTACTGACTTCAATATTGTGTGTTCCCAACAACCACCCTTCCTCTGGTTAAATTGGTTCAGTGGATGGTCTAGTGCACTGAAGGATGGATCAGATTGATTTTATTGGCTGACAAGTAGAGAGAGTTCACATAATGCCCGTACTGCTCCCAATACTGGTTCATCAGTGGCAGATTTCCCCACAGTATTCCTCTCATCCTTGGAGCCATCCTGAATTCGAGTGCATTTCACTGGCAGTGTTCTGTTCATGCCCCGGATATCTTTCCCTGCCAGAAGGTGCATTTCTATGAATCACATGGTTTGGAGCAGCGTTGTAGGCCTGGATATCATGGTTCCAATGTGAATCAATTTTCTAATTGATCGTTGACATTTCTAGCTTTCAGGTATCTGAGCAGCCAGTGCAATAAGTCCTTGCCTAAACCCAAGAGCAGCTGATGCACTTCATCAGGCTGCCAAAGCTGATAGACATTACCAAGAGGGTATTGCCAGAACAGGTCGCATATTGGATGGACACCCAGAGTGAGCAGAACATCAATATATGTTTCATCAAGAAGGTTCGAGTAAATATGGTGATCTTTTGAGTTATCGAGTGATCGAAAAGTTGATAGCCCAATCAGCACACATTCAGGAATTGCACTCATAGGGCATGAGCCATTACAGACTTGTGCAACCTTGAATCATTTTGGATAATCCCCAACCCAGGGAGCCAAAAGAGGATAACATCATCTCTGGAATTCATCAGCACAATCTCATTTCAAGGTGGGAGCAGTCATGTCAAGATTCATACGTGAAGAATACAAAGTTCCAACCGCGGAATGCTATCCCTTGTCAGGATTTGAGGCACCCATCAGGAGACAGGGGATCAGCCGAACAAGAATCTGAGCAAGTGTTTTGGGTGTGCAGCAGATATCCATTTGAATATTACCAATTGTGAAGTACAGCGATCAGGAATGCTGATAGCCTGAAAATTTGTTGAAGTGTATTTTGTCAGATGCACAAATGACTGGCACAACTGTCGCTCCAGCTGAAAGCGGATCTTGCATATCCCATCACCAGTCGCCAGTGTTCATCTCATTACATATTCAGTTGCCTTCCAAATCTGCAAGGCGTACTAGTTCAATGTCGAGGTGCACTTGAATTGCGAGATGTGGCAACGGGAACTGTATATATTTGAAAACGTTCCAGTAGAATGATACTCTGAAGATATGCAAATGATCATCAATCCAACTATGATTGCCAGGCCTGAAATTGAGTTCAGCAAGGCGCTTTCACATAGCATCAGCTGATTGAAAAGGTTTGATTTTGAAGTTGTGCAGCCAACCACCAGAAGATGATCTATCCAAGTTTCTGTTCACTGGCTAAATAATTGAACCTGTTGAAATTTGTGTGCTGACCATAATGGATGCCATGGACTCCACTGTTCCTTGCACTGGTGGTGCTTGTTGTGCAATCCAGTTGCTTTGCCATATGCTTTCCCCCCCACATTGTCCACTCCAACTACCTACCTATTAGCCTTTGTCTTTGTAGGACCAGGGGTACATGTCAGGTTGGGCTTCTGGGGGTCTATATTTTCTTTGTCGGGTGTATCTTCCGGTGGTGGTGCACTATGAACATTGAGTATGGGTAGATCATTAGTCGAGTAGCTCGTCAACGGCTATTCAGATACACCAACTGAAGTCAAACTATGATGCTTCAGGTCAATCCCAGCCTATAGGTGGTCGAATCCAGTCAGGTAATAGCCGTTTGTTCATTGAGATTGGGTATTTGTCTTGATAGTCATTCTCAAGTCAGTTTTCGTCAAATAGTAACATGTTGTAGATAAAGCCTCTATCACGTTTCCGATGAGTACTGACCATAATTGAGCAATGCCCACTGAATACGTATTCAGATGAATCTCGATGATGCTTCCGGCGGTAATGTAGAGCCTCAGGGATTTGTGTTTGAAATAGAGTTAACTCAGGTTAGCATATTACATTCACAGCTGCATTGCACCCTGCCAAATGCAGGGGAGAGGTAAAATATAGTCACTTTACGATCAGTTTTCTTCATAAACCAGAATATATATATCAGATCCTGCATAATAATCATTCACATCATCTGCTGAAAATCGTTAGCAGAGAACAAAAGGGTATTTTTTGTCATCAGTGCAATAACCAACATTGGCCGTATACTATGACATTGTGGCATTGTGAGTTATACCGATGCTCGAGCGTCTGAGTAACTGCTAATGTTGGTATATTGCCATAATCCAATGCAGTGGTGAGATCCCTAGCTTGCTGTATGCATGCCCAATGCCTGTTGAGTACCAAGAGGCTGGTGGGATGGTTGCTTTCGTGACGATTCTTGACTTGAGGGTGGATCCTGAGGAGAACAATAATGTTTAGAGAAGGAGCCCAATAGGAAGAAATCCCTGTTACTGCTTAACTCAAAAGACTCCTATTAAATGAGGTTGCAAGGTCATATATGCACACAGTATGTGTAATATCTGTAGTTGTGCTAACCTTCATACTGGATATAGTTCTTGTTGGATTCCAGGAGATATCATATCATATCCCTTCAATGAACTTTAGAGTCATGGAAGCATGCAACCATGAGCATCTATCAAATATCCTAGTATAAGAATTTGAACATATAACAAAGAATGATTGGATGTGTCTGATTAAGGTTTGGGTTTCACAGCCTGTTTGATTTATTGAATCAAAGGTGTAGTGAAGTACCACAGTTCATGGCAACAGAATGGGATATAATAATCGCTTCATTGCAATGAAGGTCACTGCCACATGCAGTATACTCAACCATACTCCGATTTACTATATGTTACATCTGGTATATATAGTTATGTTCCGCCATCTGTGTTCCCAGAACATGACTGTGACTGGATCTCCTCCAAAGATAGCAGATATGGCTGCACGGGGTGGCCTCTTTGGCTCATAACTATCCTGTGATGACAATACTCAATCATCAGAACATAGTTTACAATGTGAGATTGTCAAAGACTGTCGATTTGGGAAACACACCAATCAATATCATCCACAGCATGGGTATGATTAACCTCCTCCACAGCAGCCATTTCCAGGTGCTCTGCAGTTTTATCACCATTCTCCATTCAACATGACACACAGTTCATAACCAACCACCAGTGCAGACCATGGAATTCGAAGTGATGGGCTACAGTCGCCAGAATGTGACCTCCAACTAGGCGGTTATGATGGGTCATAAATGGTCCCCCCTCCAGAGTGCTCTGGACAAGGGCAGTCACAAGCATGTGGACGGAGAGTGCCCCCAGGATTGCTGGGAAACAACGCAGTCAATTGGCCGATATCTTCCAGCTCTACTCATTCAGGTGAACCTTGTGCCAGTGCCATTGGGAAATCCCCCATTAGCCTACAAACGAAAGGATCCCAGCCACCAGCAGAACTACAGAAAATAGATGTTCCAGGGATCGCTCATTTACCCCCATTTCCTGAGATTTCGTATGATGAATATGATGCAGATGATCAGTGGAATAGGTTATTGGACTTGGGCAGTGTAGACGGCAAATCCCCAATCAGCCTGACCAAAACTCAAATCTCGTTGCAGGAGTTTGCCAAACGGATGGGGCAGGCCAACTACAGTCCGTTCAATCAGTGGCAGAAAGTATGGGTTGCCGGCTCTCTGGAGAAAAAGCAACTGTTCATTATCCAGGGGCAGAACCCTTCGGAAAAGCATCAAGATGGACCCCTGCACTGGGCGAGAGCGAATGCAGATCATTTGGTGCTATTGGAGAACTGGCCACCATAGGATAAGTCTGATATTGCTGAATTCATTTGCTGGCGGTCGATTGAAATGATCTTAAAGAAATGTGGACATGAGAATAGGAAAGTGAGGGAAAAGAGAAGGTGAGGTAACAAGTTACCAGTGACAGATTTGAGCGAGTGCCTGGGGAAAGTGGCGAGAACTAACCTCCCAGAGTTGCCAAACACAATGATCATGGTTGCAATTCAGTGGGTGTTAAATGTTACCAATAACGTTATATCACCCAATCAACTTGATGCCTCATATCCAGATCTGTGGTGCTAGGATGAGCTGATTGATTCCATCCACGAAAAATGGAGGCCTGAAAGAGCCATACATTTCAACCTTGATGTTGACGTGCACTTGGGCACAGGACAAATTGGATGAAGAGCATGTGCGATTACCTACACCTGGGCAGATGATAAATGAACCCATATATAGCCAGATTTCATACAACTATTGCCTTTTAAGAGCTTTCTGGTTGAAACTTGGACCCAATTTGAAAATATTTTTGGTAGAAATGAAGATAGCTACAGGGAAGGAGATTACCAAGCACGTAATTTGACCAGCAAAAGTAGTCCTTTCTAGCTGTGCAAAGGCTAGATGTGCGCAACTGCTAATCATTATACATAGACTTTGAAAGGTTATGAAGAGGGTGGAAGAGAGGAGGGAGAGGAGGATGGTGGGCAAGAGAATGATACTTGAACTAATGCAAGTACTGATTGAACAAATAGAATCGATTGTGTTCAATCCATATATATTTGTTCCAATGGTTGATCGTCTGTGAAATACCTAACATTGTGATGAATGTCAGGAGTGCTGGAATATGAACACATCTGCCCAGCTTACATTGGAGCAACTGAAAGAGATCATTGAGAAGGAAAAGCAAACAGACAAAGGTGCAAAGGAGGCTCAGGAGCAAGTGGATGAGGTTGAGGAGGTCCTCAATCCAGATAATGGCAGTTCAGTATTGAATACTTGCCTCAATACAATCAACACCCAATATGAACAAGAGTATCTTGAGCAGTCAGTCAGGCTGCTGAATGCATGTCTTATTAGCCAATCGAAAGCTGACAGAGTACCTGGCAATATGTATTCCATTCCAGTCCTGCCCAGAACCATGTTTCTGGCAAAATTGTTTTTGGCAATATGGTTTATCGGGAGGAGATGGGTTTGGGATTCTGATATGCCAGGAGCGCTGGTGGCAGATCAAATGGGTCTTGGCAAGCCTTTAGCCTTGGTGGCAGTGGCTATGATATCCCAATTGCTGACTGAGAAGATTGTTATGTGGTTGCTGCAGACAATTATTTGGAGGAATACTCTTGAAGAGTGGGTGGATATGGGGCAGACCTACCATCCTGGGATTATCGGTGAAGATGAGGAGTGGATTCCGTTGCAGAGACTGAATTCAGCACCCCGCCGCCGCCAAATCAAGATCCACACAACTCCACCTGACTGGCATCCAGTGCTTACTTTAACTGTTGAACCAATCCTAGTGGTGACAATGCCTGGAGTGGCAGATACATTCAAAAGTGTCATTGAGGAGATGACTTATGGAACCAATTTCAAAGTGCTATATTTGTTGCACATGGAAAATGTGAATCTCACCCATGAGGATCTGAATTCAAGTATTGATGAGCCAGAAATCTGATTGAATATTCACCTTGTGTCATATGATACTATATCATCTGGAGCAAAACCATTAAGCAATAGCCAACTCTCATACTGTTCATGAACTTGTGGGATTTTTGATAAGTCCCATCAGTACAAAACCAAAAACAGTGTGGGCTGGCAAATTGCGATTAGAATGAGAATTTCATTCAAACTTCAAGTCACAGCTACACTGGGATTCCACTGACTCTATGACTGGTGTTATCAGAGGACGGGGCAGTTTTCAGGTACACCTGAAGATTTAGAGGATGATACTGTGGAAGAAGAGCATGGTGCAGAGGCATTGTATGTCGCTGTGAAGATTTCGATGCATGTTATCAGGGAAGAAGACAATGACGCACAATAGAATATGCTGCACTGGATGATACAGATTGCCAACCCTTTGATGATAAGGAGGTGCTTGGAATCACAATCTAGTCAATCAAAAAGCACTTGTTATAATACTGATGGAGAATGCATACCTCATTGATCTTCACTGGACGGAGGAAGATCATGCACAGTTGAAAACCCTGGTGGAGGGATACACATCATGGGGTACTTCAGGAGAATGAAGGGTTGATAAAGGGCGGCTAGCATGTGTATCATTAGTATTGGAAGACATGAAGGACCATAACGACGTTTAAGGGCAATGGTACCATGAATGGTTACTCAATACCTTGGTGAATTCTCCTATCTTCCCATGGCTGAGAGAGTCATTTGTGCCAATGCTTGTCAACAAAGCTGCACAGTATTCTGAACCTGACCAAGACGTCGTATCAAGAGCAGCACTTCTTGTGGAACAAGTGAAATATCAAAATGCACTCCCCAGTGTGCCTCCTTCACAACAGATGGTGCTATTGTGTGCTCATTATAGCCAAGTTTGTTATTCAATGTGGTGGCTAACCAAGTATTGTGTGGATCATGTTGATATATTCTTCATCTCTGCAGAAATGGGCAATGAGGAATGCACAGAAATGCAGCTCAAATTTGAAGAATTACTAATTCCCTATGTATTTATAACTACACCCAAAGTGGACAGGACTGGCCTAAATCTTGCAGCTGGAAACCATGTTGTGATAACTACTAAGTTCTGGGTATTGAATGAGCAGCTGCAAGGTATGTGCACGAGTTGACCAGCTAGGGCAAAAAGATGTCACACACCCATGGTAAGCGAATACGGTTTCTGGAGGCTATGATAACCACATTAGTGAACTCCATCAACTCTCAGGAGTGGCCCACATCAGAGTCCTGCATGGTTTGATCAATTGATCAAACATCACGATGTCTATGATTCACCGGGTTGTGGACTCTCCTACCGACCATTCAAAGTGGCTGACATAGACTGGAGCCACGTTGCAGTGGGATGAACCATCTTCTTAGATTGTTAGGATGCTTTATCAATAAATGCCTCTCTAGATATTCAACCAACATTATCTTCAGAACTGATACAAATAGTCAATAAGGTCATTTGTAAGGCACACTATACTGCATAATTAAATCCTTTTTCTCTGGCATTTTGAGACGAATCAAAGTTCTGATGTCAGAAATGTTGTGTCTTGAATCAGAAATAGCTAGAGTGGGATTTGATTGGCATTCTCGATTTTCATCCATGACCTATATGTGATGAAGTCAATTAATAAATAACATTACGAGTTCCTGGCTGGCCTATCTTGTGGTAAATAGCATGACTCATATGTTCTGAATGAAGCAGCGATAGGCTTCAAATCGTTTGTTGGTTGCAAATTCGTGGTGCACTCGAAACCTCAGGCCACATATGCATTTTGATATTTGAAGTGTGAAATATGCATAATTCAGCGATATTTGGATGCACAGGAGAATTCTTGGCATATGTGATGTGTCTCGTTATGACAGATCAAGCACTATGTATTTGCCAATCCCATTTGGCAATGAAGTCAGTTTAGACAATATTGAGTAGCTGTGGCAGGACATGAGACACTGGCATGCTGATTCGTTTGCAAAGCCACAGGTTTTGCTGGCATGTGATCGAACTTCAGGTGTACTGGAGAGTCCTGGGCAAATATCAATATGAACAATTGATCACGGCATATTTGCCAATCGCAGTTGACAATTCAGACAGTTGATGGGATATTGAGTACCTGTGTCAGAATATGAAACATGGGCTTACTTATTCATGGCAAATCTGCAGCTGTTGTAGGCCTATGATAGAAGTTCTGGTACACCTGAGAATCCTGGGTATATTGTGACAACAGATCCAGCTCAGCGTATTTACCAATGCCATTAGGAAATGAAGACAGGCTACCTAACATCGAGTACCTGTGTCACGATATGAGACCCGGGTTCACCTATTCGAGCCAAATCTCCAGCTTTCACTGGCACAACGCAGAAGATCTGGCACACAGAAGATCAGCATCCCTGAGAGTCAGATGCTGTGTCACTGCTCAGTTATTCATGGCTAGGGTGCAGCAGTTGCTACGAGGTATTTCGCAGCCTCAGATTGAAGTTCAGGCACAACTTAGATCTGCAGTCGAGTCCCGAATGAGGTTCTTGGATTTGTATGAAGCCAACTCTGACAAACTGGAACTCAATATAAATTAATCATTCCAGCCCAGACATGCCTGCAGAGTGACAAACATGCCACCCAAGTAAATGTACCCCAGTCCATAGTGCAATTGATCTTTAGGCTTGCATGATTCTCATGTTGTTTTCTTTGACTTTGCATCGGTGGATGCAGTGCGCACAGATTGTCATCTACTAAGACACTTGACGTTTAGTTCCAGGTGGCACATCCCACTCAGCATCAGCAGATATATGAATCTATGCTTGATTGGTATGCAAATGCTGCCACCAAAATGACATGAACTGTCAGCTCCATATCGGCTGTCTGTTGGAGAAAGATAGCCCTGAATAACAAAACTATAAATGCACAGACCTGGCCAATTAGTAGCCTCACTTAGCTCGATGGTGACTAAGTACTATATTTCGACCTGTGCTTCCATATCCTCAAATGGCTTCTGAAAGTTTGAGCTTGGTCTAAACAGCGGGAGGGTCAGAGTGAGAATCACAAAAGAGAGATTCTGCTCAGCGACTCGGCTGGATGGCTGGTGACTCCCACTCAGCTATGCGACGCACTTGATCAAAGTATCCGAAGTTCTCAATGTGGTGAATGCAGTGTGAGTTAAATTCAGACCAAACGTAAGTTTGGGTCGCAAATACTCATATCTGCGAATTGATGATGTCAACCCATTTACATCAGGAGTGAGGTTCCAAGAGAGAGAATCTTGGCAGCTTGAGTTAAGAAAAGACACCTTCACAGAGTACCATTAACTGTCAGAGTGAGGCGAGCTGGCAATCCCCAGGCATTGAATCTGAGCACAACGATTTCAACATTGTAGCACCTCATGTTGCAAGAAGTGAATGCATGCAATGATCATTCCTCTGCCTGCTGAGCAATGTCATCTTACAATGCGTTCCTACCATTGTAGCATATAGCTTTCAGCCCCAAAAATTATTTTTCTTCACCATTGTTGTGGTGAGACTAATAATAATATGTGATTTAACGGTGTGCGACTTACAAGATATTAAATGCAAACACAGAATGTGAGTGGGGATTTAGGACCTATTTTTGAACAATCTTTGCATTGACGAATGCTGGATTGAATAAGATAACTCCTGAATCACACATCATAGCTTACAATTGTTTCTCTACACCTGTATCTCTCTTTTCTGTACCAAATTCCGTCCTTTCTCCATTCACTGCAACATTGTTGTGAACAATGGTCTGCAGACACCGCCCAGATGAAGGCATGAAAGGGAAGTTATGCTTACGATATTGCCGTATTGGCCACTAACTCAGTGGCAGCATCTTAATAGAATAGAATATGGTGAAAATAGGTTTGTCCTCCTGGTGGATATACAACATAAGGAGAGTCACATTTCTCCTCAATCAATAACACAGTCACTCTGAATAGTTGCAACTCAGCCATTACACACATGGTCCCAAATCTATCGAGTTTTGCAGATTCGCAATGCTGCACCAAGTCTATACCATGTGGTCACCTCAAATGCTTAGACTTTCATGCATAATTACTATGTTTTGAGGAGATATATACAAGGGCACATATTTCCATTGCAGTTGCAAGTGCTACATGTGGCCAGCACTGAGGGTAAGTTAATGTTGTGGGATTTCTTCCACTGCATCTGGTTCAGGTGCGTCTGGTTCTATTCTATGTGCGTTGGCATTAGTCAACCTCCAGTTCTTGCATCTATAAAGAGTGGTGTTGATAGGAGTCGCTCACATTTGGCATTAGGAATCCATCTATTCCAGCGCACCTAACCAGGAATCCATCTATTCTGATGCACCTGACCACATCCTAAATTGCAACACTGCACTGCCATCCTCAATATAAATATGAACCATTGAGGTCATCTCTCCTGAACCTTTCAAGGTGTGCATCAAAGTGCACCCTCCTCGACTATGTGAAATTTCTTGAACCATTATTCTTGTTATTCTATTGCACTTAATCTTATATTTACTGCCTATACACTCTCTCCCACATTCTCCAACTTTCTATCTTCATTACAGCAACTGGTATCTATGCCCAGCAAAGTGAGCAATCACTATTCACAGAAGAATCATGAAGCACACCTTGAGAGAGCACTTGCATTCAAGAAAGCAGCCAATGTTCACTGTCCATCGAATGTATGCCTTCCCATTATCTGCCTTCATGCATCATATCGTGGACAACTAACCGCTCTGTTGTTATTCAAGAAGTAGGATGTGGATACTACTGAGGAGATCGGTGATGACGAACGTGTGGACACTGGAGTGTCCACAGTACCATCCCACACCCGAGAAGATGATTTGGATCGCGAAGGATTTCATTGTTACTGACTGCAACTGATCATCCGTCAGATTACCCAGGATGCAAGACCACAATTGTTGACACTCCATCGACGCTCAGTTTCAGGACAGGGTAGGGAGCGTGTTGCTATCATTTTTGCCTATAAAGGCAGCCAATACTTCGAATATGCTTAACCAGTGCCATATCATTTCATAATTACCTGGCTTAGTAGACCTGAAATCATTAACACTCCGTCGACGCTCAATTTCAGGATTGGGTAGGAAGCTTGATACTATAGTTCATGCCTATAAAGGCGGCCAATGCTTCGATTATATATAACTATGACAATATCAATTCTGAATTACCTGAGATACAGGACCTGAAATCATTGACACTCCATTGACGCTCATTTTCAGGATGGGGTAGTGAGTGTGACGCTATACTATTTGCCTATAAAGGCGGCCAATACTTTGATTATGTACTACCTCAACCATATCAATTCTTCATTACCTGCTGTATAGGACCAAAAATCGTGGACGCACTGTTGACGCACATTTTCAGGATGGGGTAGGGAGCGTGTCACTATAATTTTTGCCTACAAAAGTGGCAAATACTTCGATTATGTATAACCACAGCAATAACAATTCCGAATTACCTGACTTACAAGACCAAATATTGTTGATGCTCGGTTGATGCTTGTTGTGGCAGGCGCGTATCCCCAATCTGCAGTCAGTTGATTTGGTATAGTATATCATTCACATCTTTTTGGCAGCCTTTCTATTTTTTTCATTTACTTTCTCCTTTATCACTACATTGTTCTTTAATAGTACCTATAAATATATCCTTTAAAATATACTTTACAGTGTCCGCTAATTGTAGATAATAATACACTCAAAAATCCTGTTCCTTTCAATCAATGCTTGTCCTCACTTGCAGGTTCACTCAATAGCCTGCTGTTGTCTGCAAAATGAATGTTAGCCACATTACCACACAGCAGATAGTGGACTAAGCAGTGGATGTTCTTTTATCGGTCAGTATATCTGGATGATAATCTCTATCAGGCTGGCTATCCTGGGCTTACCCATCAAGATTGGAAAATTGAGTGCTGGGAAGAGGAGCGTGTAAATAATCATATCCGGGTGGCAAAAAGTCAATTTGGGAACTTTGTGCTCCATCATTGTCACCGGGTAGCGCAGGTGGCGTTTCGGGTGGAGATGGTGTCAGTTCTGGTGTCGGCTCTCTCTGTCGGTCGGGTCGAGGTGAACCCGTTCCTTCTCACCTGCAGCGTGTCGGCGGATTCTTTGTGGTGCCATTGTAGAAAGGAAGGCATCCGTTAATGTGGTTTTGACGAAGCATAGCCATGTGTCTTTCTATCGCAGCTTTCTTCTTCATATGCCCAGGAAACTCATCTCCCCACTTCATCTCTTCTCAGACTTCAGTGCAAGGTGTCTTGATCAGGTATTGCGTTTCCTCCATTGCAGCGCGCGAAAACCCTCCGTTGGCCATTTTGGCCATATTCAAGGCCAGGCACATGTCGGACTGTTCTAGCTGGACCCGATCTCCTTGCCTTGCCATAGTAGGAGACATGGTGTAAATCTTCAAGATATTAGTTGCTGCGTCTAACAATGACATTTGGCTACTACCTCCACCATATACGCTTCCGTAGCCTTGTCTAAGGTGATTGAAGCCTGGTTTGTCCACTCATGAGGACCCAGATGACGACATACGTCGGTCAGAATCCCACAGCTGACATCCTCAAGATGTTCGAATTCGTGGACTTTGCACTCAAATGCCTTGGTCGACCATGCAGGTTTCCCATTATGGGCGGCGATAAATTGGACATGTAGCTCTCTACTTATACCAGATGTATGTCATCCGGATAGTTGATGGCCATTCACCTCCATATGGATATCGTCACATCCAACTGCATGCTACATGTGATGCTTGCTGCTTCCGGTTATACGGACAATTTTTGAATGGGCATCTTGAGTCATACTCTCGGTGGCTGCATTGGTAGCTCTGGGGAGGACAATCCAGTGTCTGCACTGTTGCGGTGTGCCAGCAAGTGCCGCATTGGATGAAGCGACCGTGGATTGGCTAATATCGGATCCACTCTCATCATGCTGAGGTGATTCAGTAGCCATGATTTGCGGTTGTGGGATAAGAGAGGAAGATGATACCGAAAAGAAGTGGGAAGTCCTGAGGAATATCTAGTTAGCTTCAAGTCAAATGCCATAATTAACAGCCAACTTGCATGTTCTACTCATGTTGAATCATGCTGTGTGTGGCTCCAGGTTGTGGGGATTTCACACTGTCCCGCTATTTGCAGTAATTCAGTCCAATGTCGATTGTTTGGTTACAGGGATCAATACATGTTGTCGACAGCCGAAATATCTTGATTGTCAGTAATTCACACGTCATTCCCCAAGGGAAAGGATGTCTGGCGATCTTTGTCCCAAGATATCCCCGTGATCTTACCAGACACTGATGCTAAATATGGTCTCATGTCAGACAGTTAGTATCACTATTCCGATTTTAGTGATGGTCACAACTTGGACTTTGTTCTGATCAAGTTGATGAAACTTACAAACCTTGACATACAAGACGTAGCTTGCCTCCATATTGTCCATATCTTGCAACATCCAACATCTCACCCAACAGCATAGTCAACACAACCAACAATAGTCAATTTTCGGAAGAAGAACTGGTCTCCCCTTCCAGCAGGCAAATATGGCAAACTGACGAAGAGTTCGACAAGACAACGTCATCACGCGAATGAAGGCCCGAGCGGCCTGGAAGCAGTAAGAGTCGAAGCCCTGGGGGCATTGTGCAGCTTGCGAACCAAAAAGAAGCTTGTGGCGGAGAAAAGTAGGGAAACGCACTTTCTAACCAATGAAGATAAAGAGAAATGAATTCAGGATAATGATCAGAGAGAAACCGCTGTGGCAAGGAAGCGAGTTGAAGACGCAGAGACAGCGATCAAGAAGGTGCACAATGATATGATCAATGCTGATAACACGGGTTTGACAACCAGAGAGCCCAAAACAATGTGTGAGGAGATGATGATTGCGTTCAGAGACAGTCTGAGTGATCTTGCAAGTTCCGACGATGAGGAGGATGGGGATGATGAGGACGATGAAGGTATAGAGCTGTGCAAGATGAGCGAAGATCACAAACCCAGCTGGGTGGTCGGCACGATATCAAACATGGAACAGCTGCGCATTGAGAGGTTTTGGCAGATGCAGATGAAGCTTGACAAGTTGACACAGCTGGGATGGCAGGACGTCGCTGAATACTGTCTTCGAAGTGATGAGATGAACTGATCAACCGAGATAAATGTTCTGGCAGTCGTTAATCCGCAAACGGACGAAGTAGCAGTGGTGCCTGCTCCGACACCATTTGGAGAGCTAATGGAGGCTGCTGATATTGTCACAGTGAAATTGCCAATGCGGCAACGGATTCCTCGACCAGGAAGTAGTCATCTCAGGCTAGGTTCAGGGAGGCCTTATACAAACAAACGCATAGTGTCTTGTTTGCTTCACACAAAGCTCGATTCGTCACCCAATAAGCAAAAGAAGCATGTTGGACTCGTAACCTTATACCTCTGCATATTCCCTCCTGAGCTAATCACCATATAGAAATCCGATGTGGACTACGAAATGGTGACGGCTCGAGCGTCGCAGGAGCAATGGATAGGTAAACTGTTATTGTTGACGTCACATCTATTAGAGAAGATATTCCTGTACCTATTTTGCTACTTGTCAGCAATTTCAAGATTTCAGTGACCAAATTGTGAGACACAGTAATTCGTCTGTGGATGTACAAGGGTCGTACGTGCCGTGCAAAAGTACTGGACTTGAAAGCAGGCTGTGAGATGACCAATGAACTCGATATCGTCTGGTCAATTATTGTTAAGTAAGATAACACAAAGTAAATCAATGACAAAATTTACTAACACAATTTAACTCAGTGATGTCATACAAGTCATAGAAGGAGTGGTTAGTGCTCAATATGAATCTGTCTGAATGATGACTGTCATCCAGCGTTCATCCATGTATCCAACTGCCTAACTCTTCACACAGACCTGGTTGATATGATTGAAGTTTTTAAAAATGCTTGTGGTATGGCTTGGAAATCTAATAGAAGGAGTTGGATAAGGAAAGATGAGGAAGCCTGGCTATATTAATCAAAAACTAGTGGAAAGATGTACATGCTGTAAATTCCTGGCTGGAAGCGCCAGAATGTGGTAGGGCTATGTCATCCATCACTCAGATGACGCGGATAGTACTTGATGAGAAATTGAGAGTCCACAAAGCTTCTGGATGCAAACAATAATACAGAGCAACGCTATATTGGCTGTCAATTATGACGACAGGATTCATAGCGTAAAATTACTGAGACTATGATTACTGTTTCGATCTGTTTAATGTGAGTGTCAACGCAGGGTCAACAATTATTAGTCTTACACATTTGGCAATCAAAGGGCTGCATTGTCACATCCTTCCAAACTCAATGTATTGGTCAGTGTTATAGCTAAAAAGGCAACCGCTCACTCGTTACTCAATCCTAAAAACGAGCACCAACGGAGTGTCAATGATTTTTGGCCTTGCATCTTTGGTAATCCAAAGGCTGTGTGACCACAGTGATCCATAAACGAACTATCGGCCGCCTTTCTAGTCAAAAATGTTTGCGACAGCCTCGCCAGTATGTCCTAAAAACCAGTGTCAACGGAGCATCAATGATTATTAGTTATACACATTCGGCAATCAAAGGGCTGCATTGTCACATCTTTCCAAAGTAAATGTAATGGTCGATGTTATAGCTAAAGAGAAAAGCGACACCCTCATTGCTGCATCCAAGAAATGAGGGTCAACAGAGCATCAATGATTGTGAGCCTTGCATCTTGGATAATCCAAGGACTGTGCGACCACACAAACCCATTTTTGAACTATCGCCCGCCGTTCTAGGCAAAATACTTGCAACAACAAACCTACTATGTCCTTAAGATGAGCGCCAACAGCGTGTCAACGGAGCATCAATGGAGCGTGAATGGTTTTTGGTCTTGCAACTTGCATTATCCAATGGCTGTGCATTGACATTAACCTATAATCAAAGTATTGGCCACCTTTATAGGCAGAAATGCTGGTAACAATAACGCTACCACCTCCTCATAATAAACGTCAGTGGAGCGGCACCAGGTATTGTGGGGCTCAGTAACCTTCCCAGCTACAAACTGCCTTGTGTTGTTCCTAAATTCAGTATTTAACGGTCAGTCTTTTCAATATGTCCTTGTATATATCTTCACAACTATCCATGCAATGTCTCGCAGTTCTTACTGTTGTCTTGAGTGTAGCTCTAGTGTCAATATTTAAGAACCAGCATTCTACTGAATAATATCGACATATTACACAGCTTCTCAACTCGAATTACACAACTTTCAACTTCCTACCGCCATGTCGGATTCCCAATCTTTGAAATCAATGTTGCTATAGGTTATGATCTCTTTCAATGATGAACATGTCTTTATTCGCGATATGAGCAACTTTGCTTTGTACATCATACGTGATACATGGTGGGCTTCAATGAATTTGTGCACTAAGCATCCTATTGCTGAGAATCATTCTAGATATGCGCCTTCGTGGCGGTTCTATTGGCACTGCGGATTTGGGGGGACTGGCTTTCCGGGCATCGTATATATCGTGTGTCATCAATGTCTTCGCCATCTATTAGAACATGGGACCAGCTCAATGGGGAAACACTTGCTGGTAAATGTGCTGATTGAAAAGTTAAAAGAATTAACAGAGTTGGAAGTGTCTGAATTGACAAGTACATCTGTTGATGAAAAAGCTTTTGCTATACTGAAGAGACAAGGCAGTCGATGAACCACAATAGTGAGTTCGCAGAGAAAATCCATATTCGTCAGTTAGATCTTATCAATATTAATCCAATTGGCAGACACAATGCCCCAAACTGGCAGGAAATGACTTCTTAAATGCCGAACTTCACCAACACAGCTGGAATCACTACCTCATGTTAGGATTGGTTTCGGCTCATATTCTATGGAACCCTATATCAAGGCTAGAGCTACAACGTTCATATAATGCATTACGCAGCGAGTCTGTGCTTCCATCTGCCAGCACTCTTAGCATCATTTGCCCGAGGGAGTACTCACTGACAGTGGATGCAATTAAGAAACAATTGGCATCAAGGAATAAAGTCCACATAGCTTTGGACGGGTGGACTTCAACGAATAAGTTAGCCGTAATGTCTGTCATAACTTGCTACATGGATCGACATTGTGCATTACGAGAAATACTACTTGTTATCGACCAGGGTGATAGCCTGGGCATTTCCTATTTCGCGAGCTAATCGAGGATAATAGGTTAAGGGTCAACATATTGGGGCAAGGCTTGCCATGCATTTGAATGAAGTTGTTGATCATTTTGAGCTTTCCAATGACTGTTTGCTTCGAATTGCAACACATGATGCTTCCTCACATTGCTGGATGACTCAGGAACTACAATCAACCCTCGAGGCCTCCGGATTCGAGTGGCCTGCAATGAGAAACCACTGACCATGCATGGCGCACATCATTCAGCTTGCTTTGGGTGCATACAAGAGCAGTCTCGGTGTAAAGATCACTCAAAGTCTTCTGAAGCCTATGGGCGTGCTCTGCAATTTGGAGAGACTGAATGCACAGTCATTGGGAAGAGTCGAAGACTGCGAAAAGAAGGCAATGCTAGAATCGACATGGTGTTGGCCGTGAGACCAGGTTTAGCAAAGATAATTGAGACTGTACGTAATTGAAGACATTTTCAAAGACCTGAAACTGACTTTGATATAGCTGGGAATGCTTGCTGTAATGATTACTCTGACACCCAGTCTGCGAAACGATTTCAATGACTGACAAAAAGCCAAAATACAAATCGCAGTACTACCTAATATGGATCTGAAAACATTCTGAATCTTTTCACTGCAATTGTTTGAGCGAGCCTACCAATTACGAGAATTCACCCACGAGTGGCTTAAACATCTAAAATACACCGATTACCAGCGAATTTTCACAACACACAATAACTGGACCATTGTCAAGTACATCATGGAAGTTTCATGGCCATTCCGGTACTGGACCCTGTGGGTGACGAAAAGACATTGGGTAACTCTGCATCACGTCATCGCTTTCTACAATGACATTTTCCATCATACTGAGGGCATTATGAGAGCTTTGGGTAAGAAGACGACTCAATGGAAGGAAGACTTATACTTAGCCGTAAAGTTTGCACGACAGAAGATATCTAGATATTATGTTGAAGTGACTCCAACGACCGGTATGCTTCTCAATTCAGCCCATATCCCTGCTCGTTTCTGGAAGTTGCTATCATTTCAGAAGTGGGGCAAAGGAATGGATATAAATCCTGAGGACGAGACTTCTTATACTACCCAATACCGAGATGCAGTTGTGAGGTATGTTGAAAACAACCACTGTGCAAAACATCGACGAATGTGCGTCATTACATCCGAAATGGGTCCGGGCAGCATTCTTTTCCCTCTGTAAAAGATTCTGGATTTGGTCAATCTTCTTTTGATACATATGATTTGCCCAGCGATGATGAAGAAAACTTAACACCTAAATGCACGATTGAACTGACTCCCAGATGAAGTATTCGCGCAGTATGCACGTTGTCCGCCGCAAGGCTCTATTATAATTCACCGCCCAAAGAACGAAAGAAGTTGGGGCAAGACAATCCCAATCTCATTGATTACCACTCCGACCCCATGGCGATTAGCAGTACATTTTGCTTACAGGATGTCACTGATTGGTGGCGTCAACGAGAGGAAACACATTCACCGTATGCTGATCTCTCTGATGTGGCACGTGACATATTCTGTATCATTCCACATGGTGTCGGAGTGGAGGCCAGTTTTTCCCTTGGGCGGGACGTTGTCGGCTGGAGACAGTATAGAACCACTGGCAAGACCCTTCGGGAAAAAGTCGTAGTAAGGCAGTTTGCGCAAGGCAATCATGGAATTTTGGCAGGTGATTACACAGCATTAGATACCATGGACACTGAAAACCACTTGGAGTTGAAGAAAGAGGTGGAAGAAAGGAAATTTCACAGAATGGCCAAGGTCCATGACTTTTTGGAGCTGTGGCAGGGCAGCCAAAAGCAACTTGCTTCACAGAAGGAATCTCGGACCCAAAACAAGCGAATGACAGGTGTTTGATACAGTTCCGATACTGAAGAGATCATCAAAGCATCATGATCGAACTTTCAACACGATGGTGTGGCTGCATTTAAATGGTCAGAAAGATTATTGTTGCGACCCGCTTTGTCTGCAAAGGACCTCCCTCGATAACAAGCTCAAGTATCAAATGTCCACCAAATCAAAAGAATCAACCATCAACCAGCCGAAAGTGATTATGATAGTGCACCTCAAAGAATTTCCAACACCGAAAATGGGCTTGACGGGAATGGTGACTTGGATAAACCAAACGTGATCGATAACGACTGGGAGGCAGACAACGAAACAGATATCGAGGTTGAGAATGGCATTGAAGCTCTGAAAACCACAGAGCACCGGGATGTGTGTGTCGCTCCAAAAGCTCGAGTATCGATTCGGCCACCATAGAGGTCGATGAAACAGGCTCAAACGGGCTTGGGGACGGTCACTGCAATGGTAACAAGGAGGAGTAGAGAAAACAAGAAATAGTAGGACGGAATGGGTCAATATGTGATTACCAGGTTCTATATGTTCCTTGACCGAGAATTTCACTTGGAGAAATATTGTGGAAGAAAATTAAGCACCCACATGTGGATATTTGTTCATAAACAGATGTATTGCGGGCCAAATGAATTAATTGTCTTGGTATTTCAATTTTGGTAGTAGGAGAGCCACCCGTGCAAGACGATTACTGGACTCCGCTTTGTCTAAGTGCTGAGTCTCAATCTTGCTGCAGGGCAAGCAATAAGTTCAAATAATTATTCTTGCAATTATGGATGGCCACAGATATTGACTAGACAATAGATTAAATCTGAGCATCGACAGAGCGTCAACAATTTTTGATTGTGTACGCAAGGTAATTGTAAACTGAATTGGTTGCTGTGTAGCATAACTGATGCATTCGCTGCATTTATAGTCTAAATAGCAAGCGACACAGTGCCTGCCCCATTCTGAAAATGAGTGTCACCTGAGCGTCAACGATAGTTGGATTTGGATGGTGTATTATCCAAGGGCTGATTTCTGGTCTTGATTCATATCCAATGTATTGGCGGCCTTTTCAGGCTTAACCATGCGTGACATCTTTGTTACCCCATCATGAAATGAGCGTCAATGGTGCCTCAACAATTTTCAATCTTTTGAGTCAGGTAATTGCAAACTGATCTGGTAGTGGTTAGGCATAATGAATGAAATGGCAGTCTGTTTAGGAAAAAGAGAAAGCGACTAGGTCATTGCCCCATTCTGAAAAATGAGTGTCAACAGAGCGTCAATGATTTTTGGCTTTGCACCTTGGGTTTTCTAAGTGGCAATTGGTTGCAGACATCTATATATGAGGCATCTGCCGCCTTTAAGTGCAAAAACAACAGTGGCACGCTCCCTGCCCCATTCTGAAAATCAGCGTCAACAGAGCCTCAATGATTTTTGGTCTTTCAACTTTGGTAATCTAAGTGTCACTTTGTGGCAATAATTCATATACAATGTACTGGCGGCCTTTTCAGCCAAAACAGTGCATGATAGCTTGGTTACCCCATCTTGGGAATGAGTGTCAGTGGAGTGTCAACAATGTCTGGTCTTGTATGTTGGGAAATCAAGACATTGTGTGGATATTTCCGCTCGTCACCGAACGATTGACCGCCTTAGTAGTCGAAAACACAAATCACAATGGGACACACATTGATTACTAAATACTCGATATCGCAACCTGAACAGGATTCCAAACGTAATTGCTGGATGTCGAATAAGTGATCTTGATCAATTACTATCATTAGACAGCACAATCACAAGCATTTTATCAAACTACAGGCGCACCCGCTGTACAACTTGCGGATAACCCACCCAATTCAGACTGGTTGGTAGATTTCCATCAAACGGTCCCCAAACTAACAGTTTGGGTGAACCAACGACCCGGAACACCATTTTGGGGAAGATTTGTTTCCACCCCGGACCTGGACCCGATGCGATGGTCCGGAACTGTTGCTAACACTATCCGAGATCGCGTGGGACCTCCAAAATTGATGTACACTAACCTGGAATGATCTGGAGCGGCTAGTAGGTGTGATTCAGAATCACCATTGACAATTATGACATTTCGCACCGGATTAACCATCCGAATGGGATCGTTGTGAGGAGAGGGAGCCACATGCGCCAACTCTATTCTATTTTGTCATCGAACTCAACGACAGCTGCTCACCAACAAGTGAATCCAGATGTGCCCAATATGATGGCCTACACAGAGTGTTTTTAGAATTACAATGCAGATGATATTTGTTTGTAGCTGGGATACTCAGGATCCACAGGGCTACCAGAGGATGGACCGTCTGGGCACTCTCAGCATACCGGCGAATTCAGCATGTATGTAAGGCATGGAGATTCAATTCATTTGTCATATCCCCACGTGGGTATAGTCATTATTTGGTTGTCAGACAGTTCCAATTGGGTGAGACATGCACAGTATTTGGATGTCACACAGTCCCAATTAGGCGTGACAAGTATGTTATTCACTCAGTGAGCTTATTCATACAACATGGAGGCAGCTGTGGTGGATACACTGCGTAAGCTGGAGACTGATCGGAGTTGACCTGGTACCATGCCAGGATTCCTAGTGTCGACTTGTAAAGCATTCGACTTTTGGTTCTGCAACCCCACGGTGAGCAGAAGAGATGGGAGCAGACCGGGCAGGTGATCAGGCTTGCCCTGTGAATGTATCTAGATCATGGCTTGGGAGGAGGCACATTCTGAAGAGGGCTGTACTTTATATATTCAAATACTTGGAGCTATGGCTATTGATGATCTACTGGCCAGTGAGCAGGTCGTTTGGACATTCTTCTCAAGAGTAGAAGATTGTACAGGGCTGCTGGAAGTGACTGTGGAAAGCATCTCTAGTGGTGAGTTAGGCACCAGGCACTGGACGGGAGAGCAGGGAGCAGCGGTGGCAGCGGCCAGAAAGATGAACCCAAGCTTATACTGGTGAAAACAATGTCGGCAGGCCAAGACACGAAGAGAGTACTGAATGGCAGGGCTGCGCTCTTCCATGTGGGAACCATTATATATCAGGGTTCTTGAATATTCCTTCATACCGCTCCATGTCTAGTACGAATTGAGAACGATCATTTGCAGATAGAGCCGGCATGACGACAGTGATGGTACCTATCAACAATGGAAGAACTATCCTTATCCCAGCCATATGTGGAGATTTCGTGGAGATTTTCAGCAAAGCCAAGGAGGAAATACTCCCACCTCATCAGTCAATTGACCATGCACTTGATTTGGAACCCGGCTACAATTTGGCATATGGGCAGATCACAATTGAGTTGAATGCAGTAGAGTCGAACTGGGTTCAGGTGAGTAGAGTGGTGCGGTATTCCTGCAATTCCGTGGAATACGATCACATGCTCACATAGAGACATCATGCATTTGGACTTAAGGATCCCATGCCATATGGACTGATCAATGAGTGGGTATTTTCTTATGATGGACAATATGTCACCGGATGGATCATGGGACTGTGATGCAGAGTCAATGGAACACGAACACTATGGGGGTTAGTAACAATAACCTTTAGAGAGCTTCCAGAGCAACATGAGAAGTCATGGCATGCTGCCAATACAAGCGCAATTCTGCACAGGGTGGGAACAATTGGCTTGAACCAACTGGATCACTGCCAGAGATGGATCGCTGCGTGAGATGAATTGCAGTTGGAGTTGAATTGCAGTCAGAGCGGAATTGCGGTCAGAGACACAAGACAATAGACGGATCCTCCCCGGAGATGGATCACGGAAAGAAATGATTTGTGACCAGATACGGATGGATGACTGGAGGTGGAAGACAGCAGATGGATCACCGGAGATGAATCATGGGAGACCGATGACAATCAATCGCCAATCCTATACGATGCTACCAAGCTACAATCGAGAGCAGATTGGCAGACATTTTGTGTTCCGGCGGAATGGCTCTAAGGAGTACAATACCGAGCACTACTCAAAACACTATTTCGAGATACTGAATCATGCACCTACATGCCCAAGTTACAATGCCGAATATGATGTCAAATCAGTTCCTGAGCCAATCAGCTGCAATGCGAATCGTATACATCATGACACTGCATGAGATATGTCGTCAATGGTGCAACAATCTTTCAAGAGGAGGATGACAGTGCCGGATTCGCAACAACCCTTACTGCAAACAATTACCATACCTAAAGTTTAGGAACAATGTACTGTGGAACACATTCACTGATAGAGAATGCTACCAGTGGCAAGTGGACAGAGAGAAGAAGCAACAATTGTACTGCGAGAATGGCGAAAAGTGCATGCAGGGAAGTGATGGCAAGAACTTCTACATATGAATCAAGAAGCCACATGTCCAAGTTACAATCCCAGATGAGATCGAGACTCAGTCTCGACAATTCCGACATACACAGCTGCTACTGAACATCAACTTCAAAAACAAGCCCAACCAATGAATATGGTACCCAAAGAAGCTGTATGAGATGGGTCAGCGGCAGAGCTCCAACCTACAACAGAGGGATGTCTGTACTGGACATACTGCAAGGAAGCATCTTGGAGTGCACTTTCCTGCAGAGAATCGCAGCTGGAGATTGCTCAATGAGTGTACTTTGGAAGATATCACCAGCAGAGTCAATAAGCGTATGTGGAGAAGAGTCTACTAGTGCACCTGGAGATAAAACAACAAGTGAATTCAGAAAACGACAATATGGATAGCCAGACATGTGACAGCAAGAACACCTGCAGAAGGAGCACAAAGCATACCCGGAGGAAAGCTGGCGAGCAATTTGTGATGTTGAGTACACCACGCACATTGCAGATATCAAATGTACGTACAAGTGCACCGACTTGGAGGATGATCAGAGGAACTGCTAGAGCACCAGAGAGATGATGAGATGATCACGCGAGATGAATCTATATTGAACAAGTGACACCATGTCTACAGAAGCAGTTCGGGAAGAGATGGACAATGATCTCCGAACATTCCAAGCAGTCTACCAAATGTCATGCCAAGATACAGTCACCAAATTGGCTCATGAGAGATGGTTGAGACAACTGCTGAGAGATGATGACTGAGCATACTGACCAAGACCATTGCTGAATGACTCCAAATTGGGATTGAATAAGAGGATTGTGGGGAGCCCTACCAACAGAAGGCACCTACTGGGATGGAGGTTTACCAAACGACTTCCCGAACTGGATGATGCATGACAATAATGGAGTCCTGTAAGCCTGCTTTGCTGATGCTAAAGGAGTATTAATATAACTACTGGCGGGCACCACATGAGAGCCACAGGCTGCAAGAGATGATGTCATGCATTGAGGCTGGTCCACAGAGCTATGCACAAGGGTCTGGAGAGCCCAAACGCGCTTAAACATATATCTGGCATGAAAGACAATTTCATGTAAAGCTTACAAGATGGATATGAAGTTATGTATGTTTGACCATCACCAACGGCTATGATACCGGGAGCAGAGGCTACAATCCACACTGAGATGGCATGCCCACATCATCCATGAAGAATGAGCACGAATATGACTACCAAAGCAGCTTCAAAAGCAGCAATAATAATCAATCATGGGCTGGTCCTGTTGAGATGTTCATGAGGAATTGGGAAAGCTCGAGTGCTAGCAGACTTGGAAGTATAGTCAGTATGACTGGTTACTGGGATGCATACAAGTTACATATACCAGTGGCAATGATGATGATAAGCAGTGAGCAGAATCCACCATCAATGCCACCAAGGCAAGATGAGGCCCATACTAGGCTTGGGGATTTCACCAACATTACTATGTCTAACTCCAACAATGACGTACACTTCATCCAAGTTACAAGTGAGAGATAGTATGGTGGGATACCGGACATTCTGGATGTGGAGATATGGATGACAGTGTCACTTTGGATGTTCCTGTATTTTCATCTCTTCTCGTTACTTCTTTACTCTATCGGATCTCCGCCCAGTACAAATGGCATCAGCATGGGTTTTTACCACCTTGGGAGATGAGTCATGTGGAGGTGGAGTTACCCCTGTGCCATATCTGCCAAAAGGTTTCTCTGAGCTGTACTGAACAGTGGTGGGACACATGGATTCGTACGTTTGCATACGTTGAACAGTTGTTTGATAGTTTCCTTCCCTTTCCTTCTCTTGTACAGGTTGATAAAGCCCAGTGGGTCTGCACCTAAAGAGGGGGAAAATGTAACAGCATGACTGCATGTGAGATGTCCAGGGCAGGGTAACACCCACTTTATATATAGTTGGCTTGCCAAGAGCCGTAGATCTCTAGGAATATTCTTAGCTTGACTTACCTTCATACTACACTACAATATTGACATCCACGTTTCCAACCAAATCTATGGACATTCCTTCCAACATGGCTCTACACGGGCCTATGCCTGTACAACTGCACACCAAACCTTCTCTGCTCCAATGGTAATTGCGCAAGAGTGGCAGATGCAGCCTATGATGAAGTTTTGATGAAAGCTGTGTGGGCATTATGTGAATTCACTCAACTTGTTGACATACAAAATTACTGTTATCTGTTGCTCAAAGCACCAGAGGATGCACTGAAGTAATTTTGACAGAAGAATAGTTTGTTTCAAGAACAGACAATCTCAAAGACTGCAACGGCCAAGGTGGAAACACATTTGGTAACAGGATCCAATTACTTATCCAAACAACAGATTGATAATATTTGTACTGCAATTGAAGTTGATGTGAATGGGGATGATAAGGTTACAACAACAAACTATAGCCAATTTTGGGTGAGACTGTATAGAGCCTAACAAGCAGCAACCAAATGGTCATATACTGTTTGACAGATGGGAAAAGACCAATCAAAATACACGATTCAACATGTAACACTGGAATAACCTCAGATTATCGTAAGCTTTTCCACCTGTATGATTGACAACAATGGCATGAAGTTGGAACTACAGCACTCAGTCTCAGAGGTATATTTGCCAAAAAGCCTGACCAAATGGACAGTGCTATAGCAGATGAGGTTTACTGGATGGCAAACATGGTACCCAACAAGCATGTGGAATATCAGATCCACCTATCTAATGCTGAGACTGAAGCCACAAGCTGGAGTATCACTGATATGCACTACATTACTGAATATCTAGTGAGAGAGAGATCTAGCATCACCTCGAATATACCCAAACAGTTCAAGAATGAATGATCGATCTTCTCGATACAGATTGAAGCTTCTAGAAAGTGTATTATCATTTATATGCTCTGGGAAGCAGTTTATCCGCAAGCAATTTATTTCAGCTATCCAATGACACATCTTGTAAACAATATTTCGGATTCAATTATGTGAATGGGTACTGGTGACAATTGTATTCCTGATATTTCTAAACAGCTATATATCAGCAATGTAAAAGAGGTATATTGATCTAGCAACATAGTTAATTCCCTTCTGCACATTCTCAAGATTAACAACCAGTATACCTGTCTTGACTGTCTTGGGAAGACACAGTCATATATTGTACATCATGGCTTCTAGGATACTGGCTCAGGTATAGTTTCACCCAACTGAATACTTCCTATAAACAGCATAATACATGTACAGCTCATCTTCTACGCCTCTAGTATTCTCAGACAGTGCCACTTTTCTGCGCAGTATCATAATGGGTACATTCGTTGAAAGATACACATTTCTGCAGTAGATCTAGATGAATTGAACTATTATTTCTCAGAAATGAACCAGAAATTGTTGTAATTTCTACTTTTGAACAGCTATTCTGGACATGAATTCAGGAGGTCAGAGGACATGAAGTTAGCTGATTGGTGTTGGGATATGATCAAAATATTCTCCAGAAGTGTATATTTAATTATCATTGTAATAGGCTATTGTATTACTATCAGCCATATCACAGCACTGTATCTGTTAAGAGTCTGGGTGTTGATTTCAAGGTATAATTTCCTAATGCCATCAAAGGGATCATACCTAAATCTTATAATATCAAGTTGCACTGTATGAAATGTGAAGCGCATGACTTCAATTACACCATCCAAGTGTAATTTATTCTTTTCCTGGATTATACTTCTGATGGACTCCAACCAATCAGATCCTACAATTTCGGATGTACCTGCCAGCTGTAACCAGGATGGTATCCATTTCTGAAATGTGGAAGAGGATGAAACATTAGGTATTATGTCATTAAACTTATGATTGAATGGTGGTAATTTCCAAGCTATTCAAAGATACATATATTTCAGCTGGTTGTATTGATGGGTTCATTTGACTTTCCCAAGAAACTAATACAATGTGCATTTTACCCACTGGTAAAACAATTGAACTGGGATATTTGGTGGTAGTGAAAGCTGCATTAGGTAGAGTCAATAGCATATGGCTTGACAATGATCTTCTGGATCTGGCTACCTGTTAGCCTGTATAGTAAATAGAATGCCTGATTGAATGTATAGAAAAGTAGAAATGGGATAGTTTATCAAACTGTGATATGTGATATGGATGTATTAATTATGACTCAGAGAGAGTATTGCCCCATTTTGGAGTTGGGCCTAAACAAACTTGGGGACACAACCAATAGTCCCAATAGCTTTCAAATTTGCACAACATAATGGGTTATTTCTGTAGCATTCTAACACCTATTGAACACTGCACAGTATAATCATGAATTTAGTTGCAACACTTTAGAAGTATTGAAAACCACCTGAATATTGTCTGGGAGTATGCACGAGCACTTCACATTGGATTCAACCTGTCCGGTAGCATCTGGGAGCAACTGCAATATGTGGTGTGGCTGTTCAGAGTTGCTGAGCTGTTCAGAAGTGCCTTCCAGAAGGTTTTTCAATTTGCAGATAAGTGATTAGTAGAGTTAGCAACAGTTCAAGAGCACCGCTTCGGGTTGGCATCCCGGTCTGAACTGAGCCATCGCCGAATATGAGGTGCGAGTCGTCGATTCACCCTAACTATCAGTTCAGGTAGGGTTCGATGTACCTCTCCCAACGCATCTCAATTGGGCGAGCTGTCAGCAACTTGTCCAGTGGGTCAGTCTGTAGAGACATATAATGCTCTTGCTTTTGATGTGTGATAATTGTATTTGATCAAAATCGCTTAATAAACATCCAAGATTACCTGTTTGATTACTGTGCAGGTTGCGACATCGGTCATTTTGGAATCAATGTATTTCCTTTTTGGTCTGGTATATAGGAGTACTGAGGCGGTCAATAGTTCTGGTATGATCTCATATATCCGCGCGATGCCTTGAATATGCAATATACAAGACCAAACATTGTCGATGCACCATTTACGCTAATTATAACCATGGGGTAAGGAAGATATCGTGCATTGTTTCAGTTGAACAGGCCACCATTACATGATATATGAATTATTGCTATAAAGCTACACTTAGATTACCAAAGATGCAAGACCGAATATCATTGAGGCTCCATTGACACTGATTTCCAGGATGGGGCAGGGAGGGTGCCACTGTTGCTTTTGACGCTAATGGCGGCTAATACCTCATTTATGGATGTCTGCAAACAATCACCACTTAGATAACACAAGGTGCAAAGCCAAAGATCGTTGACACTCATATGACGCTCAATTTCAGAATGGGGCCATGACTGTGTCGCTATCTTGTTCGCCTATAAAGGCAGCCATTACATCCATTATGCCTAACCACTACCAGATCACTTTGTACTTACCTGACTTAGAAGACTAAAAATGGTTGAAGCTCCATTGACACTCATTTTCATGATGGGGTAACTTACATCTCACACATTGTATTGCCTAAAAAGGCCACCAATACATCGTATATGAATTATTACTACAAATCAACACTTCGATAACCAAAGATGCAAAGCCAAAAATCGGTGACGCTCGGTTGACGCTTCTATTCAGAGTGGGGCTGTGACCATGTCGCTTGCTGTTTTGCCTATAAAGGAAGCCAATACAACAGTGATGCTACATAGCGATTAAATCACTTTACAATTACCTTGCTTACAAGACCAAAAATCGTTCATGCTCCGTTGACGCTTATTTTCAGGATGAGGTAGGGAGTGTGTCACTATAATTTGTTCCTGTAAAGGCAGCAAATACATCGATTATGTATAACGACGACCAAATCAATTTTTAATCATCAGACTCACATGCCCTGAAATTGTTGACACTCGGTTGACGCTCATTTTGCCACAGGTGTATCCGCAATATGCAATCATTTGATTTGGCATAGTCTATTATTCACAATGTTTTGGCAGTCTGTCTAGCATTTTCATTTACGTTCTCCTTGATCACTACATTGTTCTTCAATAATACCTATAAATATATTGTTGAAAATATACCGTACAGTGTCTGCTGATTGTAAATAATACAACACTACAAAATCCCGTTCCTTTCGATCAATACTTGTCACCACTTCCAGGTTCACTCAACTGGCTGCTCTGGTCTTTAAAATTGATGTTAGCTTCATTACCACACAGCAGATAGTGTACTAACCAGTGGATGTTCCTTTATCGGTCAGCATATCTGGATCAAAATCTGTGTCGTGCTGGCTATCCTGGGCATTTGCATCATGATTAGAAAATTCAGCACAGGGAGGGGAAGTATGTGAATACACATATCCAGCCGGCAAATTGAGGATTTCGGAAGCTTGAACTCCAGCATTGTTACTGGGTGGTACGGGTGTCATTGCAGCCAGAGGAGCCGTTGGCTATGGAGTTGGCGGTCTGTGTGGGTCGGGTGGAGGTGCAACTGTTCCTTTGCGTCTCCAGAGTGTCTGCGGATTATTCGCAGTGCAATTTTGGCAAGGAAGGCAGCCGTCTGGGTGCTCTTGACGAAGCATTGCCGTGTGTCATTCCATCGCAGCCTTCACCATTTCATGCACCAGAAACTCAAGTAGCTGCTTCTTCTCTTCTTAGGATTCAGCACGAGGTTTCTGGATCAGATATTGCGTTTCCTCTACCGAGGCCCGTGAAATGCCTCCTTTGGCCATATTGGCCATGTTCAAGGCCAGGCGCATGTTGGACTGTTCCAGCTGGACCCGACCTCCTTGCCTCACCATAGTTGCAGACATGTTGAAAACCTACAAGAAATCAGTTACTGCTGCTATCAATAAGATTCGGCTAGTACCTCAACCATATACACTTCCATAGCCTCCTCTGAGGTGATTGAAGGTTTTTTCGTGCACTCCCGGGGATACATATCACCACAATCATCCGTGAACATCGCTGAGCTGACAACATCATAATGTTCAATTTTGCGGACCGTGCAGAGAGGTGCCAAGGTGAACGATGAAGGTCTCCCATTACGAACTGCGATGAATTAGTCACGTAGTTCTCTACGTACACCAGTTGTCCGTTATACGGTTTGTTCATGGCAGTGTGCCACGATATGGATATACTCACATCCAATTGCATACTGCTTTCTATTCATGCTACTTCTGGTCTTTCAGACGATGTGTAAAGGAGCATCCTGGGTCATATTTTGGTGCCTGCATTGGTAGCATCAGGGTGGATCAACTGGTGTCTGCGTTCTTGTTGTGTGCCAATGAGTGACGTATTGGATGAAGTGCCCGTTGATCTGCTCAATTCGGATCTGCCGTTACCTGGCTGAGGTGTTTGGGTAGCCATGATTTGGTGGTGTGGAATAGGAGAGGAAGATGATAACAAAAAGAAGTGGGAAGTCCTGAGGACTATATAGTAAGCTTCATGTCAGAATGGAATAAATAGCAGCCAACTTGTATGTTATACTCAAGATGAATCCTGATGCATATGGCTGCAATTTGAAGGAGTTTCCCACCCTCCAGCGATTTGTAATAAGTCAGTCCGATGTTGTTTGTGTGTCTACCGGGATAGATTATGGTGTTTCGACAGCTGAAATCTCATGATTGTCTAATAAGAATAGGTCATTATTCAATGGAAGGGATGTCTGCTGATATTTGTCTCAAAATATCCCTGGGGATATTACTTGAAACTGAGACTGAAAATGATATCATGTTGTACGGTTAGCCTAACTATTCCCATTTTATTGACCGTCAAAGGGCAGATTTTACTTTGTGCCAGATGATTAAACGTACCACCCTTCACATAAAAAATGCAGCTTGCCTCCTTATTTTCCATATCTTGCAACATCCAACATCTCGCCCAACAACAAAGTCAACGCAAACAACAATGGCCAATGCTCTGACAATGAACTTTTTGCCAGGTCTGGCGGGCAAATATGAAAAATTTTCAAACCCATCCACACAATGACCTCATCAACCGAATGAAGGCCACAGCAGGTTAGCAGCAGAATGAGTCTCAGCCCTTGTGGCATTGCGCAGCTTGCGATCCAAAAAGACGTTTGAAGGCCAAGAAATGACGAGCAATGCACATCATAAGCGATGATGAGAAAAAGAACTGGATCAAGGATCATGTTCAGAGAGAGACAGCTGGGGCAAGCAAGTGAGTTGAAGACACAGAGGCAGCAATTAAGCAGGTGCAGGAGGATACGCGGACAGCTGACATCGCGGGATTGATGACAAGAGAATCCGACAAGATGTTTCAGGAAATAATTGTTACAATCCGAGACTGTCTGAGTGATCTTGCACGTTCCGATGATGGGGAGGATGGGGAAGCTGAGGATGATGAACGGACAGAGCAGGGCAAGCTGTGCGAAGATGACGAACCCTGCTGGGTGATTGGCACAATCTCCAAAATGGTATCGCAGCGAATGGAGAGGTTTTGTTAGAAGCAGACGATGCTTCAGGAATTGACACGACTGGGATTGGGGGACACAGCCGACTACTTCCGTGAAAGAGAATAGAAGTACAGCGCATCTGAATTGAGGGTTCCGGCAGTCGTCAAACTGGAATTGAACGATGATGCAGCTGCACCTGCAACTACAACATTTCGACAGGTTATGGAGTGTCTTGATATTTTCCAAGGAATATCGCAAATAGCGCAATGGACTTCTCGACCAGGAATTTGTCAGATTATGCTAGGTGCTGGGAAGCAACAGTCCATCACAGGGATAGCCGGTCTTGCGCCCGCCGCGGAGCCTGATTCATCACATATTATGACAGCGAAGCCTGTTTAACCCTGAGCTTTTCCCGCTGCATATAGCCTTCCGAGCTGATCACCATATATAAATTGGATTCGATCGAAGACATAGTCAAGGCTCCTGCATCATGAGCGGAATACATACGCAAATTGTGATGTTTGACATTACATCTTGGTGAAATGCAATTTGTGTACCAATTTTGCTACGTATCAGCGTTGTCTTCATTTCTGTGACTGAATTGTGAGACATGATAGTTCGTCTGTGCATGTGCAATGGTCAAACGCACCATGCGAAAGTTCTAGAACTCAAATGAGACTGTAAGATGGCCAAAAAGCTCGATTGCTGTTTGCCAATTAGTCTTAAGTGAGAATCCAAATGGTATATTAGTCATGAAATATACTAACTAAGTTTAAGTTAGTGATGTCATATGGGTCATAGAAGAAGCAGTCAGTGGTTGATGTGAATCTGTCTGAATCACGACTGTCATGCTGAATTCATCCATGCATCCATCAGCATAACTCACCGCACAGACCTGCTGCACAGGGTTGAGAGATTTAAAAATACTTCTGGCACGTCATTGATATCGGGGAGGAGGAGCTGGATGAGGAACAGTGAGGAAGTCGAGCTATATCAATCAAAAACTGGTGAAATGATCTACATGCCATAAATTGCCGGGCGAAAGCGCAGGAATGTGTTAGGGCCACATCATGTCTCACTCAGATAACGTGGATAGAGGTTGATCACAAATTGAGAGACCACAAAGCTTCTGGATGGAAATGATAATACTTATAAACGCAATGTTACATGTAAATAATGAGTATGCAATTCGTTGCAAACAATGATTGAGTTCACAAAGGCTATTTCAATGTGTTCAATGTGAGTGTCAACAGAGCATCAACGATTTCTAGTTTTACATATTCGACAATCAAAGGCCTCCATTGTAATGTCCCTTCAAAGGACATTTGTCGGTTGGCATTATAGGCGAAAAGGCAAATGACACGCTCGTTGCCCTATCTTACACATGACGGTCAAAGGAGTGTCAAAGATTTTTTCTCTTACACATTCAACTATCAAAGGGCTGCATTGTCACCTCCAACCAAAGTAAAGGTATTGGTCGGCAGTTATAGCTAAAAAGGCAAACGACATGCTTGTTGCCCCATCCTGAACATGAGCATTAATGGAGCATCAATGATTGTTGGCTTTACATGTTGGAAAATCCAAGGGCTATGCGGCGACATTAGCCCATAATTGAACTATCAGCCGCCTTCCTATGCAAAAATACATGTAACAACATCGCTACTAAGTCCTATAAGTAAGCGTCAACAGAGCGTCAACAGAGCGCCAATGATTGTTCGTCATGCAACTTGTATAATCCATTGGCTGTGCATCGACATAAACCTATAATCACCCTATCAGGCCGCCTGTGTGGGCAAAATGCCACTAACAATTCGGCTACCGCCTCCTAACAATATGCGTCAGCGGAGCGGTAACAGGTATTGGGGGGTTTAGTAAGCTTCACAGCAAAGAAATGCCTTGCGTCGTTCTATAATGGCAGTTTTAACAGTCAGTCTTGTCAGTATGACCCTGTATACAACTTCACAACTATGCATGCAATGTCTTACAGGTCTTACTTTTGGCTTGCGTGTAGCTCAAGAGTCAATACTTAAGCACCCACATTCTGCTCAATAATAATGTAACTTTTGACAGTCTCACAACTGGAATTACACAGCTTCCAAATTCCTACAACCATGTCAGATTCCCAAACTATAGCTACCTTGTTGCTAGAGGTTCTGAGATCTTCCAAAAATGAATGTGTCTTTATTCGCGATTTGAGCAACCTCACTTTACCAATCACAATCGACACTTGGTGGGCTTCAATGAATGTGGGTTCGAAGCATCCTGTTGCTTGGAATAAATCTTGACATGCACCTTCATGGCGTTTCAATTTCCACTGCGGAATTGAGGAGACCAGCAGCCATGGGATCATGTGTATCGTTTGCGATCAAGTTCTTCGCCATCCATCAGAACATGGGACCAGCTCCATGGGGAAATAGTTGCTGGCAAAAGCGCACATTGCAAAGTGAAAACAATTATCAGAGTCGGAAGTTTCTGAATTTACAAGTACAACCTTTGATGAAACTGCTTTAGCCATATTGAAGATGTAAGGCAGTCGTGGAATTACCATAGTAAGTCTGCAAAAGAAATTCATATTCCACAGTTAGATCTGACCTATATTCACACAATTGACAGACATAACCCTCCAAACTGGCCGCAGAGGACCACCTAACTGCCGAATTTCACAAAGATACCTGGAATCGCTACCTCATGTTAGGATTTGTTTCAGCTTATATTCCATGCAATGCAATTTCAAACCTTGAACTACAACAGTCATTTAATGCAATATGTGGTGAGCTGGTGCTTCCATCCGCCAGCATCCTTAACAACATTTGCCGGAGGTAATACTCACTGACAGTGGATGCAATTAAAAAACAATAGCCGTCAACAATAGAGTTAGCTTAGCTTTAGATGGGTGGACATCAATGAATAAATTAGCGATAACGTCGGTCATTGCTTATTATATGGATCGAATTTGCGCATTGCAAGAAGTACATCCTGCATTCAACGAAGTTGATAGGCTGTTCTGTTCCTATTTCGAATACTAATCAATAATAACAGGTCAAGGGTCAACATGCTGTAGCTGGGCTACCCATACATTTGAAGGAAGTTCTAGATCTTTTCGAGCTTACCAATGGCCGTTTACGAGCAATTACAACAGATATTGCATCATCAGATTACTCGATGACTCGGGAACAACAATCAACCTTGGAGGCCTCCGGAATCTGGTGGCCTGCAATGAGGAACCACATCCGTTGCATTGCGTATGTCATTCAGCTTGCTTTGGGTGCGTTCTTACGCAATCTCGGGGTGAATGGCCACACCAAGTCTTAGGAAGCCCATGAGCGCGATCAGCAATTTTGAGAGAATGAAAGCACAGATAATGGGAAGAGTCAAAGACAACCAAAGAGGGCAATGGTAGAATCAACAAGGTGTCGGCTATGCAATCAGGTTTGGCAAAGATAATGGAGAAAGTACGTATTTCAAGAAATTTTGAAAGACCTCAAACTGACCTTCTCATAGCAGAGAATGCTGTCTGTATTGATTATGCTGACACCTGGTCATCGAAACGAGTTCATTGACTGTCAAAAAGCCACACTGTGAATAGCAGCACTACCTATTATGGATGTGAAAACAAGGTGGAATTTGACATTGGAGTTGCTTGAGCCAGCGTACAGATTGCAAGAATTCACCCGCATGTGGCTCATGTATCCAAAATACAGTGATTACAGGGCACTCCTCACAACACAGGATGAATGGACCATCATCATGTATGTCATGAAAGTTTTGAGGCCATTCCGATACTGGACCCTGCAGATGTCAACAGGGCATACTGTGACTCTGCATCACATCATCACTGTCTACAGTGACATGTTCAATCACATGGATCCCGTTATGCAAGCTTTGCCTAAGAAGAAGACACAATGGAAGGAAGACTAATACTTCACAGTGAAGGATGCGCGGCAGAAGCTGCACAATTATTACGCTGAAGTCCCTCCAACGACCGGTGTGCTTCTCATTTCAGTACATATCCTCGATCTTTTCCAAAAGTTGCACTCATTTATGAAGTGGGACAACACAATTGATATTAATCCTGAGGACGAGACTTCTAATACTACCCAATACCAGGAGGACTTTCTGAAGTATGTGGGGATCGAATACTTTGCCAACCATCGACGAATGTCTGTCATTAATCCCAAAACTGTTCTGCACAGCAATATCTTCCCTTCTGCAAAGGCTTCTGAATTTGGTCAATCGTCTTTTGATTCATATGATTTGTCCAGCGATGATGAAGAATACGTAATGCCTAAAGGGGTGGATGAAATGACACCCGGACGAAGTCATCGTGCAGCACGCCTATTGACAGCCGCATCACTCTATGTGAATTCACCGCCTGAATCACCAAAGAACTGCGGGCGAGTCAATCCAAATCGTCATGATTACCACTGCGACCCCGTGGGTATTAGCAGTACATTTTGCTTCCCGCACATTGCCGACTGGTGGCGCCAGCAAGATGAAGCCCACTCAAAATATGCTGATCACTCAGATGTGACATGCAACATATTCTCTCTTATGCCACATGGTGTCGGAATGGAGGCCAGCTTTTCCCTTGGGGGAGACATTCCTGGCTAGAGATAGTCTAAAACCACTGGCAAGACACTTCGGGAAACAGTTGTAGTAAGGTAGTTAGCTCAAGCCACTCACGGAATATTGGCAGGCAATTGCGCTGCATTGGATACCGCGGACACTGAAAACGACTTGGAAATGATGAAAGAGGTAGAGGAAAGACAATTGCACAGAATGGCCAAGGTCCATGACTTTTTGGAGATGTGGCAGGGCAGCCAAAACCTATGTGCTACTCAGAAGGAATCTCGCGCTCAAACCAAGCAAATGACAGCTGTTGGATACATTTCAGATACAAAAGAGATCATCAAAGCTTCCTGGTTAAAAATTCAACCTGATTGTGCGGCTGCATGTAAATTGTCAGAAAGATCACCTTTGCCACCAGCTTTGTCTGCAAAGGACCTGCCTGGGGGACGAACTCTAGTATTAGATGTCTGCCGAATCAGAATACACAACTGGCCTCCAGTCGAAATTGATTAGAAGAGCCCAACCGAAAGCATTTCCAACACTGAATATCGGCTGAACTGAAATTGTGATTTGGATAATCCAATCATGTGCGGGGACTGCTGTGAGGCAGACGATGAATCCGATATAGTGTTAGGCATTGGCATCACGGCTTCGGAATGCCCAGAGCACTGGGCTGTCATTGCCATACCAAATGTTCCTGGATTGATTTGGCCAACACAGAGGATATTGAAACAGGCTGAACAGGGACCGACGACTGACAGTGCAATGGATACATGGACGAATAAGGGAAACAAGAAAATGTAGGACTGATTGGGTCAATATGTTTTCACCAGGTTCTATATGTTGCTTGACCGAGAATTTCACTTTGTGAAATAATATGGGACAATAGTTGGCAGTCGCATGAGGATAATTGTTCATAAACACAAGTATACCTGGGGAAATATATTATTCAGTTAGATATATCAATTGTGTTAAAATTAGAGAGGTCCATGCAAGAATTTTACCTGGCTCGGCTTTGCCATCACGCTGAGTCCCAATCGGACAGAAAGGCAACCAATAAGTCAAAATAATCATTTATATAATTATTGATGGCAGAAGATTTTGACAATACAATACATGAAGATGAGCGTCAACAGAGCGTCAACAATTTTTGGTCTCCCATCCTGGGTGATCAGTCCGCCGATACGTTGTATACAGTCACAAAGGCATCTCCAGCCGCATCTATAGGAGAAACAGAATGCGATACCCTCCCTACCCCATCTTGTATATGAGCGTAAATGATTGTTGGTTGTGTATCTTGGGTAGTCTGGGGGGCGACAAGTGGCAGACAGTCATAAACGCAGTATTGGCTGCCTTTATAGGAGAAAGAGAAAGCGACATGCTCCTTGCCCCATCTTGCAAATGAGCATCAACAGAGCATCAACGATTGTTGGCCATGCATCATGGTTAATCCCAGCACGATGTGGCCGGTATTTTCTATATCCATTGTTTTGACTGATTCTGTATGTCAAAAAGCTCAAGAACACATAGTGGTAGCTCTGTAAATTATATAAGTTGTCACTGTCCTGGAGGATGTGGCAGGAATATCCTGTACATCTTTGTAAATAAAGGCTGCAATATCCGTCATTAGGGATGCTTGTAATCAAGTGCCAGGAATATTACCGAAGATGCAAGACCAAAAATTGTTGACACTCCATTCATGCTCATTCTCCAGATGAGATAGCGAGCATTTCGCTGTCTCTTCTTTCTATAAAGGCGGCCAATACTTTGTCTATGAATGTGTGCAACCTGTCAGCCCCCAGATTACCCAAGATACATGACCAACAATCGTTGACACTCTGTTGACGTTCATTTTCAGGATGATGTCAGGCGCATGTCTCTGTTCGTTTTGATTCTTAAGGCGGCCAATACATCAAAACCAACAGTGATGTACCAATGTCAATATTTTGCAATTACCAGTAGCATATCTGAATGCGACAATGAATAGTGAAACCTGAAACACAGAACTGCAGAGTGGAACGAACAGGTCAAATCGAAGATGGCAAAACCCGAAGGTTGACGGGAACGGGTCTTTGTTTGGTGCGCCAAGAGCCAGTGGGGCGGGATTCTGGATGGGTCTGTAACCAAACCGACCCTTTTGTGTGGTCCACACCTGGACCGCTGCCAGGTTACCTGGACCTGTTGCTAACACTTGTGATCAGTGGGTTTCCAATTGATTTTACTGTTGTTGCTACTATTTGTACTCAGCTACCCATATTGGGTTCCCTTCAAAGTTAATATCTTCAACAAACTCGCCTTTCCTTTCCATCCTAGTTTGTAAACCACATATTTCAGTGAACGGTATTTGCATCACTGGGAGCCTCTGACAATATGTGAAAGTTTTTGAACCAGAATCCAAGGGTGGTCAAACGCGGAATCTGACTGGACTGATGGTGGGGCTTTCATGCACACTGGGGAATGGTGGTGTTAAGAGAGAGGCGAGGTTGACATAAGGTGCAGCTGTGCGAAGCGCACGGGCCAGCAAGTCGAACGTGAGAATACAATCTATTGAGTGAATCGGTGTGATCATAGACATCGCCTGCTTAAACCGAGAATTGACTATTGTCACGTCATACTGCTACAATCGTAGCAATTCATTTGGATTTCCCTCTCCGGCACCCTGTATGTGGCAGAGCCCAATTTGGTATGAGCAACAGTAATTATAATAAGCTCTTACGACTGCCCAACAGGGAAAATGACAAAGTTTGCCCAAATGAAACACCATATTGACACTCACAATGTCTGCTGCTGCATGTTCTCCATCCGCTGGAGGTCTAATGGATGATGACAAAGAAGTGGATTGTATGGTGACAGCTCCCAAGGCTTGCGGTGCCTTCCTCGATGTGGGGCCACCAGTGCTCTGCATCCCCAAACTGGGGACCAATAACTACTGAGCTCACCAAGAGTTAATCAATCACCCACAAGTAGCCGTGCAACATAACATCCCTGGCAATGTTGCCAATTGGTTCCATCTAGTTGAATCTGAGAACTGCGGACATCTGGAAGATTCAATCCGAATGTGTGAGAATGTTGATCAGGAACCAGATGCAGGCACTGATGAACGTGTCAACATACTGAAGTAACTGGACCAATGGGTGCAGGCCCTTGTCATGCATCTGGTGGAGTCCGACAGATTGTTGCAACATGCCTCCAACAACTTACAAGACGATGCAGTGCCACACCCGGTTGATGATGCAACCTCAAAGGAGATGGTAACTCTTAAATGGGAGATCACCGCCAAGAATGCCATCAGTAAGTCAATGCAAGCCAGACTGAGAGCATCCTTACCAGAAGTCAAAGAAACCAGGAAAGGGTTGGCAATCACCGAAGATGAGAGAGATATGATCAGTGAACAGATGGAGTCGGCTGTGATGGAACTGAGTGCTACAAATCAGACCTTCATTTCAGTGAAGTCTGACACGGTTCCCATGAAAACTATTCAAACTAACTCCAGCGACCACATATTTAACATCAATATGACTGGATCCCCGACATAGGATGTTTCAAGTATCACAGAAGCCCTCACCTCCTTCTTATCCAGCCTGCATTGCAACTTGGGACCCTGTGCCCAGCAGTTAGGCTTCACAGACAAGTTTCAAAATTTGTTAACAAATGGCTGCACCATCGCGGCTCAGTTTCAGTTTTGAAACAAAGCTTTATTTTGGGCAAGCCACCAGTTTCTGGCGCATGCAAGTGCAGCTGTATGATATGGAGACTTCTGGTCCACAGTCGAAGAGGCATGAATCTGTCCCGACGCTTTGAGCAGGTTGAAAGGGGGTTGGTAGTCACCATGAATCCAGTGTGGCATGCTTGTTTCCAGTTTTCATGAACATTTCCGAGTACATTGACACCAGCTTGAATCCCACGTGCCACTCCCTGACGAACGCCTTCACAACACATACCAGTTCAAACTTGAGAGCAACCCAGAAGTGTCCAACAATTTGATTGAGAAAGTGGAAAGTCAGCCTACAGCATGGCTCAATGATGTTATGGAGCACATCGCTCGAGTGGATGCCATGCTTAACTGCAAGAAGCAACCCATGACAGTGACTTTTAAAACAATCGGAGGCAACCAGAGAGAAGGCAGCAATGGAGAAAGCAACAACCGGTGCTGTTAAGCATGTGAAGAAGTGGGCCACCCCACTCCAATGTTCTCAAACAGGGAGACGGTCTTGGCAATGTAGAATGGGATGAAAGCAGCTTCAAAGACAGGCTCTGAGAAGAAAGAGAAGGAGAAAGACAAGAGGTGCAGAGGATCCCATGGTGGTCACAAGAAAGGTGGCTGCAGATGTGGAGGGGAAGGCAAACACCCAAGCCTCTATTTTGCCCAGACCTCAAGAGGAGAAAATGACAATGCCCAGGTTCCTAAGGTGCAGTAACAGTCCGCCTGTGCAAGTGATGATGATGGGGATCATTCGGGCTCAAGATATATCAATGGGAGCAATTAGCTGCAAATTGACTCTCTAAAACTAAAACTACTACTGTGGCAACAATGAAAAAGATTACTCGTTATTATCATCTCCAAGTCGGTAATATGAATACCACCAATATTCTCTGTGTTGACAGATTGCTTTGGTAAAAACAGAATCATGACACATACAGTACTTTTGCAGCCAAAACAGACCAAGAAGATGGGGCATCGGACAATTATATGAAACGCGAGACTATCGAAAAGTTAAAATTGCAAGGTGAGGAGTTGGAGCAGAGCGACGGTGGATGGATGATCATGGAGATGACAAACGCCAAGGTAGATGATGTGATTTCACGATGCTAACAGGTGCGCCTGAAACTCAAACTGGGGGATGACGGCTACTCTTATATGATGTTGTTCAGAGTGTACGATGTAAAAGAATTTGACGTCATGCTTGGGAAACACACAGTCCATGATATAAATGGAACCTAACATATTGATTAACAAATGAACGAAATGTGGATAACTCAAGGCGACACCTCATGGGAGGACACAGACCAGCAAGCACAAATCCATTCCCTTTGTGGGCTTCAACCAGACAGCAAACCAGATGACGACACCATCAATGAAGCAGCCCAGACCATGGGTATCACAGTGATTGGCAAGACACAGCACCATCACATGGTTCATTGAGTTTTGCCCAGGGCAATCAAGGCTGCAGTGGGGAACAATGAGTCTGAGTTGGTGCAACCATCTGATTGATATGAATGAATGCTTTGAAACTTTGGGAATTGTGGTGTATTCGCACAGCCGAAGGACAACACCACATCGAGTGAACTGGAATTTCAAATCTACATGTCACCAGGGACAAGAAGAAAGACCCACACTGAGCTCTATATCGTGTGTCTCCGAAAGCAGACCCGGAGTTACAACAACAAGTGGAGAAGGCCTGATACAATGGCCGGATAGGGCCGAGCAACAGCTATTATAACTCACCCATCCCATTCATACCTATAAAAGATGATGGAATGCTCATGTGCATCCATAATTGGACACTCAACCAAATCACCAGAAAGAATCAATTCCCAATACCTCACGTCGAGGAGCTTGTCCAACTGCTTGGGGTTTGGAACGACTTCTCAAACATAGATTGACCATCAGGTTATCGTTGAATTCTAATAAGCACCAGCGATCATCAAAAAACTGCTTTCTCAACCATGGAAAGGCTGAACAAATGGACGGTGCTGCCTTCGGACTGGCCAATGTACATAGTCATTTCAGGCCCGTTATGAACTCCCAGCTGGTATCCAATTCCAGGCTATGTAAGTTTGATGCCATTTATGTTGACAATATATTAATCCGTAGTTCAATGCGAGAGGAGCATCTCGATCAAGTGTGGTTTGTGCTGGACCATTTGAACATAGCTGGCGTGAAACAGAAAAGATGAAGATGGGAATGGTTTTGTGATGAGATTGAATATTGCTGTTTTCATATCAACCAAGAAGAAGTGAATACATTGGATTCACAGGTTCAAGCAGTAACCCAATGGCCTTGGCCCCGAAACACAAAAGAAGTTTGTTGTTTTCTCCCCGTACTGGGCCATTAAGGAAAGTTTATATGGCACTATACACATATCGCCTTGCCATTATACCAGATGTGCAATATGAATAAGAATGTTTAAATTGGTGGCCACCATGGTGCCACACTGCTCGAGGATATGTGTACTTTGCAATTTGTTCGCAATGAGGAGGGGGAGGAGGCGTTGGAATGTTGGCAGGATGCCATTTCCAAGGCTCCTGTCCTGCCACAATCAGAGGAAGGCAGCCGCTATGTGCTGCATTCTGAAACCGAGATATATGCGGTTTGAGTAGTGGTATAACAGAACCAAGACCATGAAGAGACCGCAGTCATTGCCGTTTGGGGCAGGAAACTTACGAGTGCAGAGATGCTATATCATACATATGTCAGCAAACTCCTGGCAATTTGTGATGCAGTTGTGAATTGGTATGACTACCACCATTCGGACAGAAATTTTACTGTCCTTGTGAACCATGCCTCTTTATGACTCATACTGACACAACATTAACTCACACCGCGACACATTGACTAATTAGGAAGTTTGCAAAATTATACATATAACATCGGGTACATCCCAGGGGCACAAAAGCAGGCTGCTGACATACTGACGATATGTCTGGACTTTCGGCAGGCATGCTGTCAAGTCTCCCAGTATCAACTCATGCAATTGGTAGTTTGGGACTGGACAGAGTGGTTTCAAGAAGTCACCACTGAAACACAGGACAACTGCTAGAGTAAAGATTTGGTTCAAATACTCTTGTCTATCATCAGCAAAAAACATTTCCGTCTGGGCGGAATGGCTCCGTCAGAGTGGACGCGCTCCGTCAGAGCCGTCAGAGACACCCCGGTGGCAGATTACTCCGCGCCCGGCGTCAATACCACGCGTCGCGTTGCATATCACCCTCCGATCGCAGTTTCGCAGTTTCTTCTCGCTCTGTTGGTCTCCTATTTTGAACAAACACTCTGGCGTTGTGGGCAACTGTGACCATACGTCAGAATGGTTTCATTGGGTACACGCTTGCATCGGGATTACAATGCAATGGGTGACGCTGCGAAAATGTCTCCTCGCGTTCCTTCTACATTAATCTCGAGGAGCGTAGGAAGAAGGTGAGAAGATATGATACTACCCGGCCGTGAGGATCCACGCAATTGCGTGGATCCAAATCTCGGACAGAGCTAGTGAGACTAAAAGTTGGGAAAGATAGAGTGTGTATTTTCGTTGTATGACAAGATGAGATGAAAATGAGATGCTGTCTATCAACCCCGGGGTCTCCCGAATATATACTCCGCGTCGCTCATTCCACCTCCGTTACCCCTGTATCTCCGTACCCCCACCGTCGCTCCTTAACAATATACTTGGAGGCCGTGATCGAGCCAGTTTTAGAGATGCAGTTGGAGGCCGAGATCGAGTGAACTGAGAGATGCACTTGGAGGCCGTGATCGATTGAGTTTGGAGATGCACTGGGAGGCCGTGATCGAGTGAGTTTGGAGATG
>Ga0307515_10001529_pt1 | contig 51733 bp, 4 predicted proteins | sample 17_EM_MG_FD_194513 | JGI IMG/M metagenome (GOLD analysis project Ga0307515, IMG submission 194513) | Populus trichocarpa ectomycorrhiza microbial communities from riparian zone in the Pacific Northwest, United States - 17_EM | ecosystem: Host-associated > Plants > Roots > Unclassified | place...
GCTCCCTTAGATTATATCGGCACTATATTTACTTTTAAGGAGCGAGGGAATATTAATGTTAATATAGCGGAAAGCTATAGAGTCTCCTTTAACTGTAAATTTTATATAATAAGGGTAGGAAATAAGTTACCACTAGCTGTTAGGTCTGAGGGCGTAATAGAGACAATAATACTAAGGGTCTTATCTTATTAGCTGTTGGTAGAGACCGTAGACTATTATTCTTAACTAGCTATAATTTAGCCGCCTATTAATTAGACGCTAATGGTGGCGGTATATACGCATTTCCTTATCGATTATCGCTAAGATACTAGAATCCTACTACTATCTAAACACGTTTAAAATTATAGATCCTTCTTACTGCTATACTTCTTGGTCTTTTAGTAACATTATCCGATTAAGTAAAGCCTCTCTATTATATAAAAACCTTAGCGCTAAGTTATAAATAAACTTATACGGTCCTAAGGAATTAGATAGAACTAGAGGTCTATAAGCCTTTCTAAACTAAGAGTACGTAGTAAGATTGGTCTTTATGGTGCTAAGGTAGTTATAAGCGTAATATATTAAACGGAGTCTGTAATATAGCGCGGCGTAGTTTAGACCCTTTATCGCTAAACCTATACGTCCTTCTATAGCTTGCGTATATATTTAGCAGACCTTATATATCTTTAAATTAGAACTAGCTGCCCTATACTAACTGCGCAAGAGCTTTATAACCTTAGTTAGTTCGATTTTAGTAGTTTGGTTTAGGAACGCCTTAAGATAAGCAGGTACATTATCCTTGCAGTTATACCCTTATTTTGCGTAGAGTATCGCTATAGTATCTGCGGCCTCCTTAATATACTCCTTATTATCTCTTAGCTTAATAATGTTCTTATTAAATATTAATTCTACTCCTAGCCCTCCTACTTCCGGGTAAGCAATTATTAGCCCTTTTTTTAGATTCCTTCTTAATAAAGATACTGGCAGCCGCGAGGGCGAGCTAACAGGCGTTTTAGCTGCGAGAATACTCTCGTTTATAGATAATAAAGGTAAGTTAACTAATATAGGTAATCCTTGTTGGGACGGACTTAGCATAATACTAACGCCTCCTCCTTAAACAGGTGTTAATGGCTAAAAGGCTAAGGGATTTATTACGTTAGAAGTATATTATAAATGTGTTCGCAGTATAAGAGCTAAGCTCTCTCCTGCTTATCTAATTCCAACATTAGTGACCTCTAGCCCTACGGTAGTTAGTCTTTTACTTCTTAGCGGTAGGTCCTTATTTGGAATAAGAAAGCCAGTTAAGTGTCTTCCTAAGCTATACTTATTTACCACCTAGTCTAATACTGCCCTTCCTAGCATCTTCGGCGCGAGCGCGAAATTAGTCGGCTATAGTTAAGTAGTGTTCTTAATGCCGCGTCCTAGATATTTAAGCCTATTAATTAGGGCCTTATTAACTTATACCGTTACTTTATAAAGTGGGTAGATGGTAAGCTTTTAGGCGGTAAAAAGGAAGTAGTAGAAAACCGCGTGTTTAAGTGGACCGTTAAGAATACCTTATCCCTAGGACTTTTGGATAGTTTCTCTAGCTTTATTACACTAATTTTTTTTAATCTTTTGCTATCTTACTAACGTTAAAGATATCCTTAAAGATTAATAAAAACGCGTCCCTTCTTAGAGACGCTTACAGCCCATTATCCTAGTTAATAAAATTAACTACCACACTAGCAGCATCTGCGTAGTTTTCTTAAGAGAGCAGAATCTCGTCATAAATTTAGAGGAGCACTACCCAATACTAATTAACTGCGAAGCCTTTAACTTCTGCAAGGACGTTACTAATCTATTACTTAGCTCCTTTATATAGTACCAGAGGTCTACTAGATAAAGATATTATAAATATACTAGGCCGTCGAAAACGGACTCTGCACCTGTACGTGGTAACGGCTACGAACCTAAGTCTTCGAAGTTTAGACTCAGAGCCAACGCAGAGACGTCGTACAGCGTGCGATACGACCTAGTGGTGGTGGTTATAGGTATTGTGGGCGGTGGTGAAAAGTTTTTACATGGGATGGTGAGATCTCGAAAACAACTACTAAGTGCCCCTTACAGCAATAACAATAACACTATTCTCCTATTAAGGCACCTATACGATCTAACATGGATGCGCGGCATTTAATAATATCCCCTAACCCCCAGTAGAGAGCATCGACGACCTCTTATATTAACGAACGAGCGATTATAAACGAGCAACGAGCAAATATACGGCCCCTTTTAACCCCTAGGGCAATCGCCCGCGGAGTATGCGGTTACTCGCCATTAACTATTAAATACTACCTAGCAGCCTAGACAACACTATATGGTTTTCCTGTCTCCTCTTAAGGAGTAGTAACCCTTAGCGAGGGCCTAGTGACTAGGGCCTAGGCACAAAAGATACTTAGGCACACACGTCCCGCTTACCTTTTAGTATAGTGGTTTATAGATAAATCCCCCTTACGCCTTCGATAGGCCTTAGGGGGGGGGGAGGCATGGCGTATATGGCAATGGGTAACAAGAGATAGCATATAGGGGGTGGTTAAAATACGGAATATAACCATAAGTGTACAGCAATCGAACGGTAAGGCCTAGCTAGGACGTAGTGAACCCTAGCTGGGATAAGCTAGAGAAGGAAGTAGTGGTTCCCAAGGAGTTCGAATATCTAAGGAGGACAGGACGTAGCCGTAGGCCTGTAGGGCCGCCGCTATGGACAAACATGGCAAACCGGGGTTTTTTATCCTACTAAGGTAGCTTATAGGGTTTTTCCTCCCCCAAACTGTAGGGTTTTCTTCCTGTAAATTATAAGTTTTCCCCCTGTGACGGAGTAGTCTGCGTAGGCCTAGATAGGATCCGTATCAGACGTTAATTAAGAATTACTACTATTATAAATATACTATTGTTAATTCTGTTTAATTTATAACTTTAACTAATCGCGGCTATGTTTAAGGTTTATTAAGGGTAAAAAGGTAAAGTTCTAAATAGGGCTTCCTAATCTAAATAGTCTACCGAATCTAGGTAGTAGTATAGAGTTCTACCGGCTCTAATCGTTAAATAGACCAATTATAATTTTCCATCCCCGGGATAGAAAATTGCTATTAGCTTAGTAAAGGCGGTAAGCAGAACTGATATCTTTGCAGTAAATAACACTAGATAGTTATACGCAAATATTCTTTTATTCTTACCTTACTACCACCATGTATTAGATTTTTAACTAAAAAAGCAAATAAGAAAGCGTAATAGAAAGAGCTTTAGGAAATACGGCAAATAAACAGACGGATTATATAGCTGTTATCTACATTCCCTCCCCCACCTTAGAACTTAACTGTCCCCTAGTTAAATATTTTATACTTAGTTCTATTAAATGATCTTTCTAAAATACGCACTTCTTAAACTACACGGCGTTGCGATACTGGTGGATTTTATATAGCATCCTCCTTAGGTTCTGGCTCTGCTGTTATTTCTTATAGTATAGTTCCGCCTAACTAGTTAAGCTAGTCTTCCTAGCGGACCTTAGATATCTATTATTAATAGAACTTCTTTAATTTATTCCCTAAAGTTTAATTATAAAACGGCGTGCCGTCTAGATCCTTAATTAAGTACTATCCTTTATAAGGGTAACTCTTATATACGCGGAACGGGCCTAGCTATTTTAAATCTAACTTATAACTGCTAGAATAGTCTTACTTAAGCTATATATTATAAAGCATAACTATATCTCTAACCTTAAATCCGTCCTAGCAAATGCAGTAGGTGTTATTAAAGTACTCCTTATTTGCTACCCTTAGTCGTCTTATACACGCGATAGCCTCTTTTATATCTACGTCTCTTTAATTAAACTACTTTACACAAAGTGCTAGTAGCTCTATAGTGGTCCGGACTATTTACTAAGGCAGCGTCTACTAAGTGGGTATATAGAGTTTAATAGGAAGGACATACTTATATCCGTATATAACTTTTACCAGTATCATTCCTATAGGCCGCTTAATAGTTATCCTATCTACCTATAAAACGGTATAAAGATTGTCTAGCTATAAGCCATCCATCTTCGCTAAAGCGTTTATTATAGGTTTGTGGCCTCGCTCTATAAAGCCTTACGCTTAAGTATGGTAAGCGGAAGCTATAACCCTCTTAATATTATAGAGCTCTACAAGCGCAGCGGTAATGTTAGCATTCTCTCCTCTATTATCTATAGAGAGCTATCTAAATACTCCCCATCGGTAGATAACATCTTTATAGAGGAACTTCGCTATACTTTTTATATCCTTATTTCAAAGGGCCCGAGCTTCCACCTATCCAGATATATATTCTTAAGTAATAGCTAGGTACCAAAATCCGAGACGGCTTAGAGGCATAAACATAATATCTACTACTACTTATTACCATAAGGTAGACTCCTACGTAGGGTGCATTACTTCTTCTTTCTATCCCGGCTGTTGCTCCTAGCATTACAGATACGACTTAATATACCATAATATCTAATCCTATAGCCCTAGCCACTAATATTAATTTAAGATCCTTTAATACGTTCCTTCTTATCTATAATATCCGCTTCGATTATAAAGGCTTTTAATAATCTCTTATTAAGCGTCCTTGTTATTAACTACCCTTCATATTAGTACATTTTTCAACTATCAGCGGAAGAGCTGTCAATTGCGCACTAGGAATTTCAGCGCATGTTATTTAAACTTTTTAAATTCTTTAGTATTTATTTCTTCTAGACGTTATAAGGTCATTAGCTATTTTATAATCTTCTAAAACTCCCTAGAATACGAGTCTTTTAGTAGCAGATCTACCTCCATTTTAACTGGGCTAGCCGTATATTTTAAAGCACTTAGTTTATAGTCAATAAACTCTTCAATATCTTCAGTCGGCTTATTAGGTCGTTCGCTATCTAGTAGTTATTATAATAGTCCATTAGCTAGGCTATTCTTCTTCCCTAGAACATGCCTAATATTAAAGTCCTATAACTAAATCTATGCTAGCCATCGTGTTATTAAAGCTCCTAGTAAATCGGTGGCAGTACAATTTAGTTGCGCGACTAAGGTATTTGCATCCGTCTTAACCGTAAAGCGGACGCCGTATAGGTATACTTAATACTTCTTTAATATATGCAGCAATGCCCGATATTTAAGCTTTCCTAAATCATACTTCTGCTCTGCTTAAGACTAGATGCCGCTCTTATATTAACATAGGTGGCGATAACCTTATACGTCCAGTTATATAAGACCGCATCCCCACCTATTCTTATATCCGTTAACAGCGAGAACAATTAGCCTAGCCCCCTTACTATAATCCAGTTAAACCAACACAAGTGCGGTAGTAATTATATACTTTAGAGTTTTTATAGTAGTTATTTACTCTATGCCCTATACGAATGGAACGTTCACTTATAGCAGTTAGAAAATTGGCTTTGCCTTTATTACGAAGTCTTCTACCTATATTCGGTAATATATAATAACTTCTATAAAGGCTTGGGCAGATATAACGTTTTTATAGTCTCTCTAGTAAATAATCTTTATAACTTTTAACTCTTCTAGATATCGCCCCTTTCCATTATAGCGGTAACTAACTACTATAATCTCGTCCTTGTAGAAATGAGACTTTACGCCTAAGATCGTACACCTAGCTCGTTCTAAATCTGCAAGTACTCTATCTAGCCATATAATGTGTTCCAGAATATATCTACGCACGCCTAAAAGGCTCTCTTCTCCATTATATATTGTCTGTGGTCCTTTTACTATAATATTATCCAGAAACGGCAAGGCATGGTATGGGATATATCGCTCTAGAATCTTAGTAATTGTCCTCACAAACTAGGCTACCGAATTTATTCCTCCTATAGGTACCGTTGTTTATTATAGAAGTTCTAGAGGTATTATAAAGGCCGTTAAGTTCCTGCTTTCTATATCTAGCTCTAATTAGTTATATCTAAAGAAGAAGTCTACTAGAGATATAACTTTATACCCTGCAAACTCCTTAGAAAACTCATTAGTATATAGCGGCAGATTTGCGTCCCTAATAGTCACTCGGTTAATATTTATCGCCGCGTTAATTAGCTAGTACTTCTTATATTCCTTTTTGCTTATAAGAAACTATAGATTCCTATATAGGCTTTCGCAATATTCCAGAGTCCCTTAAGCTAGTTATTCTTGTAATATATTTATTACTTCCCCTCATAGGGTTCTTAGTATAGGGAAGTTTGGCACTTGCTATACTTTATACGGTACAGTCTTAATCTTTAATAGTAGAGTTACGTCTCTATTAACACAACCTATCTTAGAGAACTCCCATACTAGAGCCTCTTCTCGGTTAAATAATATAGCCTTAAAGATTTCCCGTTCTCTTAGCTGGAGGTCCCCTATAATTACACGCTCTAATTATTCTGGCTTTAGCCGTACACCATAGGCCAGCTTAGTATACCGCGGCTTAAGGAAATAATTATATGGACTAAGGGGCAACCCTTAAATAGACGCCTTTTGCCGACGTAAGGCCACTTCTCGCCACTCCATTATTCCTCCTATAACCGTTCTGTCTGGTGCTAACGAATTAACCAGGCAGACCTTCTCTGCCTTTTATTTATACGCAGTTGCTACACTTATAGCGTTCTATTAGGCCTTACTCCTATAGCCTTCTATTTACATTATAAATAGATCTATTATCTTTAATATTTAATATATAAGGGATCCGGCCTTTACTTTAAACACTAGCTTCTGCCTTCCCCCTAAGTGCTTCTTTAGGACTTCCTTTAACGTTTTACTGTTAAGCTTTCTCTATTTAGCGTTATGCTCTTCTTCCCGTTAATTGCCCTATTTAGCGGATATCTAGAATGGCAAACGTCCTTATTAAAGTCGCACCTCATTTCCCTTTTCTCTGTCCTTGGCGTCCTTTTTATCTTAATACGCCGGGTCATAAGTAACCCTAGATATAATTCTAGCGGTTGCACTAGTTACACGTTTCCCAAACTACTGCCTATACTAATTCCTTTATCTAGTCTAAGAAACATTATATCCTTATAGGATATTAAGAACCTTATTTTAACTCCGCTATCTTTTAATTAAATAATATAAGATACCTGGCCTATTGCGGTTTACTACGTTGCTAATTTAGCCCTTACTAACTATAGCTTACTAAGTATTACCTTATGTAATATTTCTCCTATAGTAATAAAAGTCGTAGATATTAAAACGTCCCCTATAACTACAGCGGCTATATATACTAATCTAATAAACTTAGATTAAGTCCTATTTGTAAATATTAGACGTACGCCCTATAACTATAGGGGTAGACTTAATATCGGCAAGCCGTGTTATAGAGCCACACTTTCCTTAATAAGGTTAAGCTCCGCTCTAGAGTTAATTAAGCACTTAACCCTTTTGTCTCCTATCTATGCTTCCACCTTTAGATATTATTGTTAAAACTGGGTAAATCCTGCTTCCCGTTTAATTTGGTCTACCTCTATAGTTATTAGGCTAGCTTAATTAGTATAAAACGTTAGGTATGCCGACGATGTAGATGCCTTAACGCCCTCTTACTTTTATTAGTAAGGTTCTGTAAGAGGTGGCAGGAGCAGCTTAAAGAATAACCTTACGACTTTAGGCATATACATAAGGCAGTCACTAATAGTAACTTTAATAGTTTTTAATAAGATCTTGTCCGCCATTACGGTTAAGCTTAGGACATTCCCTTTTAATATATCCATTATCCTAACCGGCTTTAGTTATAGTGCTTTAGCGGTCGCGGTCGCTTCCGTTCCTTACTTTACTTCTTTTTTTAGCTATTTAGTATAGTCTATTTTATTAGTCTCTTTATTATTTACTAGTAATTAGGGGGCCTACCACTGTAGTCATAGTGCGATTTAGATATATCCTCCTAGTTATATATTTTGAACTGTTGCCAATTGCAAACCAGTTGGTTTTGGAGGTGGTTTTATCACCTTAACGTCTCCTCTTGGCTTCCTAAGATCGTATAACCGTGTCGTAGGCTATAACTGGGTTGCTGCTCCTACTAGATTAACATACACTGACTTTACTTAGTATATATCTTCCTAGGACTTACTAAGCTCTTCTTTACTTTTAGCGCCATTGCTTTCTACGAGCTCTACTAAGGACGTATTTAGTTAGATGCCTATCGCCATTATATTAGGATCAATATTTGCATTCTGCTTTAGCTAGTCTTTAAGGAACTAAATTTAATAGCTGCTCGGTAAATACGGGAGCGGATTTCCTAGGCGCTAACGTGTTCTAGTGTAGATTTGGTTGTTCTTATTTATATATAGGAACCCCCAGCTAACTAGTTCTTAGAGCTCTAGGCATTAATTAATAAAATAATAAGGGCCTCTATATCTATAATATGTTTTATCTTATACCTAGTATGCACTAGGGTTTTCTAATCCTCTATACTTTCCTAAACCTAGCTTATATCGCTCTTATAGCGCCCCTTTATAGGACAGTAGTAGTCTATTATTATTTATTACTAGTTATAGACCTACTTATTCTTAATGCGCTAACGCCTTATTTAGGAGCTATATATACCGTATTAGGTCTTGGCGAATTCTATTAAGGAACGGCATTAAAGATATAACGCTTACTAATTTAACCGTCCTAAGATTAAGCTTTTAGAGTTGACTAGTAAGGCTCTCTAGCTTAGGGTCCGTCTCTTAGGTTATATAACGGGCACTTACTAACTTATTTAGCTAAGAGACTACGGGTGGCTAAAGAGCAGCATCTCTCTAGTTTGATATGGCCGGCTACTACTTACGGAATTGTCCGACCAGTTAACGGAGACCTTGCTCCTTAGGGTTTATTATTAATAAGCGGTCTACGCCCTTATGCGAATTAAGCCTGTCTTCTATAGCCCTCCTTAGTAGGTAAAAGTTAAAAGACTCTTGTCTATCCGGGTTAGCTCCTATCTTAGTTATAGCATATTTTTAATATTTAAATAGAAGTCCTTTTGCAAACCAGTATCCTTATTTACGGTTTTCCAAATTGCCAGCTTTAGTAACCTTCTGGGAAATTAGTATAAATTGTCTGCAGTACTCGCGTATACTACTAGGTGGGTTGTTTTTATACTACAGTATATACGCTTCTAAGAATTCCACCGTCTTAACTTGTCGAAAGTAGTTACTTCCTTAGTAGTCTATTTAAAGCTTTTTTATAAGTTCTGTCTATCTGCTAATAATAAACTTAGGCAGACTTTAGATCTAGGTCCCTATCTAATAGTCGCAATATTCCGGAAGTCCTTAATGCTTTTTATTGTCCGTAACACGGTGTTAAATATATAGTTGCTTATATTATTTAATAAATTATAACACGTTTTATCCCGTAAAGTAAGAAGTCCCTAGAGTCCCTAGAGCTAGTATAGGTTGGGCCATAACATATACCTTATTTTATTCTATTAGTAGTTTATTATAAGGTAATAGACTAGCAGTTTCTCCTAGGATAAGTAAATTAACCTTCTGGTTCTTATCCTCTCTTTACTAAAGGTCATCGGTTCTAGATATTATAGGAGTCGGGTCTAGTACCGCATCCTCTAGGTTAGGAAAACTTTATAAGTTAGTAGGCTGCCTACTTCCTTCTCCGCCGTTATTATAGAATGGGCCTAGCATCCCTGGTATTCCCTTTATCGGTCCTATCACCATTGCTCTTATAAATTTAAGGGAGGCTTATATAAATGCTAGAAGAATTATATAGACCGTTATAAATATAGTAAATAAAAAATTAAAGACTTCTTTCTGCTGGTCCTGATGTATTATAACCCTCTCTTTTATCCTCCGTTCTGCTGTACCCCGTGCTTATATTTCTACTCCTAGTTATCTATTCCGTCTACTATAGGTCTCGGATAACAATCTCCAAAAGTATTATTAACTTATCTTAATAATGGTAATGCCTGCGCGTACGTCGCTAGTAGTTCCATGCTTAATTTCCGCACCTATTAGTAACTTAACGGCTTCCGGTAATAGTGACTTAATAGTTTTTAGTGGCTGCAGCACGTTCCTATGCGTCTCCTGTGTATATAGCGCTGGACTTCTAATCCAAAGAGCTTGCCGTTATCCCTACATAGAATGCCATAAAATATATGGGAGGGTACAACCTCTCTAAGATAGGAAAGTGACAGTGCTGTCTGTTTATCTGTCAGTCGGTCAGTTAGTTGGTTAGTTGGTTATAATTAGTTAGTAGAACAGGCAGTAAGAAAGAAAGAAAAGAGTGTATTGTATATCTGTTGTGCCTATTCGAGCTATTAAAGACTCTAAGGGCTCTAAACCGATCTATATAACTTATATAAGGCCTAGGCTCTCCCGAAGCTATATCTAATCTAGATGTTAAATCTAGGGGCTAAATCACACCACTATAATACTAGAAACTAACTAAGGATAACGTTTTTGCCCTAAATAAGCGTCTTTCCTAGTAAATAAACTATCTTACTTAGGGACTACTTTATATACCTATTAATCTTCCTACTACTAAGCTCTTTATATTTATTAATAGATCGTTTATAAATAATAATGATTTTAGCTCCTAGCTAGGATATAAAATTATTATTATAAATAAATCTACTAGAGAGAATAACTTTATAATCTATAGTAATTTTATCTATTAGAGCTTAACTAAGAGTAAGCGCGTTACTTAAAGCGTTTTAGCGTTAAAAATATATAGAAGCAATATAAGCTCTGTAGGCGCGTTACTCTATATATCCTTACTTTACAGAATTAATGTTAATAACGTTAATCTTTTTACCTTAACCCTTCTAGCGTAAAGCAATGGAATCCTCGTTTAGGGAGAGGATATACCTATTAAAGAGTAATAGTGTTGTTAAATTAAGTTTTCCTTTTAGTTTTACTATTATATTTGCCTTTACTAGCTTATTTTCTTTAAGAGCTAAGAATTGGTTATCTCCTAAGATAATTATATTATTAGTTTCTATAGTTATAATAAGGAAGTAGGGGTTAAATATAGATATAGTTATTAAAAGCTTCTCTTTATAGTGCTTGCTATAGGTAGCCTACTAGTAGGTTCCTACCTCTGCAATTCCGTATAATGGCTTAAGTATAACCATAATTATATCTTCGGGATATTAGTAGCGAATTTGCTCTAGAAGATATACTAATATTAAGCGCTAAAGGTGCGTCTTTAATTAGGTATAGGCCTAGGTAATATCTTATAAATAGACCGCTATTTTATTCTTTATTAAGGAGGGAGCTAATATAATAATAACTCGCTAACTAGCTTATTAAATTATAAGAGATTACATAAAAATTACCTCCTTACTATTATTGTTATAACCTTAGATAATAAGCTTTAATTTCTTAAATAGGCCATTAGTAGCTTTACCCTTAATCTTATTAACTATCATTAACTTAAAGATACGAACTTTATTAAACTTAGTAGGGTTATACTTCTTAAATTTAAAGACTCCTCTTATAATAAGACTATTAATCTCCTACTTATTAGATGCTTAGAAAGGAGCTCTAAAAGTTATAATATAATCTTCCTTTTAGAGCTATTTTACGAGCTTAAAGTTAGCCTTCTCCTTAGCTGTTATAAAGGCCATTAATAAGTTAACTCTATTCTTAATGGTGGTAATAAATTTCTTTTTAAAATTAATAAGATATTAGTAATTTTGTAATCCCTTTAGGCAACTTTTACCGCGTTATAGTTATAGGACATCTACTATAATTATATTAGAATTATAGTCGCCTTCTAAAGTATATTAATTGTAGTTCTCCTCTAGGGCATCTTTTAGGGTATCCTATAAAGGCTTAGAACTATTATCTTTATAGTAGGGTTTAATAACAGTTAAACGGAATTAAGTAGGTCTGTAAGGCATCTAAATAGTATAAGTTTAACTATTAATTATAATAAGTTAATATGGGCCTAACTATCCTCCCTTTTTACGCTATATGCGTACCTTAGACTAGAGTAGCAGATTAAGCGTAGTTAAGGTATTTAGGCTATTTATTATTCCTAGTGTGTTATTAACCTAGCATATAGCATAGAGACGTTATACCTCCTTTATTACCTTATGGATAGCCTTAGCTTATTATATAATAGAGGGAGATAATAGAGAATTATTAGTTATTTAAGGGTAGGCGCTAAAGACTAGTAATATAGGTATAAGTCTATCCGGGCCAGCGGAATTATTAATAGCTTTAATAGCTATTTATAAAGTAAGTTCTTTACTAGTATCCTCTAGTTTTAAAGAGATAATCTTATATACGCGGCGTAATGGCGCGTAATATTACTCTACTTTTTTAATACTATTATATGCCTTAATAGGGACTTCCTTAACCTTAATTGCTATTGCCTTTATTTATTATTAAAACTCTATAGATAAGAAGTTCTTTTTTATATTATGGATAATTTAATTAGGGGGTCCTAGGTAGATATTAATCTAGTATAATTAAAGGGTATTCTATATATTCCTAGCTAATATATCCTTTAAAAAACGTGCGGCTTAAAAAAAGGTTAAGAGGTTAATAACTTAGAGTACTGGCTTGCTGCTAAGATATATAATGTTAACAATAATATAAAAGTTAAAGTTATAGTTATTTTTAAGGGTAAACTTAAATCGGCTAGGGGACTTCTAGTTTATTTAGTAGTAATAGCAATACTTTATAAAATGTTTAATTGCCTTAATTTTAACCTTATAGCCTACTTGCTAGAAAACCCTAAGTAATTAGTAAACTAATAGGTGACTAAAACAACGGTATAGTTAGCGTAACTCTAACTTAGTTAAATAGCTCTAAGTAACGCTCTTTTCTGGTTATTAAAAAAGCAACTATGGGTAACCCTACTTGCGTATAATAGGCACCTAATTATCTCCCTACATAAGCATATTCTTAAGGTTATTAAGCTTAACGCTTAATTTATCTATATCCCTAATATAGAATAGAAATAGAGTATTTATAGGAATAACGTAGAAAGTAATATATCTTAAGGGGGTTTAGACCCTAATTATACCGAAAGAAATTATAGCACCTTTGCTAAAATAAATTATATATTAGCCTGCCGTTAATTAGTCAATCTAAATAGAGCTATTAAGCTACTAGAGAGCTTAAACTTAAGGTTCTCCTACTATAGATACTACTATAGCTCCTATATCCGGCATAATACTATAAAAGACGTTTATTAAGTATCTGTTATTAAAGGAAAACGCAGAACTCTCCTTTAGCTTATTAAAGATATTTAATTTTATAATAAAATAGAACCTAGATTAGTTATTAAGAACAGCGATAGTTTATATACTATTTACCTTACTATATTTAGTAAAGTATTAATTAGGAGAGTAGTCCTTAATTTCTATATCTATAAGGAGCTGTTTAACCTTATTAACCTTACCCTTAAGATTTTCTACGCCTTTATATTAAACTAGGAAGCTTTAAAAGTAGGCTATAGTAACCTTATAATTTTTAACGTTTCTTATACTCTAATAAAACTTATTATATACCTCCTTTTGCTTATTAAGGGAGTATCTAGTTAACTAGCAATTTAGCTTCTTATAAACGTAGTACTTTTTTTAGCAATTACTTCGAAATAAACCTCTATAAGGACCTCTACAATTATCTTATAGTTGACGTTAATTATACCCTTTACTATATTCCCTACCACGGCTACTATATATTTGGTTAGTCTAGTTATAATTATATTAGTTAGAAATACTTAGTTAGGTAGGGTTTTTAGTATAAAACTATTAAGATTCTTATATTTATATCGCAGTACCTATAGCGGAGCGTAGCTTAGTATATACTCCTTTAAACATATCTATAGGTTTATATAGCGCTAAATTATATTTAGAAATGCTATAGCAGGCTAAGATAACCTAGTCCCTTAAACTATTCTTATTTTAGTAAGTCTTAGTAAGGCTATATTAGATTTTCTAAAGTTTATTAAAGAGTAGTTAAAGGCACTCTAAACAAGTCTTTATTAGGTTAAAAGTAATAACTTTTTAAAATATAGTCTCCCGCCATTTAAATATATAAAGTTAGCAATTCTTATTAGTTTTAAAGTAAGCTTTAGTAAGCTAAAGCATTATATTAAAGCTATAGTTTTTACCCATAATATAGTTGTAATAGAATATTACCGCCCGTCTCTTTAACATAATAGAGAAAGCGTAATAGTACTAGTAGTATTAAATTCTAACCTTATTATAATAGTTATAAAAGACCTATAGTTTTACTCTGAGTATATTATATAGTTCTTCTCTAAACTTCTTCTCTTTGTCTAAATATACCTTTATTAGATTCGTAACTTCTTATAGTAAAGGCTTACGGGTTAGTTAGAATAGAGGAGTTAAAAGTAGCGGAGGAGGTAAAGGAAGAGCACCTCTAGGTAGGAGAGTACCTTTAGGTAAGAGAGTAGTGTTCTGGGGGTTTTATTCTAAATTAAAGTTGCCTTTTAAAGAATATAGGTTGGTTTTAGGTTTCTGTAGTTAATATATAATCTTAGCTTCTATCTATACTAGTTCTTCTATACTAATAATAACAGCCTAAATATGGCTAGTAATTAGGTTACTGTTCTTAGTAATATATACCCTATTCTTATAGAGGAAGTTTTAAAAATCTTAAACAATATTAATATTTTTAAGTGCCTAGGTATTAGTGGTCTATCTTATAAAATCCTCCCTAAAATATTCCCATAGCTATAAATTGGTATAGTAGCTATCTTAGTAGAATAGAATATAGTGTAGGAGAAAGCCGTTAACTTATTTTACGGTATAAGTTATTATATTAATAGTAAATTTGTCCTAATTTTTATTAATAAGTTTTGCGTATATAGCTACCCCTAGTAGTAAGGAGTTTTTCTAGTTATTTAGAGTAGCTATATTTTTGGAGGAAGGGAAGTGTTATTAGTATAGGGATTATTATTTAGTACGCGTTCGTAACGAGAATCTATAATTATTGGGTTTAGGACTAGTTCTAGCCTTAAATCGCAAAGACTTATAAAGCGTGTTGTTCTATATAATAGACGCAAGAATCTATAATCTAGAAGAGGCTTAGGACTAGTTCTAGCCTTTTAGATCCTTAGATTTGTGGAAGAGTTTTATTTAAGATTTAGGACCAGTTTTAACCTTAAAAGACCGCTTCCTCTAGCATAAGTAGTACTGGTATAGTGGCTTATCTCTTCTTAGTGGAATACCTAGCTATTCTGTGGTATAACAGTAAAGTTAACCACTAATTAGTATTGGTAATATAAGGTAATATTACGTATCTATAAGTTGTAGGTAGTATGATAATTGTTATTCTATATATTTTTCTTGCTTAAGGAAGGGCGAGGAGCTTAAGGCTCCTCGCTACGCTAGTGCCGCGGCGATACGTAACGGCAGCTTACCTATATTCCTAACAGCTATCCTATCTATATAGTAATGGGCAAGCCCTATAAATACACTACCCCTCTTTGTATTAATTATAAGGAAAAACACTTTACTAATATTAAAGACTACGAGATTCTTAAAGTAGCTAAGCTAGTAGATAGTACTAGCGTAGAAGATTCTATGGAAGAATAAAATTAATAGGATTTTAGAAGGAGGTAACTCCTACTAGGCTCTTAAAAGGATAGTAGAGAGTAAAAGAATAGAAATATATTGTAAAAGGATAGGGATAGGTGTTAGGATTTCTTATAGGTTTTCCTACCGTTTTCTTATTCCCTAGTAGTTATAGTAACTTAGTATTTTACTAAGGAACTATAAACTCCTAGTTTAGGGGCTTATAAACTACTAGGATATAGCTACTAGTATATATTAAGCTGCCTAGAAAGGATTTATATATATAGAACTATAGCGCTATAGCCTAAGGCTGCGTGCGCAGTATTGTACGTAGTATAATACAATAGATAAAAAAAAAGTACCTTATTAAAAGTGTCCGTGCCGAGGCCACACTAAATGTGACACCCCCTGCCAAAATACTATGCGAAAGTCACGCGATTGATTTCAGAGCTTTAAAAAATATCTAAAGCTACTTATAGATACACAATCTAGTAATCGTGATACTTTTTTCTAGTGTGCCACCTATTGGCCTTAATTATAGTATCGCATCGCTCTTCTATACTATTAATTAAAGACTTAAAAAAGGTAGGAGCTATTTTGTTCTAGCAAATTACTTAGGCCTTAGATAGCTTCTTAATTACCTCCTTTTTAGAGCCGCGTATATATACGATCTCTAGAAATTGTTTATAGAGCGTCTCTTTAAGTTATACCCAGGCGTACTTAATAGGGTTTAAATTGGGTGAGTAGGGTGGCTAATTAATTACGTCTATAACGATTTCTTTAAACCACTTAGCTACAAGCTTTGATTTATATATTAGAGCGTTATCCTATATAAATTGGAAATTATGCTCGTAGACTTAAGGTATCTGGTTATCCAAAATTTGAATATAAGATTAAGCAGAGAACCCCCCCTAAGGTAACTCCTTATCCCTTTTTATAACCACTAAATCGGACCTTCTAAGAGCTTTAGAAAAGCTTGCCTATACTATAACCATATACCTATTATCCTTTTTATAAGTATTTATTTTGTCTTTATCCTATTTCTGTTATAGTGTATAAAAGATATAAGACCGTCGCCTACTAGAACTTCTCTTAACTAAACACTCGTCGCTTTATATAATCTTAGCCTACCTTAATTGCTCTAGCAGGGATATTAGCAAACAGTCTTAAAATATTTAATTTTAAGAACGCGCTTATTGTATTTCTTTATAAATATAGAAGGAAGGTTGTTAGCTAGAATTCTATATAAGCTAATATACACCACTATAACCTGGACTCTTCTTAAATTAGGCTATGCTTTATTTAAGTTATACTACCTCTTATAGCTTATTTAGCCTATCTCTAAGTAGCTGTAATACTTTATTTATAAGGTCTATAATAAACGATCTATTAAGGGTCTAATTTATAAGATAATATATATATCATACTTTTTTATTTCTTTTTAACCTCTCTATTATAGACCTTATATATATATAGCCTTAGGCTATAGCGCTATAGTTCTATATATATAAATTCTTTCTAAGTAGCTTAATATATACTAGTAGCTATGTCCTAGTAGTTTATAATTCCTTAATAAAATACTAAGTTACTACAACTACTATAGAATGAGAAAACGGTAGGAAAAACTATAAAATCTTAATACTTGTCCTTGCCCTTTTACAACTTATTTATTATAGAATACCTCCGTAATACCTTATACACATCTACCTATTTCTACCGACTTAGCAACTAAAGACTGACCATAAAACGGCAATTTAACGGCAATTTACGACAATTTAACATCAATCTACTATATTCTGCTATATTCTGCTATATTCCGCTAAGTTTTACTAAATCCTACTAAGTTCTACTAGGGCTACTACCTAAATCCTATTCTGCTCTATATATATATTAACTAAGTAACTAAGCTAACAATATACAGTCCCTCGTTAAAAGTCTTCGTGCGAGCGCCTTTTTTAGATAACCCACTTTGCTAAATTACTATATAATAACCACATAATTAATTCTAAAGCTATAAAAATATTTTAAGTTTATATTATATTTAAAATCTAGCTATTATACCCTTTTTTAAAAATTAAAACCTAAAACTCTTTTAGAAATCCTATTAATTCGTTACTAAAATCTAAAATCTATAATATATATTTTCTACTACTAAATATTAAAATTATTTTTTAAAAATTTAATATCTTATAGATATTTACTATTACTAACGTATGTGATGGGGTTATAAAGGTGACCCTAGTTATGACCGTTTTACATTACCGCCTTCTTATTTAGGCTAACTTATTGCCTAAAATATACTACCGCTTTGATCATTAACATATTAAACTTTCCTCCTTACTTCCCTTATATAGAACTCCATATTACCAAAGCCATGCCTCGCTAGTCGCGTGCTCTAGATGCAGAAGATAGTCTATAAGCAGCTCTAATAACCTAGCGAATAGCAAGTTTCTATAAAAGCGCTAAACCTTGTGCGAAAGCCTATGACGTTATAGAGGTCTCTAATAGTTTCACACTAACGTACGCGCAAGCACGGGTGCGTATTTTACAACCTATATAACGTATCCTAGAGTCTACCTAGCGTATATTAAGGCATGGAAACAATTAATTGCGGATAAGCTGTAAAAGCGGGCGGAAGAGTCTTCCGTAGTTACCGCTGCAGCTACAGCTACAGCTTTTATTATGCAACCTTAGAAGACCGCTAATAAGGTAGTAGAAGAAGCTGCTTTACCAAAGGAATTGCAGGAAGGATGATGCGATAATTTGTAATGGCTTTTACTAATTATTTACCGCCAAATTAGCATTTTGGCAAATTTAGATTTTTAAATCAGTTATAACTAGGGTCACCTTTATAACCCCATCACATACGTTATACCTTTTTTTATTTAAATTTTTATTTTAAAAGTGTAAAAGTTTATTACAACCCTTTAAACCCTTATTTTTTTAAATTTGTATAGGAAATTGCATTTTTTTTAATATTTTTTAAGTTTATAACCTTATAACAAAATTTTATACTTTTTAAATAGAAATTAAAGTAGAGAGAGTTTTAGTAAAAGCAAATTTCTGTAAGATATTGGATTTTTAAGAAATATTTTTAATATTTAATAATAGAATATATATACTAAATATAGTAAGTTTTAGTGGGAAGTTAGTAAAACCTAGAGGCTTTTAACAAAGGATTATAGGTTTTAAATACTTAAAAAGGATCGCAATTACTAGATTATATATCTGTAAGTAGCTTTAGATATTTTTTAAGCTCTAAATTTAATTATTTGACTTTTATATAGCATTTTGGCAGAAAGTGTCATTTTTGGCGTGACCTCGGCACGGACACTTTTGACGAGGTACCATATACCCTTTCTTTCCGTTTTCTTACCTTCTTTCCTTATATAACGTCTTAACTTATTACACAGTTTATATATATAGCTTAATAATATCTACTCACTATATATTATCGTTGCCTATACTTACTCTGTAATACTACATTGCGTTAACCTTATATACTACCCTCTAAAATATAAAACGACCCTAAAGCCCCTATAACAGCCGCCGGCATTATATCCGTACTGTAAAAATAATTAGTAGAGATATATAAGTCCTTTATAGACACCCTAGCATAAAACTAAGCTACTTTAGCTTAATAATAAGCTGAGTAAGAAATACAATACTAGAAATTAATTAAGGACCTCTAAGAAGAAGTTTGTACCCTTAAAATGCCTATAATAGGGTCCTAAGACTAAACGCTATCTCTAGAGATAAATACGCAGAACGTAAGCACTAAACCTATAGTAGCTATTTAACCCGAACTAACTACTGCACCATAATAATTTAAATAACTACTAGACCCTTTAGTATTTATTAATAAATAATAAGAGCTCTAATTATTCCTAAACTAGCTTAAGAATAAGCTAACTGGTAACGCTAACCATTACTTAACTAAAGCTAACCGACTCTGCTACGCCCTAAGTTAACTAAAAAAAGAGGTAGCTGACCTTATTAAACCTCTCTAACTAAACTTAGTGTAAAGCCTAGTTATACTTCTTAAAGCTATAAATAGTAACCTAAACTGCTAAGCTACTACCTAGAGAAAGATAAACTATATAGCTTAAGGAACGGAGAGTTTCCTAATATACTTTTTCGAATTTAACCGTTACTTAAGGGAAACGGGCTAGAATAACTCCGTACTAATTAACAGCCTTATTAAATCCTAAAGCCCTAAACCAAAAACCTCCCTAATAGGCGTAGACCTACTAGGAGCCCTTAATGCCTATATAAATGTTATTAATAAACGGTATAATAATATACTACGCCTAATACTAAAATACGCTCCTTAATATAATATAATAGCCCCGCGAACGTCTACTAAGTTATTATCTTAGCTTAAGTACTATAACGCCATAGACATTAATACCAGGACCCTAGGATACGCCCTACTAGGGTTCTCTAAATAAGAACGATATACTAAGCTAGGCCTCTGCTTTAAATATAAAAGTAACTCCTACTTTTCTAACTACTGCTCCGGCCCTTTTTAAAAAGATCTATAAATAGTTAACGCTAGCAGTTTACCGCCCTAATCCTCTAGCCACTGTCCCTAATCTTTATTTGGCTCTAGCTTAATAACTAGTAAATACCGTTAATAAGGATAAAGCTCTAACTAACGTCCTATAGAAACCCCGCCCTAATTGCCTCTAAAAGGAAGGTCTTAAAGCTAAGTTGCTCTTTAGGACGGCTCCGCTATAGGATCTTATTAAACGCTTTTAACGTTATAAACTCTAACTCTTAGGACCGTAGTATAACTATTAACTGCCGTCTTTAGCAGAATAGTTAATAGGCTAACGCTTAAGTCCTAATTAATATAGGAGCTAGCGGTATAGGGTTTATTAATAAGACCTTTATGTAAGATAGTAGTTTTACCCTAATACCCCTTAACTAGCATATTAATATATTTAGATTTAATAGCAAACGCACCGTCTTAGGCCGTATTACCTATATAGTAGCCCTAAGGCTCTAATACCTTATAAGGGCGCGAAGAGACTTTAGGGAAGATTTGAAGGAACGATATAAATTCTATCTAAATCTGAGGGTATATAGCTCTCGCTAAGAATAAGACGTGCGTAAAGTAGAGAAGGGAATAACGAGAGAATTATGTAATTAAATAGTTAGGGGTCTTAGTGGTCGATACGTGCGTATATACGCACGCGGTCTTTAACGGACTTCGGTAAAATTCAATTAAAGCGTTAAAATCCATCTGTTAAGTGTTTTACTAAGACATTCCTACTATAACTGGGCTAGTCTCATTACAGTACCCCCCCTTTAGCCGAAGGTCTAAAATAATTAAATTTTGTTAAGACTTATTATATATCGCGTTTTGTATATTTACATTAGGCGGCGGTATAGAGTTTTACTAGTTTTAATCGTAAATAGACTAATTATAATTTTCTATACCCGGTATAGAAAATCGCTATTAGCTTAGTTAGGGTGGTAAGTAGAACTAATATCTTTATAGTAGGTCTTAGTAAGGCAAATCTAACTAATTAGATAACTTTAACCGCTAGTTAAAGTTCCTTAATATCTTATATCTTATATAACCATATTATAAACGTTATAATATATTTTAAGTTCTTTTTAAATTTAAGTTTCCTACTGTCGTGTTTCGTGTATTTGTATTAGGTAGCAGTTATTTGCCTTTATATTATATTCATCTAGCTAAAATAGGCCGCAAAGAATAGTCCTTATAGAATTCTTTTACTAGGGAAGGCGTATTGGTTTTTATTTATTTATAAGGTTCCTAGGTTTATATCTTATATCCTTTTTATTTAATAAGAAGTTTAAATTATTTAGATTATATCTTTTATTATATATTATTAATTAAGTTAATAAAGTAAAAACTGTTACCGTTATTAATAACTATAGGAGGTAGTAGTAGCACTTCATAAGTTATAGGTTTACCCTTTAAGGGTTACAGTAAGTTTACATAAAACATTAGATATATTTTTATCTTAGTTGGCAGTTTAAGCTTATAAGCGTATAGGCTTAATTTTTTCTTAATTTAGTATAGGCCCGTAAACTTCCAGTCTAGTTTCTTTAAGGGTTATTAAGTCTTTAGGTTTTTTATATTTAGGTAAACTATATTACCTTTTTTGAAATCCTATACGGAAGCTTTTTTTTATTTATATGCCATTTTTATACCGTTTAAGCGTACGCTAATTTACTTTATAATAGTTCCATTAACTGCTTTATTTAATTAGTAAAGTTATATACATTAATTAGTTAAATCCTCTTAATTATAGGTCCTATTATAATAATTTTGGGTTATAGTTTAAATCTAAGTTAAGGGTCTTATCTATAGGTTGCGTAGAATAGCGTCACGCCTATTAATTCGTTTCTTATATTATTTGTAGTAAACTTAACTAATAGTAGCTACTTTTCCCAATTATTTTATAGGTAGGAGCAGTATATTTATAGGTATTATTCTATAATTACGTTTACAATTTTAGTTTAACTATCTATCTCTAAATAAAGTATAGTTAAGAGTTATATTTATATGCTTAATTATTTATATAGGGCTTACCAAAAGTCTAAAACAAACTAGCTTCTATAGTTGGATATTATTAAATTAAAAAGTCTATATAGCTTAAAGACGTACTTAATAAAACATTCGGCTACTAATATTATATTAATTAAGTCTATAGGAATTATATATCGCATTTTTATAAAACGGTTAATAACTACTATAATATTTATAAATCTATTACTATTAGGCAGGTTAACTATAAAGTTAATTAAAATATCTTGCTATCTTTATATTAGAATTAGCAACGGTTAAAGTACTCCTTACTTCTTTATATAAGAGGTTTTCTTATATACGTATATTCTGTATACTTATACGTATTTTTATATATAGTTATATATTATAGGCTAGTAATATACTTATTAAATAATCTTATAGGTCTTTATATAGCTAGCATGCCCTACTATAAGGGAATTATATATAAATTTAAGTATCTTAAATTATAATAGTTTGGAATTCGGGACTACTATCTTTTATTAATAGTATAACCAATTATTACGGATTTTGTATTTAGCAAGTATAATATCCTTATATTACTGTTTCCCTATTTAAATTGCTTTTATTATATCTACTATCTAAGGATTATTTTTATATTTATACTTTATTAATTTATTAATTTCTATATCCCACTTATTAATTTCTAATTTATTTCTATTAAGCTTTATATTTAAAAATATAGGGTATAGTTTCTTAAAGTGTTTAGGGGGCAGTAGAATTCGTAATTAATTTATAATCCATTTATTAAAGGCATTTATAGGTAAGTTCTATAATTATTATATTAATAAGTTAGGCTTCTAATTAAGTTTATTAAGTTAGTATATAATCTTAAAGTTAAATTATAAAAGGTATTTGGCCTAATAAATTTAGTATTATATTAATTACTTTATAGTTATAAAGTACTATATATTTTTATAGTCCGTTAATACGCGTATTAGGAATAGCAATCCTTTAAGTTTTAAACGCTATTATTTAAAGCATTTAATAATTGTAAGTAGTTCCTTATTACATATCTTATAGTTTAATTTAATAGGGGTAAGTTTTTAGGAGAGAAAGGCTACTAGGTATAGCTCGCCATTCTTATTATATTATAATAACACTCCTTTTAGTATATAATTAGACGCGTTTATTTTAATAATATATTTAAGGTCTAGATTAAAATAGGTAAGAATTAAAGTAGTTATAAAATAATATTTTAGGTTATTAAAAGCTTATTTATATTTAGTAGTCTATTTAAATATTATATTCTTCCTTATTAAGTTTACTAATAGCTAAATAATTTTTAAAAAGTAAGTAATAAATTAATAATAGAAATTTATAAATTCTAAAAATCCTTAAATATCTTATATATTACTAGGACTTTCCTAGTTTATAATTATAGCGATTTTCTTAGGGTCTGTTTTAATTCTATCGCAAGATATAATTAGGCCTAAGTATATAACTTTAGACGTATAGAACTTATATTTCTTAATATCGCATTATAAGCCCGCGTCTTATAGGCGTTTAAAAACCATTTAGATATACTTCTAATACTCTAAAAGCAAAGACAAATAGATTAAAATATTATTAATATATACGGTAATAAATATATTAAGGGATTCGCGAAGCGTATTATTAATGTATTGCTAAAATATACTAGAACCGTTCTTTATACTAAATAGCATTACTAGATATTTAAAAAGTCCCTATTATATACGGAAAGCTATATATTTTTTATCTCCTTTAAAAATATAGATTTAATTAAAGGCAGTAACTACGTTAAGCTTTATAAAGTATTATACTTTTATTAAGTAGTTAAGCGTTTTTTAAAGTAAAGGAATTAAATATTGGTTTTAAATTGTAATTATATTTAAGACTTAATAATTAATATAAACCCTTAAGCCTCCTTTAGGTTTCTTAATAAATAGTATAAGTAAGGTAAATAGTAATTAACTAGGGTAAACAAATCCTTTCCCTAGGTACTCTTTAAGGTATTATTATATTTTAAGCAGCTCTTTTTATAATATACTATATAACGGGCTAAACTTTAGCATTACACTAAGTTTAAGTTCTATCTTAAAATCGTGCTTATTTTAATACGGGGGTAGTTAATCTATAAGTTGTTTTTTAAACGTATTAATTAAATTATAATATTCTTTAGGTATAAAAGGCTAGGGGTTAATATATTGCTTTAGTTTTAACGCCTTTTTAATATTTTTTTAGTATTATAGTAAAGATCTTATAGTTTCGTTTTCTTGCTAATAAATAAAAGGGGATGGCTTATATTATACGAATTTTAAGGGGTTTTAATATATTATCTTTGCATTCTTTACCGCAATTAGTAGTTATAACCTTATTATATTAGTTTAAGGTTTATAGTAAGGGTAATTTATATTATATTAAATTTAAATAATCGTATATATATTTATAGGGCAAGTAGTATTTTAAGTAATAATTTTAGCAGTAAGTTATATAGAATTTTAGTATTTTTTAACCTAGCTAATTAAAGGGTTATATTATTTTAGCTATTTATATCTAAGTATTACCTTATAATACTTTAAGGGTATTATAAATAGGGAAACGTATTTAAGGTATTCGTCTATCTATATCTTTATAAGAGCGTAATACGTTGGTTTGCTATATATTAAAGGCTTACTATTAAGGCCTTATAGGCCTTAAGGCTTATTAAGTTTTTATATAGTTTATATTAATAAATCCTATACTAATAGCTCCGCTATCTATAAGGATTTATACTTCCTTCTATTTTTTTAAATATTTAAAATTTTCTAAGTATATTAAGGGAGTTATATTATATAATAGCGCTAAAAGAGCCTAGATACTTATACTCTTCTACTTTTTATTTTAAGGCGCGACTTAGCCCTAGGATAATTTATTTTCTAAATTAACTAAAGGTAAGATACTTTATAGCGATTAAGTATAATTTATAAAATAAGTATAATTTAAGGACTAAGAGGAACTACGTTAGACCTTTTTTAAAAGGATAAGTTAAGCAATTTCTTTAAATATATTCCCTTTTACTATATCTAAAGCATTCTCTATTTACGGCTTATATTTTTTATTTATTAGTTCCTAAGAATATATAGGATTAAGTAGTATTAAAGTTTATAGGGTTATATATAGGGCTTTTTAGTTTTAGAGATAGATTGCGCTTTAGGGTATATACTAAGTTTATAGAGTTTTAAATATAAGGTATAGTTAGCTTTAGGAAATAAGTCTATTTATTATATTAAAGGTCCTTATTAATTTATTAATATATTATAGCAAATTTAGGTAAGTCCTTTAGCAGTTTTTTGCTTACTAACTATACTCTAATTTTATCTAAAATAGCTTAATAGAGAGCAGTAACTCTAGCGGCTTTATTCTAATCTAGTTTACTAATAAGGCCTAAAAATTCCAAAAAGAAGCTAGTAAAGTCTTGGTTCTATTATTATAAGTTTTTAAGTTTAATAATAGCTGTATATTTATAGCTAGCGTTATTATATATTTATTCTAATAGAGAAATAAAATTTTTAAAATTAATAAAGGTATTGTTATAGAATAATAAGTCTATAGTTCGTGCAATATCTTTATTTAAATAAGATATTCTATAGCTAATCTTACTAGCTTTAGTAGGGTATTAGTTATAGTTTATTAAAGGTTTAAGATGGAGCTTAGTTATAAAGAGATATAGGTTATTTTAATTTCTATTAAATATTAGAGGGTTAGGGAGCTTTTTAAATTTTATAGTAGGTATTAGGTTTATTATAGGTATAGGTTAAGCTACTATTACTAGTTTAGGGTTTATATTTAATAGATTAAGTTCGCATATAGTTATTTTAATTTTATTTATAGGTGTTGCTATTAGGGTCTCTAACGTAAGTACTTTAAGGTTACAGAGTTTTTTTATAAATTACTCCTATTAATTACTAGTGCTAACCTTCTAATATTGCTTACTATTGGGCTAAAGTATATATAAAGGAATGTTATATTATAGTTAACTGTTCTCTAACTAGGGCTATAATACTTATAGTTAATATAAGAGGTTCGAGTTCGTTTGCTATTTTAATAGTAGTTATTTTAATATAACGTAATATAAGGGCGCAAAGAGACTTTAGGGAAGATTTAAAGGAATAATATAAATTCTATCTAAATCTAAGGGTATATAGCTCTCGCTAAGAACATAATATTGCGTAAAGAAGAGAAGAGAATAACGAGAGAATTATATAAATAAATAGGTAGGGGTCTTAGTGGTCAATACATGCGTATATATACACGCGGTCTTTAACGGACTTTGGTAGAATTCGATTAAAGCGTTAGAATTTATCTATTAAGTGTTTCACCAAGACATTCTTACTATAACTGGGCTAGTCCCGTTATATACCTAAACTATAAAGAACTAATTAAGCTTTTTATTACTACCTTAAGTTACCTAGTAATCCTTAAACAACTCTAGATAAAGCTATATAAGATAATTATTAACTAGGATAACTTTAAGCTTCTATTTACTGCCCCTTATTATAAAAAAGATTTCTTTATAACGCGCCGCTTTGGCCCTAAACTAAAATCTAAGAAATTTACTAAGATCTACTAGTCTAAGATTCCTATTAATGTCTACTTTGCCCCTAAGGAATTTACTAGATTTTATTAGTATAGGAATTCTACCGAATTCTACTAATATAAGAATTCAACCGACATTTACTAAGGATCTAAAAATCCTACCAAATTCTATAAGTTAATACTAAGTACCACACCGCCCTAAACTAAACTTTAGCTTAATATATAAAAGTACTAGAAGAACTAGTATTATACTATAAAAAGGATACTCGAAGAACCTAACCCTAAATTTAATACCGACTCTATATTTAACACTAAACCTAAAGCTAAATAAGAAACTATAGGTAACCTAAGTAAGCTTAACACCCTAAATATCCGTATAATTAGAGCTACTCCGCTAGCTTAACTTACTAAGAGACCTAAATATATAATCTTCACTATTATAATAGCTGATATTAAAAAAGCCTTAGCACTAAAGAAGTACACTAACCCTGCTATAAAGGTACTAGTAGAGTATTATAAACGCCTAGATACATGCTTATAAAAGGAAGCCAATAAGCTACTAGAATATCAATTATACGACTATAAGATTATACTTAAAGAAGGAAAGCAGCCTAGGTTTAGACCCTTATATAAAATGTCCAAAAATAAACTTTAAGTTGTTACAGACGCTTTAAGTACAATATTACAACTACTAAGAGAAGAGTTGGAAGAAGCTAGTTGGTTAATATAGGTACGGTTTAGGATGGAACCGGTAGAACCATGTAACGAGGAATGGTAAACAGGTTATATAATATTATACACAGTATTTACGGTATACGCATTATACGGCCACGTATAATACGTATAGTATATATATTACGTACAAGGGAGATTTTATAGAAGTACGGTTGTGTATTTAAAGGACTATAGTCCCTACTCTAGGTAGTTCTTTCCTTGTAGTAATTCTTAGAATACAATTAGAGTTAATCTATTAGGTAACCACTCCACCAGTTATTATTACGTTGTTAACTTTAATTTATATCACCTATATACTTAGCCCATTAATAAGCCCATTATAGTACCTGCTATAAGGTTCCGTTATATAATTACTACCTAGTTACGGTATTAAATATAGAAAGTTAAACAATATACCACTAAAAGCAGCCACCACAACGCTATTAACGGCGGTAACTACTTTAAGGTCAGCAGGCAACACTAGTATAGCAGATACTAACTTATAGTAACCTATAACGGTTAGACAATTACAAGAGATAGTTAACCAGTTAATAAAAAACAATGTAATACTTAAATAAAGGATTAACGGGATAGGGGTAGTAAAGATTAAGTTACCTTTAATTGAGAGATTCTTAGGGGAGAGATTAAAACTTAAGGGATTTCTTATGTAAATGCACTTTAAGGTTATATAAGAAGGAGTAAAACTGCTAATACCTATAGATTGAATAGCATATGCGGGATTATTCCTATTAGGAAGAGCACTTAAGTAGTTTAAGCCTTACCTTACAGAAATATAGGCAAATAGAATAACAACCACTAACTAAGACGTACGGTTTATATTCTTAAGTTAGGAAGGGTTTATAGAGTAACTTATATAAATGTTTAGAGACCTAGAGGCAGTAACTATAGCGGAAAGAAAACTTTAAGACATTACGTAACAAACCTTAGCAATTAAATATATAACGTAGTTTTAAATGCTAGCTATATAAGTTAAGTGGAATAATAGGGCGCTTATAGCACAGTATAAATAGGGACTTAAGGCTAAAGTCTAGGACGCGATTATCTTAATAGAAGATGCGGATACTCTAAGGGATTTAATAGATTAATAATTGGATTTACTAAAGAGAACAGGCTAAAAGAGGCTAAGATAGAGTTCCATAGTTATATAAGACGCAGAGTGCGCAGTAACTAAAGCTAAGTTAGAAACTATAGTATGGCGCAGAGCTAATAGACCTAAGTAGTACCAAAGAAGCCTATAAGAGATAAAGTAAGAAACTATAAAAACCTAAAGGTTAAGGATCTAGTGATTATAGGACTAAGGAGCAGAGGCTAAACTAGGGATCTTAATAGCAGAAGACGTTTAGGCGGACTTTATAGTAAAGTTAGTAGTTTAGAGACGGAGCTTATATAAATTGTGGGAAACAAGGTCACTTTATAAGGGATTGTAAAGATGGTCAGAGTTACTATATAATAAAGGGAACCAGACTAGCGGAAGACATACATGTATAGAGGGACAATAGTATACTATAAGAAATAAAGAAATGTTTAATTAGAAGTTTTACGTTCTATTATAATAACGTATACCAAATTTATAAAGACGCTAAGTATAGCGTAAGCTATTAGCTATAGAAGCTAAAACCTATAAAATATAGAGGAACTAACAAACCATCGCGTAGATTAGACATTAAAGACGACGAGTTTAACGTAGGCGAAATATTTGCGGACGACAAGGCAATAAAGGCAGCTTACTAGGAGCGTGTAAACCTTAAAGAAGTCACACTAGAAGTAGAGACTGAGACCGCTATAAAGCAAGGTTTAGTAACGGGCATTATAACACTATTGGATACAGCATCCATTACTTTATAAGACGGAAGAAAGAGTATCTTATAGAGATTAAGCAAGCAAACGACTACTAGTGCTAATTTACTACTTAATAAAGGTAAAAGGCCAAAGGCTTAAGATTCTTAAGATAAAATAAGAGATAACTAAGATTCTTAAGATAAGATAAGGTATACCTAAGGACCTATAACAGACGAAAACTAATAAAGTAGGGCAGTAGCTTAGTTTAAAGATATACGAATAAGCTCGGGACAGAGTTTCCTAAAGGCATAAGACTCTTAAGACGAAATAAGTAAGATTTAAGACTCTTAAGATAAAATAAGAACACTATAAACGCCTAGTTAGACTAAGGCGGGAGCTAAGCTTAAGTTAAAAGCAAGCTTAGGATTAAAGAATCTAAGGAACTAAAGATTTAGAGAATAAATAAGGGTACCTATAAGTAAGAAGCAAGAGGCTTCCTTATAGATTAGAGAATCTGTAATATAAACAGTAGTTAGACTAGGAGACAAATACATAGACCTAGAAGACTTACTAGGGGAATACAGTATTCGGCCTAAAGATTAAAAAGTTAATATTAAGATTAAGAAGTAAAAAGACTTTAAGGATTTACTTATAAGACGCGATAAGAAAGAAACTATAAAGGAATTTAGAGTAAGAATTACCTTATAGCAAGAACAGAAACTAAATAAGAGATCTAGTATATTAGGATATATAAGGGACAGAGCACCTATATAAAAGGTTACTAATAGGCCTAGAGCAGGCACACTAAGAGCTAAGTAGCTTACTGAACTAAAACAAGAAGAGGGTTTAGGGATTCTAATTAGGTTCAAAGAACGACATATAAAAGGTTATTACAATATAGTAATAAGAAGATACTTCCTTATAGACGAGCCGTATACACTTAAAGGATTATACTAAAAGTGGTATAGACAACGACATAACGATAAGTAGGAAGATTTCTATATATAGTTAAACGAAAAAGTTGTCTAAGACCACCTAATTATAGAAAAGGCTATAACTTATATTAAAGGAGCCTTAATTATAATATTAAAGGATCTAGAGAAGCAATTAGAGAACTAAAGAAGTAAAAGGCGAATCTTAGTACCTGCGAATAAAGTTGTAACGCTTAGATTAATACGAGAAAGGTTTAAACTTAAGGATAAAGATAAGCTAAGAGTTGACCTAAGACACTAAGTATATTACACGTTGGTATAGATCGTATATATAGATAATACGTGCAATATATATAGAACACTAAAAAACAAGAACCGGAAATATCTAGTAAGGATATATTAGTTAACGGATAAGGCGAAATATTAAAACGCTAAATATATACATAGTTAGCACTTAGTAGAAGTTTAAAAATAAGGTAACTTAATACTTTAACTAGGAAGATTCCTTACGGAAGAATGCCTAAATAGATAATAATAGTGGGAATATCTAGAGAACACCTATCTATAGCATATTAAAGATAAAAAGCGAACTAAGTATTAGCCTAAGTTAGACTAAGTATAAATAGGATCTAGCAGCTAGTAGTTAGGAAAAGTAAAGGCCTATAAGACTAGAGGGAACCAGTAGTAGAGCCTTAGACCCTTAAAGGAATTTAAGGATTACACCTAAATTTATAAATTAAATGGCAAGATTAGTAGTTTAAGGTATTAATAGATAGTGGAGCAATAAGGAACTATATCTTACTAGTAGTAGTTAAAAGAATAGGGTTACTATATAGGAAAAAGAAGTACTCTTATCTATTAGTGATAATTTTAGGGGATCCGATAGCCTATAGAGGAGGCATTATTAACCTTAAAACAGGACCTATTTAGTTAACCATTAAAGGGAGATAAGTTAAGATATCTTTTAATATATTACTATTGGGGAATAATAAGGCAGTGTTAGGGATGCCTTAGTTATAGGAATATAATCTAAAGATCAATTAGATTACAGGTTAGGTTGATATTAAAGATACTTAATAACATAAAATGCGATAGCAAGCTAAGATGGTATAGTACTAAGTAGAAGCGACCTATAAGGAAATAGAAAAAGGACTAAGCTATATACTAAAGAGATACTATAAGTACGGCAAGAAACTATAGTTACTAAAAAGTAAAAAGCTGTTAGAGTATATAGTATAGGATTATAAAATGGAATTAGAACTAGGAACAAGTTTAAAGTTCTTTTTAATCTATAAGCTTACTAAAGAAGAAGGTAGAGCACTAAAAGAGTTTATCTAAGAAAACTTATAAAAGGGATATATTAGACCATTGCAATTATTAGCAGGTTATCCAGTACTGTTTATACTAAAGAAAAACGGTAAACTAAGGCTGTGTATTAACTATTTATAGTTAAACAGTATTACCAGAAAGGATAGGTATCCTTTACCCTTAATTAGCGAAATCTAAGACAGGATAGGTAATATATAAATCTTTATAAAGATAGATCTAAGATGGGCGTACTATTAGATTAGGATTAAGGAAGGCGACAAATAAAAGGCAGCTTTTAGATTAAAGGAAGGACTATATAAACTATTAGTTATATAATTTAGGCTTATAAACGTACTAGTAATATTCTAGAAGCGAATTAACAATGTATTAGGAGAATACTTAGATAAATTTATTATGGTATACCTCAATAATATTATTATCTACTTAATAACTAAGAAAGAATATAGAAAACATGTTAAATAGGTCTTAAAGAAACTATAGGAAGAACAGATGCTAGTAGCAATTAAAAAATGCAAGTTCTTTACTAGGAAGACCGATTTTATAGGATTTATTATTAAACTAGGCTAACTTAGTATAGATCTAAAGAAGATTAAGGCTATAGTAAATTAGTAAGAACTAGAGAACGTTACACAGTTAAGATTATTCCTAGGGTTTTGCAATTACTGCAGAAGGTTTATAGCGCAATAGTTAAAGGATATTAAGCTATTTATGCGATTAATAAAAAAAGAAGAACTATAGGTATAGGGAAAGGAATAATAAGAACTATTTAAGGAAGTTAAGAGGTTATTTACCTAGGAGCTAGTTCTTAAAATCTATTAACTAGGGTTAAAGATGGTTATAGAAATAGATATATTAGACTTTATACTAGGGGTATACTTTATATAAAAGCATCTAGATAAATAGCACCTAGTAGCATACTATAGTTAGAAGATAACACTACCGGAACTAAACTATAACATCTATAATAAGGAGTTATTAGGTATAGTTATAGTACTAAAGGAATAGAGAGTATTTTTACAAGGTATAGAGAAACTATTTATAGTTAAAACGGACTATAAGAACTTAACAGGATTCCTAACAATAAAGGAACTTAACTAAAGATAAGTTAGATAGGTAGAGATACTTATAGAATACTATTTTAAGATTTAATATACTAAGGGTATAGACAATACGCGAGCCAATGCGTTAAGTTAAAAGGCTGAACTATAAAATGATAAGAAGCTATTAGGGGCTTTACTGTAAAAAGATATAGATAGGTTAATTAGGTATAATTATCCAAAGATTATAGCAACTTAAGAAGATAAGTTAGAAAGAGTTTATAAGATACTAGAAAGCTTTTAGGTATAGAGAATTCTAGAGGTACAGCTAGAAGATCTATAGATGGATATATATAAAAACCAAAAAGTAAAGTATATCCTAAAAAGCATAGCAGAGCACTTTATAGAAGATTTCTATAAGGGACTAACTTAAGGATATAATGGAGCTATAGGCTTAGTGTTAAGACTCTAAGAGGAGTATATTATTAACAGAATCTAGCGGATAGCTAGGAAGGTTACTAAGGAGTATTTAGATTACTAAAGGAATAAACTAATAAGGCATAAGCTATATAGAGGGCTATAACCTATTAAAATACTAGAGAGACTATAGGAGGTTATATTATGGGACTTTATTATAAAGTTGCTAAAGTTAAGAGACCCTATTACCGGATAAGATTATAACGCGATCTTAGTAATAGTAGACAAGCTTATAAAGTGGAGATACTTTATAGCGTATATAGAAGAAATATTAGTAAAAGATATTGCTAGAATCTATATTAAAGAAGTATTTATAAGATATAGAGTACTAAGTAAGATTATATTAGACAGAGATCTAAGATTTATAGTAGCATTTTAGGAGGTATTCTTAGCGGAATAAGGAGTTAAAGCAGTAACTTCTACCGCATATTATCCGCAGACAGACGGTTAAATAGAAAGATTAAATTAAACACTAGAGCAGTATCTAAGATATTATATTAATTACGCACAGAATAATTAGGTATTATTATTACTAGTTATATAGTTTATATATAACATAACACTACAAGAAGGAATAGGTACTTTACTATTTAAGGCGAATTATGGATATAAGCCAAGAACATTATTATTGCTATAGTAAGCAAAGAAGACGAGTAGCACAGCTAAGTAAAAAATGGAGATATTAATAAATCTTTATAAGAACCTTATGGAAATAGCTAAGATAGTATAGCAAAGAATAAAAAAATACTACAACACTAAGAGATCTAAGGGACCAGATCTTAAGGAGGGAGATAAAGTGTAGCTACTATATAAAAACTTTAAGAGTTAATAACTAAGTAAAAAATTGGACTACGTTAGACTAGGACCCTTTAAAATTACGTAGAGAATTTTACTAGTTATATTTAAGTTAAACCTACTAGCCAAGATAAAGATCTACCCTATATAGCATATTATAATGCTAGAACCAGTATACGGGAATATTAAGCCACTAATCTATAAGGTAGACATATATAGAGGATAGGAGGAAGACAAGTAGTAAGTTTTAAAGATCGTTAGTTATAAGGATATTAACAATAAAACGTGGTTTAAAGTTAAGTAAATAAGCTATAATAAGACTATCTAGGAACTACTAGAAAATTTAAAGAACATTATAGGAAAGGTATAGGAGTATCGGAAGAGATTAGGTTAGGCAATATTAATAAAAAAGGATCGCTAAAAAATAAGTTACCTAAGGGGGACCTAGGAAGAGCAACTGCCGAACTACTTAAAGTTATTCCCTTTACTATAGGAAGAGAGTTAGTTCTCTTATCACTAAGTTCTTATAGACCTTATTCTACGAGTTTCTACTCCTTAGAATAAACCTTCTTACGCACCTTCTTAAGATGGGTTAACTGAGTAAATGTAACTTATTAAGTCTTAAAGGAACGACGCTAGGCCTTAAGGGCGCAAGTAGTCTCCTTAGCAGAATAATGGAGTTCGGCGCGAGCGGCGGCCAACTCTAATTTAAGCTTTATAGCGGCAGATTAAATATAAAACCCTATAATAAATTACTTAGGGAACTTAGAGACTACTAAGAGTTATAGGACGCGTATACTTAGCGTTAAAAGTAGAATAAACGTTACAAAAGGAACAAACGTTTGCTTTAGTATACTCTAAGTAAGAGGATAGTTGCTAAGATAAGGGACTCGCTAGCGCAATATAAACTAACCCTTCTTTCGCATAACAAGAATACAGAGATGATATAATTTCACTAAGCAATAATATGGCAGCAATAGTGCGGGCACAGCGTTGGGCTTATAAAGAAGGAGATGCTTTAGGTATAATAAGTAATAATATTAACTAGGTTAATTAGACAGACATTATACCTCTAGTAAATAACTTAGAGATATTAGGAATCTTTAAGGACGAAGATAAAAAGGAGGGAGATAGTATTACGGACGCTTTAAGTATAATATTACGACTACTAAGAGAGGAGTTAGAAGAAGCTAGTTAGTTAATATAGGTATAGTCTAGGATGGAACCGGTAGAACTATATAACGAGGAATAGTAAGTAGGTTATATAATGTTGTACGTAGTATATGCGGTATACGCATTATACGGCCACGTATAATATGTATAGTACGTATATTACGTATAAGGGAGATTTTATAGAAGTATAGTTGTGTATTTAAAGGACCACAGTCCCTACTCTAGGTAGTTCTTTCCTTATAGTAATTCTTAGAATATAATTAAAGTTAATTTATTAGGCAACTACTCCACTAGTTATTATTATGTTATTAACTTTAATTTACATTACCTATACACCTAGCCTATTAATGAGCCTATCGTAGTACCTATTACAAGGTTCCGTTATATAAGTGCTATAAAAGTATCTAAACGAGAACCTAAGTAAAGAATTTATTAGAGTAAGTTCTTCGCCTATAGTTATTACGGACGCTTTAAGTACGATGCTATAACTACTTGGAGAAGAGTCGGAAGAAGCTAGTTAGTTAATAAGAGCACGGTCTAGGATGGATCCGGTAGAACTATGTGACAAGGAATAGTAACTAAAGTCATATAATGTGCTATAAGAGGAACGTGGAGAACGAATAGAACGTACGTACCTTACGTACCTTACGTACATCACGTATAAGAAGGGTTTCTTAGGAGTACGGTTATATATTTAAGGACCCTTAGTCCCTACCTAGATAGTTCCTTCCTTGTAGTGATTCTTAGAATATAATTAGAGTTAATCTATTAGGCAACTACTCCACTAGTTATTATTACGTTGTTAACTTTTATACTTGCATTTCCTATACACCTAGCCTAATAATAAGCCCACCGTAGTACCTGCTATAAGATTCCGTTATATAATTACTACCCAGTTATAGTATTAATATAAGAAGTTAAACAACATGCTACTAAAAACAGCCACCACAACGCCATTAACGGCGGCAACTACTTTAAGGTCAGGAGGTGACACCAGTATAGCAGATACTAATTCACAACAACCTATAACGGTTAAACAGCTATAGGAGATAGTTAACCAGTTAATAAAGAACAATGCGATACTTAAATAAAGGATTAATAGGATAGGGGCAGCGAAGGTTAAGTTACCTTTAATTAAGAGATTCTTAGAAGAGAGATTAAAGCTTAAAGGCTTCCTTATGTAAATGCACTTTAAGGTTATATAAGAAGGAGTAAAGTTATTAACACTTGTAGATCGGATAGCTTATACAGGATTATTCTTATTAGGAAGAGCACTTAAATAGTTTAAGCCTTACCTTATAAAGATATAAGTAAACGGAATAACGACTATAAACCAAGATATATGGTTTATATTCTTAAGTTAGGAGGGATTTATAAAGCAACTTATATAAATATTTAGAGACCTAGAGGCGGTAACTATAGCGAAAAGAAAACTTTAAGATATTACGCAACGAACCTTAGCAATTAAGTACATAATATAGTTTTAAACATTAGCTATATAAGTTAAGTGGAATAATAAGGCGCTTATGGCATAGTATAAATAGGGACTTAAGGCTAAAGTCTAGGATGTAATTATTTTAATAGATTAAGCGATAAAGATTAATAATAGGATCTACTAAAGGGAATAGGCTAAGAGAGGTTAGGATAGAGTTCTATAGTTATATAAGACGTAAAGTACGCAATAACTAAAGCTAAGTTAAAAACTATAGTATGGCGCAGAGCTAATAGACCTAAGTGGTACTAAAGAAACCTATAAGAGATAAAGTAAGAAACTATAGAAACCTAAAGGTTAAGGATCTAGTAATTACAGGACTAAGGAGCAAAGGCTAAACTAGGGATCTTAGCAGCAGAAGATATTTAGGCGAACTCTATAGCAAAGTTAGTAGTTTAAAGATGGAGCTTATATAAATTGCGGGAAACAGGGTTATTTTATAAGAAATTATAAAGATAGTTAGAGTTACTATATAATAAAGGAAACCTAACTAGTAGAAGACATATACGTATAGAGGGATAATAGTATACTACGAGGAATAAAAGAGTGTTTAATTAAAAGTTTTGCGTTTTGCTATAATAACGCATGCTAAATTTATAAAGACGCTAAATATAGCGTAAGCTATTGGCCGTAAGAGCTAAAATCTATAAAGTATAGAGGAACTAATAAACTATTGCGTAGACCGGATATTAAAGATAACGAGTTTAATATAGGCGAAACATTTATAGATAATAAGGCAATAAAGGCAGCTTACTAGGAGCGTATAAACCTTAGAGAAGTTATAACAGAAGTAGAAACTAAGACCGCCATAGAGCAAGGTTTAATAACGGGCATTATAACACCGTTGGATACGGTATCTATCGCTTTATAAAACAGAAAGAGTAATATCTAAAGACGATTAAGCAAGTAGACGACTGCTAGTGCTAGCTTACTACTTAATAAAGGCAAAAGGCCAAAGGCTTAAGATTCTTAAGATAAAATAAGAGAGATCCAAGATTCTAAAGATAGGATAAGAATAGCTTAAGGACCTACAACGGACGAAAACCAATAGAGTAGAGCAGTAGCTCAGTTTAAAGATATACGAATAAGCTCGGGAGAAAAGTTTCCTATAGTATAAGACTCTTAAGATAAGATAAGTAAGATTTAAGACTCTTAAGACGAGATAAGAACACTATAGATACCTAGTTAGACTAAGGCAGGAGCTAAACTTAAGTTAGAAGCAAGCTTAGGATTAAAAATCTTATAAAACTAAGATTTTAAAATACAAATAAGGACCACTAATAAGATTAGAGAATCCGTAATATAAATAGTAACTAAATTAAAAGACAGATACATAGACCTAGAAGACTTACTAGGGGAACGTAGTGTTTAGCCTAAAGATTAAAAAGTTAATATTAAGATTAAGAAGTAGGAAGACTTTAAGGATCTACTTATAAGACGCGAAAAGAAAGAAACCATGGCAGAATTTAGAGTAAGAATTACTGTATAGCAAGAGTAGAAACTAGATAAGAGATCTAGTATACTAAGTCGTATAAGGGACAGAGCACCTATATAAAAAATTACTAATAGGCTAAGAGTAGGTACACTAAGGGCCAAGTAGCTTACTAAACTGGAATAAGAAGAGGATCTAGGGATTCTAACTAGGTTTAAAGAACGACACATAAAGGGCTGTTATAATGTAGTAATAAGAAGATACTTCCTTACGGATAAGCTGTATATACTTAAAGGGTTATATTAAAAGTGGTATAGACAGCGACATAATAATAAGTAGGAAGATTTCTATATATAGTTAGATGAAAAAGTTATCTAAGACCACCCAATTATAGAGAAGGCTATAACTCATATTAAAGGACCCTTAATTATAATATTAAAGAATTTAAAGGAGCAATTAGAGAACTAAAGAAGTAAAAGATAAATCTTAGTACCTGTAAATAAAGTCGCGACGCTTAGATTAATAAAAGAGAGGTTTAAACTTAAGGATAAAGACGAGCTAAGAGTTAACCTAAGATACTAAGTATATTATACACTATTATAAATAGTATGCGTGGATAATATGTATAACATGCATAGAGCACCTAAAAATAAAAACTAAAAGTATTTAATAAGGATGTATTAGATGACGGATAAGGTAAAATACTAAAATACTAAGTATATATATAGTTGGCACCTTATAGAAGTTTAAGAATAAGGGGACTTAATACTTTAACTAGGAAGATTCCTTACGGAAGAATGCCTAGATAAATAATAATAGTGGGAATATCCAGAGAATACCTATTTATAGTATATTAAAGATAAAAAGTAAACTAAGTATTGGCTTAAGTTAGACTAAGTATAAATAGAATTAAGTAGTTAATAGTTAGGAAAAGTAGAGGCCTATAGGACTAGAGGGAACTAGTAGTAGAGCCTTAGACCCTTAAAGAAATTTAAAAATAACACCTAAATTTATAAGTAAAGTGGTAAGATTAGCAGTTTAAGGCATTAATAGATAGTGGAGTAATAAGGAACTATATCTTGCTAGTAGCAGTTAAAAAAATAGGGTTACCACACAGAAAAAAGGAGTACTTTTACCTATTAGTGACAATTTTAGGAGATCCGATAGCCTATAAAGGAGGCATTATTAATCTTAAAATAGGACCTATTTAGTTAACTATTAAAGGGAGATAAATCGAGATGTCTTTTAATATATTACTATTAGGGAATAATAAGGCAGTACTAGAAATGCCTTAGTTATAGGAATATAATCTAAAGATTAATTAGGTTATAGGTTAGGTTAATATTAGAGATACTTAATGCCGTAAGATATAATAATAAGCTAAGTTAGTATAGTACTAAGTTAGAGTAACATATAAAGAAACTAAGAAAGGGTTAGATTATATACTAAAGAAATACTATAAGTATAGTAAGAAACTATAGTCGCTAAAAAGTAAAAAGCTGTTAAAGTATATAGTATAGGATTATAAGATAGAATTAGAACTAGGAATAAGTCTAAGGTTCTTTCTAATCTATAAGCTTACTAAAGAAGAAGGTAGAGTATTAAAAGAGTTTATCTAAGAAAACTTATAAAAGGGATATATTAGACTATTACAATTATTAGCGGGTTATCTAGTACTGTTTATACTAAAGAAGAATAGCAAACTAAGGCTATATATCGACTATAAATAGTTAAACAGCATTACTAGAAAGAATAGGTATCCTTTACTCTTAATTAGCGAAATTTAAAATAGGACAGGTAATGCGTAAATCTTTATAAAGATAGATCTAAGATAGGCGTACCATTAAATTAGAATTAAGGAAGGCGACAAATAAAAGGCAGCCTTTAGGTTAAAGGAAGGACTATATAAACTATTAGTTATACAATTTAGGCTTATAAACGCACTAGCAATATTCTAGAAGTATATTAACAATATATTAGGGGAATACTTAGATGAATTTGTTATAGTATATCTTAACAACATTATTATCTACTTAATAACTAAGGAAGAATATAAAGAATACGTTAAATAGGTCTTAAAGAGACTATAAGAAGAACAGATGCTAGTAGTAATTAAAAAATACAAGTTCTTTACTAGGAAGACCGATTTTGTCGGATTTATTATTAAATTAGGCTAACTTAGTATAGATCTAAAGAAGATTAAGGCTATAGTAAATTGGCAGGAACTAGAGAATATTATATAGTTAAGATTGTTTCTAGGGTTTTATAATTACTGCAGAAGGTTTATAGCGCAATAGTTAAAGGATATTAAGCTATTTACACAGTTAATAAAGAAAAAAGAACTATAGGTATAGGGAAAAGAATAATAAAAACTATTTAAGGAAGTTAAGAGGTTGTTTACCTAGGAGCCAGTTTTTAAAATCTATTAACTAGGACTAGAGACGGTTATAGAAATAGATATATTAAACTTTATACTAGGAGTATATTTTATATAAAAGCATCTAAATAGATAGCATTTAGTAGCATACTACAGTTAGAAGATAATACTACTAGAGTTAAACTATAACATTTATAATAAGGAGTTATTAGGTATAGTTATAGTACTAAAAAAATAGAGAGCATTCTTATAAGGTATAGAAAAACTATTTATAGTTAAAATGGATTATAAAAACCTAATAGGATTCCTAATAACAAAGGAACTTAACTAAAGACAGGTTAGATGGGCAGAAATGCTTATAGAATACTATTTTAAGATTTAGTATACTAAGGGTATAGACAATATGCGAGCCGATACGTTAAGTTAAAAAGCTAAACTATAAAATAATAAAAAGCTATTAGGGGCTTTATTGCAAAAAGACACAGATAGATTAATTAAATATAATTATCTGAAAATTATAGCGACTTATAAAGAACTAGATAGAGTTTACAAGTTACTAGAAAGCTTTTAGGTATAAAGAATTCTAGAAGCACAGCTAGAAGATCTATAGATGGATATATACAAAAACCGAGAAGTAAAGTATATCCTAAGAAGCATAGTAGAGCAATTTATGGAAGATTTCTATAAGGGACTAACTTAAGGACATAATAGAGCTACGGGCTTAGTATTAAGACTCTAGGAGGAGTATATTATTAATAGAATTTAGGGTATAGTATAGAAAGTTATAAAGGAGTATCCAGATTACTAAAGAAATAAACTAATAAGGCATAAGCCATATGGAGGGCTATAACCTATTAAAATACTAAAGAGACTATAGGAGGTTATATTATGGGACTTTATTATTAAGTTGCTAAAATTAAGAGATCCTATTATAGGACAAGATTATAATATAATCTTAGTAATAGTAGATAAGCTTATAAAGTGGGGATACTTTATGGCCTATACGGAAGAAATCTTAGCAGAAGATATTACTAGAATCTATATAAAAGAAGTATTTATAAGACATAGAGCACTAAGTAAAATTATATTAGATAGGGACCTAAGATTTATAGTAGCATTTTAGGAGGTATTCTTAGCGGAGTAAGGAGTTTAAGTAGTAACTTTTACCGCATATTATCCGCAGACAGACGGTTAAATAGAAAGATTAAACTAGACACTAGAGTAGTATCTAAGGTATTATTATTACTAGTTATATAGTTTATATATAATATAACACCTTAAAAAGGAATGGGTACTTTACTATTTAAGGCGAATTATAGATACGAGCTAAGAATATTGTTATCGCTATATTAAGTAAAGAAGATAAGTAGCACAGCCAAATAAAGGATAGAGACGTTAATAGATCTTTATAAGAACCTTATAGAAATAGCTAAGGTAGTATAATAAAGAATAAAGAAATACTATAACGCTAGGAGATCTAAGGGACTAGATCTTAAGGAAGGAGATAAAGTATGTGTCGGTATCACCCAAGTGCACTTGATTGGCCTATTAACTGTTGAATTGATTCTTGTCTAATAGGTACAGAAAGCAGAGGATCGTAAGGATCGCGGTGCCTAAGTAGGGGGCTGATGAGTTACCATAAGGATGACTAATCAAAGATCCACAACCACGACCATGACCTCTGTCCATATATTCTAACACTAGCAGTTCTTTCTTTATGCTTGTGGTGCTGTAGAAAGGCAGTAAGGCAGTAAGGTATCGGTTTAGCTGGAGGTGGAAGCAGTAAAAGTCTGTTCAGGTGGTAGTACGGTACCAGCGGCGGTAGTGACAGTGGTCAAGCATAGAGCTTGTCTATTAGTTGGTTAGTGGATCGCAGGCACATCGGCACGATTATTTGGTTGGTAGAATGTGACTATATAACCTCTATCTATATATTCTAATACTGGCAGTTCTTTCTTTATATGTAAAACAGCTATTCTAGTAAAGCTTAGTCCGTATCCAAATTCCCATTTATATTCTTTAGACGACGATATCCCCGAACATGCTTATGGAGAGTAGTATTTAAAGGGAATGTGGATCCGCATTTAGTATATTGAAATGGTTAATAATCTGGCAAATGTTTAAAGAGCGCTTAACCTAAAGGGAACGTAGTAGAGCACTTTTCGCAGGTTTGAGGTTGCGGGGGTTTGTACGAGCTTAGCTGCCGTGGCTCCTTAGCTTTAGTTAACGAAGAGGGTAAAGCTAGTAGAGCTTGCGCGGGTGTAGCTTATTGCTATAATTGCTGAACTACGCTTTATAACTCCTTAATCTCTTCCTTTTGCTCTTAATTTGCCTTCTGGATTCTTTCGTACTGTCGTTAACATAGGTCTAAAATATCTTGCTATTGGCGTAATTTCGTTTCGAAAGTCTGCTCTTATTATTAAACTATATTTTGTATATCCTTAATCTGTTTTTAATAAGCGGTTATAGTAGGAAGCTCCTATTGGGCTTTATTGTTGTAGATATTAATATAGCAAAGCCGTCCGGTGGTTGTACAGGTCCCGCTTTTCCATCCTTTAGGAAGTTGTTGTGCCATATTAAGAGTTTGTAGCTGCCGTAGATGCTGGCAGAGGGTAGAGGGTAGAGGGTAGAGGGCAGAGGGCAGAGGGCAGAGGAGGGTGAGCGCGCTGGCGTTATAGGCGCGTGCTAGCGTTATAGGCGTGTGCTAGCAGGTCTTAATTCCTCTGGCGGTTCTTTCTTTATACGTAAAACCACCAATATATAGGCTTTGTTGATGTGGTATTTGTGGCTTACAAGGGCCATAAAGGGGGGAGGGGCACGCTAGTGTTTGGGGCGTGCTGTTAACATAATTTTTGACGTGGCAGATCTGCAAGGAAGGCAGCAGATGGTATTAGGATTATAGGTAAATAGAGGGTGCTGCTGACGCTGCTGGGTTATAGGATGCTGCTGGCGCTGCTAGATTGTTGGGTATTAGGTGCTGCTAACGCTGCTAGGTTATAGGATACTGCTGTGACGCTGCTGGATTGTTAGGTATTAGGTGCTACTGACGCTGCTAGGTTATAGGATGCTGCTAAGGTAGCTGCTGGATTGTTGGGTATTGGGTGCCGCTGACGCTACTGGGTTGCTATAACACTGGAGTACTGCATAAGGCTATTAGATGTTGATTTGTATGCTAAGACGCGTACTAGGTAATGGTTTACTGCTAGGTTATATTGTTACACTAGGTTACTGCGTAAAGCTGTTAGGTATTAGGTACTGCGCGAGGCTGTTGGGTTGCTATAACGCTAGATACTATATAAGCTGGTATGCTGCATAAGTGCTGCTGGGGTAGCTGCTGAGGTAGCTGCTAAGGTACTGCCCGAGGGCTGTTGGGCGTTTAGTGCTGTTGAGCTGGGGGTACGGCGCTTAGTAAAGAGGTCGTACTGGGGGTTAATTTGCGTGCTGTAGAATGTCTCGCGATATTCTAAGCTGGCTGGGGTTGGATGCTGCTAGAGCTGCTAGGTGCTGGTTTTGCTGCTAGGTACTAGATTGCTGCTTTCGATCGAAGCTGCTGGGGCGGCAGTGAACCTTATTGCTCTATAGCCAACCGGTAAGGTTAACCATTAATTAATGTCGGTATCACCTAAGTGCACTTAATTGGCCTATTAACTGTTGAATTAATTCTTATCTAATAGGTATAGAAAGCAGAGGATCGTAAGGATCGCGGTGCCTAAGTAGGGGGCTGATGAGTCACCATAAGGATGACTAATCAAAGATCCACGACCACGACCACGACCTCTGTCCATATATTCCGACAGTATAGCTACTATATAAAAATTTTAAAAAGTTAACAACTAAGTAAGAAGTTAGACTATATTAGACTAGGACCTTTTAAAATTATATAAAAGATTTCACTGGTTACGTTTAAGTTAAACCTACTAGTTAAAATAAAAATCTACCTAGTATAGTATATCGCGATACTAGAGCTAGTATACGGGAATATTAAGCTACTAGTTTATAAAGCAGACACGTATAAAGGGTAGGAAGAAGATAAATAGTAAGTTTTAAAGATCGTTAGTTATAAGGACATTAAAGATAAAATATAGTATAAGGTAAAGTAAATAGGCTATAATAAGACTACCTAAGAACTACTAGAGAATCTAAAGAACGCTATAGGAAAGGTATAGGAGTATTGGAAGAAAATAGGTTAGGTAATATTAATAAAGAAAGATCGCCAAAGAATAAGTCACCTAAGGGGGACCTAGGAAGAGCGACTGCTAAACTACTTAGAGTTGTTCCCTTTACAAAAAGAGAGTTAGTTTTCTTATTACTAAGTTCCTGTAGACCTTATTCTATAAGTTTCTACTTCTTAAAATAAACCTTCTTATAAACCTTCTTAAGATAAAAAAGATGGGTAGACGCTATAATCTAAGTATCTAGGGCCTTCTGTTCCGCATCTTAAGAACATTTTAATTTAGTAAGGGCACTTACGAGCTTACCATTAAGCTTTATAGCGGTAGATTAAACATAAGACCCTATAATAAATTACTTAGGGAACTTAGCGACTATTAAAAGTTATAGGACGCGCATACTTAGTATTAGAGGTAGAGCGAATATTACAGGACAAACAAATATTCGCTTTAGTGCACTCTAAACAGAAAGAGGGTTACTAGAAGGAAGGACTCGCTAACGCAACGTAAACTAACCCCTTTTTTATATAATAAGAACACGGAGACGGTATTATCTTACCTAGTAATAGTATGGCAGCAACAGTATAAGCATAACGCTACGCATACGAAGAAGGAGAGGCTTTAGGTATAATAAGTAACGATATTAACTAAATTAATTAGATGGATATTATACCTCTAGTAAACAACCTAGAGATACTAGGAATCTTTAAGGACGAAGATAAAAAGGAGGGAGATGGTGTTACGGACGCTTTAAGTACAATGCTATAACTACTTAGAGAAGAGTTAGAAGAAGCTAGTTAGTTAATAAAAGCACGGTTTAGGATGGATCCGGTAGAACTATGTGATAAGGAATAGTAACCGAAGTTATATAATATGCTATAAGAGGAATATAGAGAACGAATGGAACGTACGTACCTTATATACCTCACGTATATCACGTATAAGAAGGATTTCTTAGGAGTACGGTTATATATTTAAGGACCCTCAGTCCCTACCTAGATAGTTCCTTCCTTATAGTAATTCTTAGAATACAATTAGAGTTAATCTGTTGGGCTACCACTCCACCAGTTGTTATTACGTTGTTAACTTTTGTGCTTGCATTTCCTACACACCTAGCCCAATAACAAGCCCACCGTAGTACCTGCTATAAGGTTCCGTTATAATAGTTATATTAGTAATCTTTATTAAGAAACCTAGTAGTAGTCTACGCTTCTATATAGACTACTAAGCTCTTAATGCTATTACTATTAAGAACTAATATCCGATCCCGTTAATATAAGAGACACTAAATTAACTAAGTAAGGCTCGCTATTATATAAAGCTTAATATTATCTCTGTATTTAACCGCCTCCGTATTACTAAAGGAGATAAATAGCTTATTGTGTTCCGTACTTAGTATAGATTATTTAAATACTTAGTAACACTGTTTAGCCTTATAAACGCCCTAAGCTTGTTTTAATATTATATAAATAATACCCTGCGTCCCTACCTAAATATCTTTTATACTGCTTATATTAATAATATCTTAATATATAGTAATAACCTAACCGAATACTAGAAATATATTTATTTTATTTTATAAGCCCTATAAGGAGCTAGTTTATAATTAAATATAAATAAATACAAATTCTATAAAATAGAAGTCCTATACCTTACGCTTCTTATTTTTATAGACGGTATATAAATAGACTTAAAGAAAGTTAAAGTAATTGTAAACTAGCAAGAACCTAAGAATGTTAAGGATGTAAAAGCTTTTATAGGATTTACCAATTTCTACTAACAGTTTATTAATAACTTCTCTACCCTAGTTTTACCCCTTATAGCCCTAACCTTAAAGAATAAAGCCTTTATCTTTAATAAGAAATATAAGAAGGCCTTTGCTTATTTAAAGGTTATATTTACTACTACGCCTATACTTTAATACTTCGACTTAAATTAAATAAGTGTTATAGAAGCTGATTTATCTAATTACGTTACTAGAGGCATTCTGTCTTAATATAACGAGGATAAAGTATTGCACCTTATAGCATACTTCTTTAAACAACTAAGCCTAGTTAAATGTAACTACGAGATCTACGATAAGAAATTGCTAGCTATTATTAGATGTTTTAAATAATAGTAACCTAAACTAGAAGGCGCCGGATTTCTAATTAAGGTCCTTAGTAACTATAAAAATCTATAGTACTTTATAACTACAAAATAGTTAAGCTATTGTTAGGCCCGCTAGTTAAAATATCCATTTTATTTCTAATTCTTAATTATATATCGCCTAGGTGTTTAAGGCTAAAAGCCTAATACCTTAACCTAACGCTTATAAGACGCGCTAGTATTAGAAAAAGCGCGCTTTTACTAAAACTAGACCCTACTTCGCCCTAAACTATTTAACCCTTCTACTAAAGATTTTATAGTATACGTCCTCAAAATAACAGATTAATTAATTAAATAGATTATAATTAATAAATACCTAAATAATGAGTTTATCTAAGAGACGCTTAAGCTAATTTAAGATAGCGTTAAACGCTTTAAAAAGATCTCCCTAAGTAAATATAAAGCTTATAGGAACCGCCTATACTACTAGAACCATCTAGTTATCCCTAATTATAATAAACTTAAGCTTAAGCTTCTTAAATATATATATAACCTACTAGTAGCCGGCTACCTAGGCTAAGGAAAGACCCTAGAACTACTTTAATAGGAGTATTACTAGCCAAATATATATAATATAATACGAAGGTACGTCTCTAGCTGCTATACCTGTTAATAAGCTAAAGCTTTATATAAGATGTATAACGGCCTATTAAAGCCGCTGCCTATTCCGGACCGAAGATAGAATAATATCTTAATTAACTTTATTATTGATTTCCCTATAAGTAAAGGCTGTATAAATATTATAGTAGTTATAGACTAACTGTTTAAGATAAGACACCTGATTGCCTGCCCTAATATATTAATACCTACTATTACTAGAATGTTCCTAGACTATATATAGAAACTCTATAGACTCCCTAAAATAATTATCTCTAATAAAGGCAGCTAGTTTATCTCTATATTCTAGAAAATAACTAACTACTTAACTCTATATTAGAGCACTATTGTCTATTATATACTACCTAGAAACGGATAGCTAAATAGAATGTATAAATGTTATAATAAAATAGTATATTTAGATACATACGTTATACTTATAGGACGACTAGATTAACTGGCTTATATTTACAAAGTTTACTATAAATAACTCTGTCTTAGAACTATAAAGGTCTTCCTATTCCTAGCTAACTACAGCTAGCACCTATAAATGGGTTTTAAACCCTTTAGCAATATTTCTCACCTAGCTTATTACGCCTTATAAGTTATAGAAGTAAATAAATTCGTAAAAAGGATGGAAAAACTATAATAGTTTCTTACTAACAAGATAATATAGGCCTAATCTATCTATAAAGTCGCAGCAAATAAAACCAAACCCTAGTACTGGCTTACTAAATTAATAACTTTGTCTAGCTAAATATAAGGAATTTAAATATAAAACGACCTACTAAGAAACTTAATTAGAAGAACGCTAGCCCTTATAAAGTTAAGAAGGTTGTGTCTTCTTACGCCTACTAATAAAAGCTTCCTAATTGTTACGGACCTTATATTAGCAGTAATACGACTACTAAGAAGAGACATAAATAGACTAGTAGTGGAAGTATAGGAGGTGCTAGAACCAGTCAAACTATAGGATAAGGGGTAGCTAAGTTATATGGTTAGTTACGTTATAAGTTTAGAATGTAGAAACGTAGGAATATAGAAACGTAGGACGTACTAATATACTATAACTAACGTACTTAGTACATTTCTTAGGCGCAGTATTGTGTATTTAAAGGACTATAGTCCCTACTTAGATAGTCCTCTTTTTTATAGTAAATCTTAGAATATAATTAGAGTTAATCTATTAGGCAACTACTCTATCCATTATTATTATATTATTAACTTTTTATTTACCTATACACCTAGCCTATTAATAAGTTTACTGTAGTTCCTACTATAAGGCTTTATTATATATTCACTACCTAATTATAGTATTAATTAAGTCAAATAATATGCTACTAAAAGTAGTAGTTACGACGGCGTTAATAGCAGTAACTATATTAGGATTAGGCAACGACACCTATATAGCAGATACTAACTCTTAGCTAGTTACGGTTAAACAGCTATAGGAAATAGTTAATTAATTAATAGATAATAATAAGATACTTAAAGAAAGAATTAATGAGATTAGAGTAGTTAAGACTAAGCTACTATCTATTAAGTAATTCTTAAGGGAGAAGGTAAAACTTAAGGGATTCCTTATATAAATATACTTTAAGGTTATATAAGAGGGAGCGAAGCTAGCAATGTCTATAGATTAGGTTACCTATATACATTAGCAAAATATTTATGCCTTATAATAGTACTAACAGCTCCTAACAGCTCCTATTAAGGCTATTAGGAGCTTTAAAAAACACTTACACTTAGTATCCTACTAGGAGCCTATTAGGAGGTCGCCTAGACTACTAGGACTTCTAGGACTTTTAGAACCTCTAGGACCTCTAGGATCTCTAGGACTATTAGGATAATTAGGACCATTAGGACAATAATAAAAATTCTAAATTTAAAAATAAGGATAATAACACTCCAGTATTTGCAGCTAGTGAAAAAAAAATTTAATTTAAAAATTAATTATATATAATCTAAATAATCCAAATTAATCTTTTCTGCTTACCGCCTATGTCTATTATAGAGCTTTACGATCGCTTAAGCGTCGGGCAATTAATTAAGGAGCCTCTCGCAAAGGCTCTAAATTGTTAATTAGCGGTGTTCCCAATGACCCGGCTATGTGCTAATTTCCTAACTAGGCCTAGTACCTGCCTACCTACCTACCTATCTACCTATCTATCCTGCCTGTCCTACTTATCCTACCTATCTGTACCTGCCTGTACCTATTATACCTACCTACCTATACCTACCCGTCTATATCTATAATTTAGGGGAGAGGTTAGCCCAATTAAAGGTTCTACTTAATTCGATTAATTATATTAATTTAAATTATTCTCTATAGGCGTTCACTGGCTATATATTTAAACAGTAGTTATCTAAAGTGCCTCCTTAGAAGGCCTTAATTTAATTTAATTCGGTAATAGGCTAATATTAAGGCTCTAGTTCGATTTAATCGATTAATTAAATTAATTGTGGTGTTTACTAGCTAGTTATTTAAACGATTATTGTCTAGCTCTAGCGGCGGTCGTCTAGCTCTAATAATAGTCGTCTAGTTCTGGCGACGGTTATCTAGCTCTAATAACGGCCGTTTAGCTCTAACGACAATCGCCTAGTTCTAGCGACGGTCTCTAGTTTTAGCGACGGTCCTTTCCTACCTGCCTTTTGCCTACCTACCTATATTAGTATCTAATTTAATTCTGGGGAGAGGTTAGCCCGATTAAAGGATCTAATTAATTTAGATCGTTCTCTATAGCCGTTTGCTAGCTATAAATTTAAACGGTAGTTATCTAGGGTGCCTCCCTAGGAGGCCTTAATTTAATTTAGTAATAGGCCAATATTAAAGCTCTGGTTTAATTTAATCGATTAATTAATTAAATTATTCATAGTATTCGCTAGCTGGCTATTTAAAAGGTTGTTATCTAGTTTTAGGACAATCGTCTAGCTTTAGGACGGTTATCTAGTTCTAGCAACGGTTATCTAGTTTTAGCGATAGTCCTCTGCTAGCTACTATTCTAGTGCCTTTTAAGGTAGGGAGGATATAAGGAAGGGTAAAAAAATAAGGTGGCTATAAAGGGGGTAACTTAGTAGAGGCATATATAGGCTATTAGGAATATAGCGGGGACCTAATAGCACTGTATATTACGCCCAATAGCACTATATATCGCGCGCACGCGCACCTAAGGTAGGGGGGTTATTAGGAGGGGTGTCGCTTAGGGGTATCCTACTAGGAACCTAATAGGACGATTAGGAAATATTAGTTTTCTATTAAGACCTAACAGGGCCCTAATAGAAAATTAAAGATCCTAGTAGGAGCCTGTTAGGACAACTAGAATAATTAGGAAAATTAAAATCCTACCAGGAGCCTATTAGGAGCCTATTAGAACCTTTAGGACCTTTAGGACAATTAAAATCCTATTAGGAGGCCTCTAGGATCTTAGCACCCCAATAAAATACTAATGTAGGATTATTCCTAACGGGAATAGCACTTAAGTAGTTTAAGCCTTACTTAACAAAAGTATAGAAAAACGGCATAGCAACTACTAACTAGGAGGTACGGTATATATTTACTAATTAGAATAGGTTTATAAAACACCTAACACAAATATTTAGAGACCTAAAGGTAACCACTATAGTAAAAAAAAGCTTTAAAACCTAGTAAGCTCGGACCCCTAGAACTTGGCCACCTCCGGAAGTCGGCCACCCAACCAAAATCAAACCACCAATTTGTCAACTTATTTTCTCCACAACGAATCGATCAATATGGACCAAAATAAGTAGAACTTATAAATAGCTATCGTAGATTTTAAATCCGGTGTTTATAAGTATGCGCGAAAAGCTATACTTATATACGTTGTCCCTTTGTTAGTTTTAAGCGATTAATTAAGTGGTATGCTATGAGGGCAATTTATACACTAATATAAATAGTAATTAACTTCTATATAGGTGGCCTTGCTTATTAATTAGGTACTTAAATATAATTTATAAATATTTATTCCTTTATATATATAATTATAAAAGAATAGTAATCTAAATGTTTAATTAAAATAGCGATATAAAGCCCCTAAGTAAAATCTAGGTAATTAAGTATTTTAAATAAAAAATTTATATAAATTTTTTTCCCCTAGTTAATAGAAAGTATGTAAGTTCATAGGGCATAACTAAAGTAAATTTAAAAATTATATAACCTTTATAAAAAAGTATAAAGGAAGGTTAATATATAAGTAGAAAATACCTAATATATAAATGAATTTAAAGTTATATTAAGTGTATATATAAACTAAATTACTACCAAAGATACCTTTAAAGAGAAAACCTTTATATAGTTGCTAAATAATTATAAATAGGTATTTATTATAGGGATAATATCTACCCTCAATTACTCAATTAACTTCTTATAATTTTTGAAGGAAAACACTTTTAATTAATCTAATTCTACAAAGGAAAAACCCTCTATTAGGTATATATAATATTAAAAAATAGTTAAAAGAATAAATATTATTATATTTAACTAATTTACTAATATTTTCTTATATAAAACTGGGTTTTTTTTAGCAATAAAGCTTAATTATTATTTTTAATAGCTATATAAGCCACTGTATAATTAAGTTTTTATTAAATTATATATAATATAATATATAACCTATTTTTCTACTGCTTTATTTAATATAATAGCCCTTA
>Ga0307515_10001530_pt1 | contig 51726 bp, 43 predicted proteins | sample 17_EM_MG_FD_194513 | JGI IMG/M metagenome (GOLD analysis project Ga0307515, IMG submission 194513) | Populus trichocarpa ectomycorrhiza microbial communities from riparian zone in the Pacific Northwest, United States - 17_EM | ecosystem: Host-associated > Plants > Roots > Unclassified | place...
TTCCACATGTCAGCCTGCAAATTGAAACAGCACCACATCAACCTAATAAAACATGATAGCCTCACTTCAAACCCATGTGAGGCTTATGTACTTATTCGACCCCCCCCCCGTAGTGTACTTAGGTACTTACTTACCGGTACCTAGGTAGGTGCACATCAGACTTCTTTAGTATCGAACGAGGCTACTAATATTCGCTGAGGACTCAAGTAGATCAGCACGCCTTACGGCAAACTATAGAACTGACGGTTAGAGTTCGAACGTCACCAGTCATTAAAGCTTTAGGTAAGTGCTCTGGGAGACTGTTATTTTGAGAAGCTGGTTCTTGTTCGCGCAGATAAATTATAGTAGGTACATTACTACGATTGAATTTACGATGGCCTGAGAGATTGTTAATGGTATCACAGAGCTAGATTGTTAAAGAGGCCACGGCCACACATACCCCACCCCACCGATACACACCGTTACCATAACCACTAACTACACTGAACTCTCCACTTCCTACTCCATCCCGCTGGCAACTTCCTCTGCCCCTCTCCTCCTCCTCCTCCTCCTCCTCCTCCTCCTCCTCCCTTTCTGGTCATATATAACCCCTTAAATGTTTCTGATACTCAGATCTAGAGCGAGAGTGAAGTTGAGGTTATTCTTCTCTAGCGTCACTCATTCGCAAAGTGTCATTTAACCTCGATATTTTGTGTAAGATCTATCACCTCCGTAAGGTACGCAAGAAAATTGGTCATTTGAAGAGGCCGTTCAAGTTCATCTCGGTACAGTATTCCCGGCCGGGGCGCCACAATATGTTAACAACGAGGAATAACAAAGTAGGTAGTAACAAATATCACGTCTACTTGGGAATCAGCTCTCTGCTATCGTGTGTAACCCGCAGGGGATCCTGTGGCACAGTCACTTCGCCTCATTGTTTATGGTTATTTCCCTTGTATGTAAGCGAATTTATTATCGAGTAGACGGATAACTCAAAGGGTGATAGGGATTCAAGCAAGGAACTGTTGCTCCGTGCTGGTTGGACGTGGTTTGGGACTCAGCCCCGGGATTTCAACCTCAGGTTGCAGCATGTCGGTGGGCTGAGTGCAATTGCGAGTGCTGCGGATATCCCTCATGCGTGGTAAAATAACTGATGTCACTACTAAGTAGGGAATTTGAACGTATAAAAGACGAACCTTTAAAGTTATTTTCAGCCCGAGGAAATTTTATATTGTCATCTGTAAGATAGTGGTGCTGTAACCCGGCCGCATCGATGGCCATGGGGTCGGGTATGCATCTGTGTATCAAGATATGTGTTGTGCAGTTATCTCAAGAAGGTAATGATCTAGAAAGATTTGGGACGGAGTTTCGAATCCACTTCGAAGATGCGTTCGCCGGAACCGCGTATAAACTTCCTTAGATTTCATACTTGAAATCGCTGTTACTGGATTATTTCTGTTTCTAGACGGGGGATGCCTTGTCACCCTCGTCGTCACTCAGTGCAATAATTGATACTCAGGTTACCATGCATCATATAGCGGACAATTAGTGGCCGCCTTCTTTTGGTTTGTGGCTATGGTTTGACCAGCTGCCATGGAGCTGGTTATTAGTGTAGGAATTAAATAGAGCGGTAGCTCCCACCTTTCAAAATACCTTACAGCACCCAAATATGAGTGATCACAGTTCTTCGTCAGAATATCAATATTGGCAGGCCGGTGTAGGGTCTGAAGTTTCTTCCCACCCACAACCCACATCTAGCTATATGAATTCTCAAGCCTATAGCCATACCTCGTGGAATGTATATGGCCCCGCCACAAACACGACGCATCCGCTTTATCATAAAAATGTACGTTTTGCATTCCCACTGTCGTCTGAAGTGATGCATGTCACAATGAGCGTTATGTGTGAAAAATGTGTGAAATTCCATTTAAATTAACGAAAGCGTACTGCTAGGATCTTCCTTTAACTATTTCTTCTTTTCCGGGTCAAGTGCGGCCATTCAACCCCCCATCTGTCACGCCCATATCCTCCTTTGGTGGAGAATCGCAAATCAGTAGCCAATTTCCTTTGCGCACGGTTAGGAAGAATGTGGATGGGTGCGTATGGAAAACAATTTGGGGAAGAAGTTGGAAGACAGGTACTGATGATAGGTTCAGTAACATATACCATGGTGGTGGTGGCGATGCACACAATAACACATCATTTCACAACAATATCCCGCCGACAACACCGAACTCATTCCAGCATATAAGAACTATGCCATTAAGCAGCACCAAAAACCGTCGAATCGCCATCAATCCTAATGCAGGGTAGGCATCAAAACATTCATGATCTGGCGCGTAATTAATAAATGTTTAGCTCTGCTGAGAACGAGTACCCTAATTTGCCTATGTCTGAGGATATTTCTAACGGCCATGCTTCCCCTCCGTCTTCACGTGCAAAGTAAGTCACATCCACACCGGATGTGTTAGTACGTGTCTGACGAAGCTGAGCTGCAGAAGTAGAAGAACTACCAAAAGATCTGAGGCGGGAGATCAATGTCAACACTGCAAGTGTTATTTCAAGGCTCTTCGTCGACATATAGAGTCAATGCATCCAGAGACATTGCCTAACCCCCCGCGTCTCTATAACTGTCCGGAGAAAAATTGTCCTAGAAAGGGAAGAAAAGGTTTCAGGAAGGATAACCTTACCCAACACCGCCGGAATGTGCACGGGCTTTCCATTCCGAAACGCCAACGCGGTGGTGATAGCATCTCTGGCGATTAGATCGTAGTTCCACGAAGATGGTTATCAAGGGATGGACGGGTGGAGGGGTGGATGAGTGAATTCTGCTTTGTCTATAAACTTCGCTGCTATATAGATCGGTGCTTTCGATGTTGTCGCATAACCCTAATATCTAGTATTGTTAACGATTATATCTTGGGAGAGCTAGGAGACTTACTTATTTTCGCGGGACTGAAGTCGAGGGCGCAGAGTAGCACGGATAAAGGAAAGAAATTGATGTAGTATTGCAATATTGTTGATGATCCACGTCTTCGTGATGCGTACGTCCCAACTAAATACGGTGAATGTAAACTGCTGCAAATAGATGTGACGAAGTTTATAGGATGAGATTTGTAAAAGACGTGGTGAAGTTTACAGCCCGGGAATGATGATATAACTGACAGCGGTGAATGCCCCAACTAAATATAATGTGTGAGTACCTTGATGAAAGGACTAGAAGACTGTCGCCTTGAAGTAGACAGACCTATGGATGGTTAATGAGGCAAACTGACACAAGATTTCTGGAATGCCGTCAGCTTAAGATGGTTCGAATTAATGGCGATTGGTATCCCTGTTTGTCGGGGAAGGTTAACGTGCGGATGATCCCTGGAGTTGCGCACCGTGCAAAGTAAGGACTAATGTAGGTTTGTGATTTCGAACGTGGCACACCCTGGCCTTGTGGGATCTTATGCAGAATAAGCGTAGTTAACCTACACCAACCCTATCACGTCCATCACTTTGATAGCAGGAAACACCTAACTGAGGAAGGCGGTGTATAACTCCTGGCTGTGCTCGTCCAACATCTTGAAACCACTCACTTGCGCACCCGAGTATTCGAGTATTCCCTCATATATTTAGATCTACAATTTCAATGTCCTTTGGTCGGCTCGCTACTTACGTTAACCCTGCCCGATCGGGTGCTGGTTACAGTTCTGTTGCACCGGGGATGTACCGCCTTGGAGTTAATGTCACCGCGTGTCTAGTCACATCTCCCCTCAACGTAAGATGTCGAAAAAACTAAAAAATTTCGTCACGCGCTTCTTTCATGTGTTCTCTTTTAGTTAATTTGACAAAGCCCAATTATCTTTCATACTTGTGTTTGTAGAGAAAATGGCTTTTGAATTCATGAAAGGTTGCATTTTGTACGATATGGCAATCCAATGTCATCACTTGGGGTGATAACTAATAATAAATAAATAATTACTCAACGTTAATTATTCAGTTTAATAAACTTATAAGTTGCTGGGAAAGAGCCGCTAATCCCAGAGTTGTTATTGGCAGTTTTCATCAACAAAAATCTAGTTAATCAGTGGGAGGTTTCGGGCCTCCCCCAGAAGACCTCTCATTGACTCTCTAGAGTTCTAAAAGTGCGTATAATATATATTTTTGGTTGAAATTGCTTCCTGACTTATGGAACAAACCATGCAGCAGAAGCCGCCTAGGCGTAGGTCTCAAATCATTCAGACACAGAATCCTTGTCCACCTTAGATCACACATTTACTCCGCCTGTGAGACCCAATAGCCTTAATCGGGATTCATGCACTCAGGTTGATGGCGGAACCTGCAGACTGGTTGCGAAGAATTCTAGGCTGTGCAACGTCGTAGGCAACAGCTCAGCCTCAGGTTGAAGTGCATGTCTGAGCTGCATTTCCGACAAGGCTCGGCCAAGTTACAACCATTATCTCAACTTTCTTCAATAACCAATTTCGGTTGTTATTCCCGAGGGATTTGATTGTAAAACGAACTGCAGATGCGGCAAGGCAGACAGCTGCAACAACCTCAGCCTAGTTTGGACTAGTATTATTTCGCTCATTCGCGTTTTTGGGTTCCAAACAAGGCGCGTGTGATGGTTTCAGTTCCCTCAGGTTGATTTAAATGGGTGACGTTGTGCACAACTCATGCCGCCTAGCGAATACGCACAATGATACAATCATAGCAATAGTCGTAGTTTTCACGAAAATCTTACCGCCATTGGCTAAAGGCAAGTCTTACAGACTCGCAAAGACGATAATCCAACGGAATTCGGCATTGTACCTCAGACATCCAATAACAGCCGAGGCATCTTAACCTGAGGCTAGACGGACTCGAGAATTCTGGGTAGGAAGGTTGAGCGTTGTCAGGTTTTATCGGATGAGGGCTCCAAAATTTATCTAAGATTAGCGTTCGGCATGAATCACAGACAATGCACTCAGGTTTCCTTCTCGTCAAATTGGAGCGTGTTCGGGAATCTTCCATCAAACCAAGAGGAAAACCTGGCTCAAAAAGTCAACATTGCCCCCCCCACGAGACACATCAGTTAGGTAACTACGTGTGATAGAAAAAGCACACGCACCTTCAAGAGCTAGTAAACGCCTTACTTACACCTGTAATATAATAGTTGGCCGAAAACGTATTCCTCGACATGATGCATTCTCTTTTAAAGATAGACACCCTCTTCCTCATCACCCCCACCTGACTCTGTGCTATTCTGCTGGCTTCCACTCGCTTCGGTATTTTCGCCAACATTGCCGTTGGTTTCCGGTGCTCCGTTTGCAGTCACGACAGTGACTTCCTCCTTTCTCTCCCCACATGGCATCAAAAACCCCCTCTTTTCCACCTCTGCTCGTATCATCTCTATCCGCGCCTGTTGTCTTTCGATCGTTTCCACATTCTCACTGATCGCGATCCGGCAGTCTTCATCGTCTTTGAACTCTTCTAACGCGATATTGGAGCGCTCGAGGTAATAGATGGAGTTATGAAGACGTGCAGATTCTGCGTGCAGCTGTTCGAGCTCAAGGTCAGCGATCGCTCGCTGGAAGGCCTCCTATAGATGGATTAGTATGAGAAGTGCCCCGGGATAAGATTGAGAGCCCGACTGGAGTGATAGGGGTAGTTGTGGCGGACATTTTCGACTTATTGGTGATGCTGACGCTGAGAGGTGAGGTTGCGGACGGAATGACGTAGTTAGTAGCTAGCTGCAAAACGCTAAGTCACATGATTTCTTGGCCGAGTCAAATGTTGTGATTTAAATGCGGGGCATCCACCTTTAACAAACAGCAAAAGTAGAGACCGGTGAGGCAACCCACAGTATCACCTATATAAGTGAACAGAGATTAATTGAATTCGAATTTCATGCAATTCACGGCTTCCATTTGGCCTCGTCTTCGTGGGTTGGAAAGCTATAATTAGCTCAGCCAGTTGGCAATTTCCCCGCAATGAAATCATTCTTAACACATTCCTCAACTCCAACATCAGTCCATTATCGCAGTCCGTAATCGTCGAGCTAATGCCGCCAAAAAAGATCATAATCGACACCGATCCGGGGTGCGTATGTATGACACTCGCTGGACTGAGTGTTATTGATGTGCTTTAGGGTTGACGATATCCTCGCTCTCCTACTGGCGTTTTCAGCAGTTCCTGAAGAATTGGAGATCACTTTGATTTCGCTATGCTTCGGAAACGTCGACGTAGAAAGGTTTGTCTCTTCGAAAGTATTTATGAAGGCGTCGTATAGATTGTTAACGGGTGGTCTACAACAGCTGCCTACGGAATGTGGTCTCTATGTTCTACGTCATCGACCTAGAGCGCCGATGGCGTATAGAGAACGGATTACAGCCCGGGTTTACAACCCTTGATAACTGCAAACCGGTGGTAGCTGTTGGTGCAACCAATCCAATCGAAGGAGCAATTCTCGAATACGACTACTTCCGTAACTCGCCCACCCCACGCATTAGACGGTCAAATCTCACGTGAAGATCTGTAGATGGCAAAGATGGTCTCCAGGGCGTACATCATGCAGCACCACATTTTACTCCAACAGAAGTACGTAAACCCTGGCCCGAACCCGGTCTTCTACAAGTAGCCTATTGTCTGACATGCTCTCGTAGATGTGGAAGCACCTGTTCACTTACTCCGATTCGCCAGGTGACTCACCTCTCGCACAACTCCCACCCAACTTCAAACCCTCCGCCATTCCGTCGCATAAAGAGATTCTCAATGTACTCCGCAATAACCCTCCGGACACAATCACTATCGTTACTGTCGGCCCTCAGAGTAATCTCGCTCTGGCAGCAGCAGAAGACCCCGAGACGTTCCTGCGCGTGAAGGAAGTGGTAGTAATGGGAGGATCTCTCGCGATGGCGGGAAATGTGACACCGGCTGCCGAGGTCTGTTTGAAGTTAACGATCTATTATCCTTTTATTTGAGATTTTAATTAACTTTACAGTTCAACCAATACGCGTGTGCCTATTCTGCGGCAAGAATCTATGCTCTCACGTCTCCATCACCGAAATCCACAATGCCGCCATGCAGGGAACTAAAGCCGTATCCGGAATCGTTGCCGCGCCAGCTCAAGCTTACTGCATTTCCACTCGATATAACAAGGTATCACCTTCTCTCTTTCACCACGTTCAATGAAGTTACTCAGAAACTTTCGGAGCGTGGATCACCACTCGCTCAATGGGTAAATCATTTTGTGTCTGCCACATTTGAATATATGAAACAGATCTACGCGGGGAAGCAGCCAGAGGATGTCAATATTTCCTTGCACGATCCGTTGTGTATCTGGTACGTGATTACGGCAGAGAAGGGAGGGTGGGAGATAAACGAAGGCGTTGATGTGAGAGTTGAAGTAGAAGGACAGTGGACGAGAGGCATGTCCATTATTGACCGACGGGACAAGAAGGTTGAGCCGGATTTAGAGAAGCCGGCGAAGCACTATGACCGGGGTGGTTGGTTGCATAAGGGACTTGGAAATAGGGTTCGGGTGGCTGTGAATAGTGCGGATAGGGAGACGTTTGGAGAAGAGATGCTGAAGAGAATCTTTAAGTGCGAGCACTCTTGAAGGACACGTTCGTTGAATTTGGCAGACTGGGGTTCAATTTGTACTGGAGCCTTCGTACACGTAATTTTCTGCTTACATTGGCCATAATATTTTGCATTCATAGAAACTTAGGAACGGTGCTTACAAGTGGTTTGCGGCTGTAAAGGTAGTGGCGGCGGTTAACTGCGCTAGTTATTGCATTATTTGTATGCGTGGGAGCTACACCCCATTATGTTAGTCGAGGTGTTTGAAAGAAAAAAGCTGGGCCTTTGATGAATTCTCAGAAACCGGGGGGCTTGTCTCGTCCGTTGCCTCGCTCGGCAGGCGAATGAGGCTCTGGCGGCTAGGCGGTGCGCACTAGACAAGCGTGTGGCAGCCAAACGGCTTTAACCTAATATGGCTAGACTATCCGTAGAGCCTCCAACCTTATTCATACCCCTGACACATCACCGCTCACAGCCTCGCTTCATACAACACCGCCTGGATGTCGCAGCCATACACGAACCTTATCCACCTACTATCCTTGCTTGCCTGCTTCAAACTTAGCGCCAACCGGACCACCACTATTCTGAACGAGACAAGCCCTCAGCGGTACTTACCTCCCACCTACAGAGACCGGGAGTAGCCACACGCAGAGAGTGTTGGGTATCTTGGGCTTCGCTCCAATCCTACTTATAATTCTCACAGAGTCTCGAAGCTCTCCTATGGCAAAATAGGCTCGCTAGTTTTGGTATAAAGTCTCAGAGCGGAGTGTCGAGTATCTACTCTAGGCGGGGCATCCCAGGGAGTTTGGGAGCTAGTGTCTATCTACTTAAGTAGGGTGCCAGCTTCGGATACCCTCAGCGTCCGCTTTGGAATCACGAATGATCCATTTTCTGGTACCCTCTAATTCCACGCTAATCTCTACCAGACTCCGGTGCTAACTCTACAAGTGGCATGCGCAGAGTCTCCAACTTTATTCGTACCACCCAACCAGCAACGACACATCATCCATCTGACTTCAAGCACCGTCAAGATATCACTGCCATGCACCGCTCTTACCCGCCTTCTATCCCCAATCACTCGCGACGATTTCATCAACGCCGATCCAGCTACTACCATGCCGGGCGGGAGAGCCCTCGGTGGTACTTGCCGCTCGAATAGGCAATTGGGAGTGGTCTTAGGCTTCACACCAATATACTTCAAGTTATCACTCTTGCATATTCTCGAGGTCTCCTGTGGCAGAATAGATCTCGCCAGTTCCGGTATGATGTCGGAGTAGCGGGATATCGACTTAGACGAGGACTCTGGGAGTCCTGGTGTTGCCTATGGGCTATAATATCCCGAGACCCCCTTCCGGGACTTGAGAGCGAGGCTGACGATATTAACTTTACCTCAGTAGACAAGATATCCGGCAATTTTATCAGCCGTCAGCCGACCTCGAGACGTTGTGAGATCCTATGACTCGGAGCGTATGACCGCAACAGTACGTTTGATGTTCATCCTACGCAACCTCGCTGACCAACTACGAGATCTATCTGGTCTCCTACCTTGATAAGAGGAGCATCCACGGAGGCGTTGTTGGGGTGAGTAAGTTGTAGTGCGAGCGTTGTGCGTCCGCACTTGCTGCAATCAATAAGATCAAAGGGAGCAAGTGATAGTCAGTCAGGGCGCATGGTGAGATCTAGATGGCGCTACTTCTAGAGGATGGATGTGTTACGGCGAGACTGCGAGAAAGGTCGATATATTGCTGAGAAAGTTGTTAGAAGACTTGCGGCCTCGAAGAAGGGAATAGAGCTAGCCGGTAGAGGCAGTCGCCACCACAGATATTATTTGAGTATTGATAAAAGGAGAACGTTGAGACTACTCTATCCCCTACATGCCTGACTTTCTTAGATTTGTTGCACTTCCTATTTGGAATGCCGATCATAGGATTTGACCAATCAAACGACTAAGCATGGCTCAGCCTGACATTGATCAACCAATGAGCTTTCAGGGCTGAAAACTGCAACAAATCTAAGATAATCTGGCCTGTAGGGGATACAACGTGCGTATGTGCAGAAGAAGCAGAAAGTCACAAGTGCCAGTACACATTTCCAATAATTTAGATACTCCTCAAAACCGTTATGAACAAATAAAGACTTCAAAAAAGAATCATAGAAGTTATAAACTAAGATTTACAACTCGAAATAAATAAATCTGCATGCATGTCCCAAGAATTCCCGGAAACAAAGTCTTTGAGTAGAATACCTCCAAAACAGAGTATAATCTAATCTAAGTAGTATTTGATCCACCCAGGTCTAAGCCCAACAACTATCATCCAGCAACTAAACCGCGGAATGTCATGCCATTTTTGCCGTCACCGCCACTAACAGATTTCGCGTTAACAACCAGATCACCACAAGCCAGCCTAAGCGCCACCCATCCAGCGTTGCCCCCATGGGTTCCATCATTTCCATGAGAAAGTTCAACGTCAATGGCACCTCCGTCAGAAATGATAATAAAGTCGACGTGCGAAATCTGGAAGTGTTTGAAGATCCCAAACTTGACCCGCTTAGTCGTCCATTCAAGAACTTCTGCGGGCCGTACATCTGGGACCTCGATCCTACAATTGCCCGAGATGAAATCGACTCCTCCCCAATCAGAGTCCTTCAAGATGCGGACTGGTATACGTCGGAGATTCGCGGTGGGCCCAAGCGTTGTAATATGGTGGAACGCAGACTCAAGTGCCTTACCAACCAGCTTCAGAGCTACCTCCCCGCTTGTTCGGTACAGTAGAGCTAGCGAATCGGTCTTCACCTTGATGAGAGCCTCACTTCTTGCGTCCGAAATGTCGTCTAGCCATTTCCGGTATGCCTCTGAGTTGTCGGGAATTCTCGACGCTTCGAAAGCTAACTTGGATGAGCCTCCTAAAACATAGCAAATGGCGTTAGAAGTAGCAATGTAGTGCTTGTATTGCTTAGATTCCGTGTGACCCGCCGTGACACTGCCGCTTGCCAGTATACCATTATACTGGGCACTTATGTTGGCTTTGAAGTTACTGCTAGTTTCCGTGTTTTCTTTCCCACAGTCGACCATAAGTTGGTAACGCCAGCCGATGTCTACCTCTGTGATCACATGAGTGCCGTAGATACTGAAATAGTCCACATAAGCATCGACAACCTCCTGAGAAGCCGAATTCCATGGGGGAAGCTCCAGTGCCGCCTCCTTATATGCGGCATCAACCGCTCGTACAAGGCCAATCTTGGGTAGCGCCGCCTTGTAAAGGACTGTTTGATGGCTGTAGAGGGCGTACAGTCGGTCGTTCTTCACATATTTTCGGTACGCTTTGTGAAATGATGAGTCCGCACTTGGCCCGATATCTCCAATTCCAAAAGAACGCGAAATTGACCCGTCGTTTATCGCAGCCTGAAGGAGGTCATAGCCGGATTTATAAATGACGAGTCCACCGTCTGTCTGTGTCTGTCGAGCAATGCGGATGTTCGCAGGTACGTCGAATGTGCGTGAACCGATAGGTACGGGTCTAGTTTCGCCGCTTGGTGCAAAAGCGAAATTGCCCACACTCTGAAATACAAGCATGGAAAGGTTTAATGGATCGACTACATGTTGTGAGCCTGTAAGCGGTTTGGAAAGGGAACAAGACCCATCCTTACCTGGCGTTATACAATTTAAGGCCAAGCCCAGATAGTTTTGGCCTTCGAGATACTCATTGACGGTCCGCATGTTAAAGGTGTGGCTTGAGATGATAAAAGAGCGATGAAGGTGAAAGTCCTGTGCTGGGCTTTGGGGGGCTTAATGAGGCCTTTTAACCTCGCCTGCTTTGCTGGGTTGTGTCGAGCTTATTGTTTGCAAGGTGAGAGGGTTATCTTTGATCTGCGGCTGTGAGTGGTTATTTGAAATCCCACATCACATCTCACAAATAGTTCCGTTAACGGTCCAACCACTGGGCGGCAGCCTATAGCTTCCTAACTGCAAATATTCTCACACAAAATCTCGAATGAAAAGTCAGTCCAAGAATTAAAAAAAAAATCGATAGATGGGTAGATAGAGTAGTTAAATATAAGGATAAGGTGTTGTGAGGTCTCTCTAAAGGTGGAGGTGGTGGAGGTGGTGGTGGTGAAAGCGGGTGGTTGACAAAAAGAGCGAAATGGCATCAGTGCCACGTTGTTACATTAGGGCTTTGGGTAGGTACCCGTGTTTATTACTCTCGCAGTAATGCGGTCAGAATGTGGAATGCATGTGGCACTCAAATGAATGTTGCATTCTATTTAATGGTTCAGTGGTACACTATTCAATTGAATAATTCATTACTTATAATGTCACGTTTGCTCACATTTTGCTTTACTGTGGCATTTGGAACTATTCTCATAGCAAAATTTTACATTCGTCGGAGTGCTACATTCACCAAATTCCGGGAGTTATGCTAGACTTACAAAGCTGTGGGATTACTGCCACATCAATAACCGGGGGGGGGAGGTAGTTTGTTTGTTTGTAACCATATTGCATTCGGCCGCTTGCGGCCATGGCATATACCTAACATATTTCCTCCCCGCTTCTCCTGTAACACAAGGAAACAAAGCAAAGTCGCGTGCCCTCTTCCCAGGGGGGGTAGTTGGCACTGTACCTAGTAAGTAGCTGTCTCTCGAGTTTCGATCTTCAATATACGACTCTCCTCCTCCCTTGATCTAGTCTGCTGGACCCCTCCGCTGCCTGTATCTGTATATGGTCAAATGAATGAATTGAGCAGTCCAGCTTTCAGATCTCCTAAGCTCCTAGACTATGAATTAATCAGACACCATTGTTCTGGACGCATGCATAATAAAGAGGCATTGCTAAAGCAAGGCGCTGACAATACGGCCCTGTCACAGCGGTTGATTTTAATTTTGTCCTTCAGATTTTGGGATTGTTCTGCGGTTTCATCGGAAACTCGGTTGCCACGAGTTGATTGTAGTATGTACTAATTGACAGTTCGGAAGCACTGCATCGCGCATCTTGAGGTCATCAATCTGTTGTGCCTCATATGAAAATTCGTTTCTTCTGCAAATTAGTGCCACCCCAACGAAGGAGAAGTATTCAAAGCTTTCACCACTGTAGAGACAGACAACTGGTGAGTACCTCAATGCTGGATGTTGGGGGTACGGAGGAGAAACAACTTTTCCCATAGAGGACCGGGTAAGGTTTTAATTTTGTTTCGATCAAGACGGCATGCAGGAGCTGACGGTCGTCGAGCATGATTTAGAGTCGGTTCTCCAGACGCGGAATATCAGAAATAGGTACCAATGCACGTCGCGACGTCGGAAAGTTGGATCACTGAATCAAGAAGTCAGACATTGGCCTTGTACAGCTGGAGCATACTGTTTGCACAACAACAAGACTAGTCCCGGAGGCCCTTCTTTATTCCAACCGGATTTCCTACAGACAGGGGTACAGATATGGTCTTGGAGGAATGTGCAGCCTTTTTGCAACTCCTACAAGAGGCCCGGAGGTGTCGGAGCAGGGGATCTCCTGACCAAACTCAAGAGGAGTCCGGCCCTCGGACACAGAATTGTGCACATCAGAATTTTGCTATGGCAGTATCACTAGTGCTCTTGGTCCTGATTTCCTGCCCCTTTTCAAGTTGCCATACAAAACTTATGGACGAACGTTAATCAATGTCTCACCAGGTACAGCATAACGTTTGCCGACAAGTATTACAGATACAGTTACTTTGACGAGAAATGCAGCTAGACTGATGCTCCATGGCTAGTCTTGAGAAGGAATTATGACAGGAGAGTTGTCACTCGCTGTTGAGATGTCCGGAATATTGGCCACGGTTTGAACATGCTGGTCGGTCACAAAAACAGCCCCAGGCTATCGTATGTAAGTAAATAATGTAAGGCCGTGCAAACTAACTACATATCTCCTAATCAAGCCTCATGCAATCCTCTAACAGTTTCCCATTCGTCTGATCAAAAGTCTCGGACACCGTCTATAGTGATCCGATGTACAGTGTATGTCTTCGGATAATTCCCAGCATATTTTCTAACCTTGAGCTCACTTTGGTGCACAAGCTCAACAAAGAAACCCCTGTTAATTTAGAGGTCAAATCAGCGACTGCTATATTCTTCTCGCAGCACTGACTTACCCACACATTCCCGGAACTGGAATCCACAGCTTAGGATCCTGCATCTCAGTCATGACGGAGATCTGGGGAAGTCGTATGTCGAATTTCTCGATCTTTAAGAATCCAAAATAGTTAATACTACCATCAAGTTTCTAAATGTTCGGAGGAGTTTACTAACAAAAGGCATTGAAAGGCGTTCTATGAAACCATGCAGATGTGTCTCAAGAGCTTCAAGGATTCCCTGCGATACTTCGTGGCGTATATTTGGCTTAAGTATAGTGACTAGAATCTCTGCGTTTCTCCTCTGTTGCGCAATTTCCACGGTAGTGGCTTGTGAAGCGATAATTGAGTTCAGTGTCTTGTGTGCGATCTCAACGGCGGTTGTCCTATCTTTATCGGTTGTTCTCAATGTGCCTATGATGCATGACGAACGTTAATATCAGTATTCTTTGACATCAAGCACATGTAATTAGTTAGTAGCTACTCACACCAAGCTCCGAGATCAACAAGTTCCTTGACGATCTCCGCAGGGGCGCCGTGAAAAGCCGCTTGATGGAGAACTGTGTATCCGCTTTTCCTCGCATTTCTTTCGGCTAGATTGAAGTCGTCAGTCTGAATAAATGTCTCTAAGCTATGTTGTCATATATTGGATCGCCAACCATATAGCCTTGGTATATTACACCAGTCACACATTTGGAAGTCATAATCGTCACGGATGATTTTCATGACCTTCTCCCATTCCCCTTTATAAGCGGCCGACGAGAGCATATCTCTTCTTTTGACATAATGCTCCGGGAAAGCTGACTTAAGAGATGCACCGAGCCATGTCAGTGTCGGAGCTGATGGTGAATCAGTGAGGGACGAATTGGAAGGATCCGGAGCACTTATGTCGTGTGTATCAAGGTCATCTACTATTCGTTTCACCTCTTCTTGGTATATTCGAGCATCACCGGAGAGGCCATATTCTTGGGCAAGGGAAGCACATATCTCAAACTTCGTCGCCTGAATAATTTTCGTCAAGTATCGCCGCTGTTCTTCTTTGTCGTTTTTGTTCTCGGCAAGCTCACTCCCGTGATCCCGGTTGGTGTTGAGCATGACCATCTCGAGCTTGTGGATGGTGTTGTCACCGACTTGTTCAGTTGTCATCCTTACTATATGGAAAAATGCGCCACGAAGTAGAATTTCCTTCTCAGCGAACTCTGAAACAGTGGCAATAGGCATGGCACAGAGAGATGTGACGATACTATCGGGGTATTTATGCTGGTATCGAGCCATGAGCCTTGGGTTGGCACTATGGACGTGAATAACCCAGTGTAGTTGGCAACGATCTTTCTCAGGGTTCGATTTTAGGAATTCCTGGATCTTTCCTTCGTCCGTACTGCAGGATGCAAAAGCCAAGGGTACAGAAAAATTCCTCTGAAACGGTGGGCCTATGGCGGCAGCTTGGAAAGAGCTGAGTTCCTCTGGAGTCACGGACATACCCCGGTGGACTATTCCTTGAAAGTCGTGATATAATGAATTCCCAATGTTTGCAAGTCGATAATTGTAGAGGTCAATTGTGAGAAATTCGACAAGCGTTACCGCACCTAGCATCTGACTATCATCGAGGTCTTTTTTCCGGAGAACTTGATTGATTAAACCGAACATAAATTTGTAGCCGATATCTGAACAATAGAGCTCTATCGCGGTATAGTCTTGCTCAAATGACAAGGGGGGTGCGTCGGCATTTGCTGAATTGTAGTCTCTCCATCCTCTAAAGCCTCTAAGCAAAGACTGTGTCTTCTCCAATAGCTCTCGAGGATGGCTGTCTTGCTTGATTATTCTCCTCAGATTGTCTTTCAGTGCGTCGTAATCCTCGAGCCTATACCACCTCTTGCGGACTTCTTCAATTTTCGGCCTGATCACATTCATGCGAGACGGGTCCTCCGCACCAGCAAAAAGTGGTGCCCCTTTGAGGTCGATGGGGAGCCACCCGCAAAGGCGCGAAGCAAGTGGGTCGGAGGCGATTTCCATTTGAATCTGTGAGGACACTGAGGAATCAAATCGTCAGGTTTCGAAAGGCGAATTCGCTACATTATAGTACAACCAAGACTTGATTTGAGTCTGCTTAAATGATTACGAACAAGCTCCAACCTGAACCCCACCGGAGATGACAGGGGATGATCTGACACACAATTCATAAGTAGGGGGGCATACCTGGGCTTGCAGTTTCCCCGTGCGTACGCGTGCGCACGCGGGAAAGAATATCCCTTCCTTTGGCTGCCGAACTCACAACATCTTGGCATTGGCGGAACAGGGGTTTTTACACGCAAGCCAACAGTTTGTGCTCCCACACTAATTAGTGCTTCCTAAAGCCAGATGAACTCTTAGCAAACCCATTTCCAAGCCTTACACTCTTGATAAGGCCAATAAAGGGGCGGACTCATAAAATTCCCTTCGGAGTACTTATCAAACCATGTGTACTGAGTAAGGTAGGTGTACCGCGAAGAGTAGCATGAACTACGATCTACCATTTAATGTCGAATACCATCTGGTGACGAATCACATATGAGGCCATGGTGGGGTGAAGGTGAATGCTGTCGCACGATGGTATTCGCAACCGGATAGTATGATTCAAACAAAAACAAATATAGAGTAGACCATGCAAGCCCTCCCATCAATACATGATGGTGCGAAACATCCGCTAACAAATTCTAAGTGCGTAATTCATAGGTTTGCGCTTTGGCTTGTGATACAGATCGGTGAAACACCACCGCCGGTTGTCAACAATACCCACACGTGGGTAAAAACAATTTTTGTGCATAATTAGCAGACATAGTTTAGCCCCTTTTTTTAAATACTATTTTTTATATAGCAGGTGCAGAGTTAACTCTAAGCTCATACAAAACGTAATCACCTTATCTTTTCCCTCCCACTAAACCCCCAATTTAAACAGCTAGGAAGAAATCTAGCGCTCTTGATTCTCAGACCTACCCACTGTGAGGATTTCCAAATACCCCCCTGTAAGGTTGTCGTGTGGTTCACTTCTGAGATAAACTGCGAAACAAGGTCGAGGCATCCTGCAGCAGATTCCTGCTCTCGTAGACCAGACTTCCGTTTTCTCTAGCGAGCTCGGGAGAGTCTGTGCAACGATAGCATCTTCCTGTATGATCGGTATAGTATTGGTACTACTTGTGGACAAGAGAAAATGACTAGCCAGCCACAGTCACAGAAGCCGGAAGGTCCAAGAGGGAATTCTTTTGCTTCTCACTCTCAACCAAAGTGCGCAGTTCTGGTAGTATTTTTGCGGAAAACCACCTCCTATCTTGGGCTTATATCCTACTTTTCAACTTAAAGTTCACCCCGACTTCTGATTCGCTCCCAGCTAGCATGAAGTACGTCATCCGATAAAGCCTCATTGCAGCCCTGAAGGCCAACCCCACCACCCCCGAATATGGATTAAAACCTGGCCTTTGCCCCTCACGATCTTGCTATTGTCGACCGTCGATACTACTCCCCTCTAGCTTGCGCTACAGATATCCATACCTACATGACCGCAGGCCTACCTACAGATTTTGGCACCCGCTACCTTGCCCGGGTAGACTCCTTGGTAGATTCCCGGCCCCATTTAAAGCTCTTGCAAGTGTTTTTGAAAGACGAAAAATGGGGAAATGAGGCATGCAGAGACAGAGAGTACTTGGAGAGAGACGTCAAAGTTCTAGGACTTACCGCAACTGGATGGGTATATAAAGCCCAGGACCTAGAGAATGCCATATTCCAACCTATGGAAAACGCGAACAGGCATGTTATTGTCTTGAACTATCTTGATTGCAGTGTCATATCAATTCTCGGGGAGATGTTCAATATCGATCCAGACTTCTTCTACAGCCACTTAGCAGGTTGTGAACAGCATCATAGCGGCACATGGTATCCAAGCGAATTGACCTCCCCTCCTCCACTACTTTCGACACGCCTTCAGGCGCCATACATAGTGCTCGATTTTCGCAGACCATACGCCCTCGATATAGACGAAAGTAATCGTCTCGAGAAGCGGAACGAGTTCGATGATTGGCGGATACAAACCTGCACCATTTTGCGTAGTTTCCACGAAACTATGGCTTCTCCCAAGATCTTTGCTCATGAACGGTTTTCTGTCACCCGCGAGACAAACACGCTTCTCTCATGGGGGCCAACTGGTATATTCTGTCATGCAATTTTTATAGGACTTTCCGCTGATGTATTCGAGTAGTGATTTGCATATGTGACCCAGTTATTCCGACGAGACCCAAGAGTGGACAATATTCCGGAAATAGTGCACCGCCCCTACTGCACGATTTGCATTCAGAACAGAAAGATTCCCTCATGACCCAGATTGTTGCAGGAATTGAAAAGATTCCGACAACCGCGGCCCAGGACTGGTTGTTTGAGGATGTTGTACTTTGCCCCGTTCGTATCATTCTTAGGTTGTGGGCATCCGTTGGAATGGAAATGGACTTTCAAGTTTCGGCAATGGAAGATCAACTTGAACATGACCATTGGGACAAACCACAAAAACCAGAAAGGGTTTTGACGACCATACAGCGACTTTCCAGACGGTTGGGTGCGTACACAAGTCAAGTCGAATCATTGAAGCTTGAACTGGAGTCAAAATTTCAATATACCCAAAGCCATTTCATCAATAAAGACGTCGAAGATATACATTCCAGTCTCGTCACCTTGAACAAGCGTGCTCACCGAGCTGTGCCCGCGCTACTGGCGATAATGTCCATGGACGAAGCTAGAAAATCTTCCAGATTGGCCATGTTGGTGTTTCTGTTTGCACCCCTCAGCTTGGTTGCTACAGTTCTCAGCATCGATGGAAAAGGCAGTATGACCGGATTCAAATTTTGGATATTTGGGATGGTTGGTATTCCGCTTGTTATTGTAGTTTTGGGCTGGACGTTTGTCGTCCAGTGGGTCATTGCTTTACGAGAAAAGTATATATGATAGAATTGCGACCAATGTAGGAGGCGTACGACTGGCTCGAGATGAGATAAGGGTATGAGTTTTGTATCCCTACATATAATAGACGATGTTCCCGACACGAAAATTTACCCAGCCGACGGTAGGGTATGGCGAGCTTGCGAGCACTGGCACACGCCCGAAGGAGCCGAAGGCAAGTTCAGCCAACTTTTAGCACACATTGTTCATTCTCGGGGACAGCTTTGATTCCAATTAACTTTTCGTTTTACTGGGCCTTTGCAACTGTCCCCTAGTGAATTAATGTCTGAAACCATTATGCGATTTTTCCTTGGCAACTGAATTTAAGTTACAACTCGCACGATCTGGTGTTGGTTCTATAGTGTAATGGTTAGCACTCCGGATTCTACTTCTGGCAATTCCGGTTCGATTCCGGGTGGGATCTCTAACGCGGGCTGCGTTATCACAAGATGATGTGGCCCGCGTTATCTTTTTATATAATAGGGGTTGATCAGGATTACTCGTAGAGTAATAACTGTTAGAAATCTGCTCGACACGACTTTGTAGTCTCTACAAACCTAAAGTCATTCTAGAGCCTCATGACTTCTGCGCATGTCAAGTCATCACGTCATCAACCTTAAAAGAGCCTCATCTTCTCGTACCCAGCCTACTATTCTGGGCAACTACTCACTATTTAGTAGCATCAGGCGCAAAATATACTAAAATTCCCCTCCCGATTTTGGTATTTTTTTTATGATTTTTGGACCACCTTTTGAATTTTAAGTTGAATCCTAATTACGAACTTAAAATGCGGGGTAAAAAGAGTTCGATATGGTACTACATATGTTGGGCCTTTGCTCTAACCCTTCCTTCTCTACAGTGTCCATACTTCTATATCGCCCGTTACGTCCGATATGTCTCCCCCATGGCGAGAAGCCTTACAATCAGCAGACCATTCTATTCCTCTTGGTTTCATGCTTGTATTTTCTCTTCTCCATAGAGCATTGATAAACTCGGGTTTCGTTCTTGCTCGCTCTTGGCGCTCAACCGACCTCAAAGTTATGTTACTGATGGTCTTTCTCATCACCGTATGGACAACAATCACGCTGTTCTCCGCAGCGAAATTCTGGAATTCGTCGAACGCAAAGTTCGTGCAGAAAGCTATTACTGTGCCATGGATGGCCCAAATATTCGTCGTATTCTGGCTTATCGATCGCATCTCAGTTTGCTGGTATGCTGAAGCTAGACGCACATCCGAATCGACACACGGATTTTGGAAGCTGGAATGCCCCAATGGTCCATTCGGTTGGACCAAAAGCTTACATCCGGTGTACCGAAGAACCTTGTTTGCTACCATTGCTTTGGTTGTTATACCATTCAATGCCACAGCTATATACTATGGAGAATTTGTCTCCGGTATGCTCAATATGACTGGATTGTTTCTATTTTCTAGCTCCGCCTTTTCCCTGAACAGTTACGCAAAAGCCCGTCACATCTGCGATGGCGAGATGCTAAGGGTAGCCCTTGGAACAAGTCACTTGGAAGGCACCATGTATATCCTACCGAGCAGAAAAGCAGGCTTCGAGGCTGTCTGGTCGCCGAAAATCCCGGCTGAACACGACGGAGCGGATACCGAAATCATGCCTCTTTTCGGACTGATGCGAACAGGAATATGGCCCCATACCGAACCGCTGCAACGCTTACGGAACGCGATGTCGTTGTATAATAGGCGGGCGGAGTTATCCCAGCGCCAAGTCATTGATCTAGCTGAGTGGCTACAACTCGAACCAACTTCTGTGATTGCACAATTACCTCTGCGGGCTAAACGACCAGTCGGTGTCCATCTCATCGGCCGAGATCTTATGTATGCTCTTTGTCATGCAGAATATCTTGTTTTCATGAATAAAACCAAGCTTCCGCTTCGCCTGCAAAGGAACCTAGGAACTCTGCGGGAGATGAAGCGTAGCGGTGGTTCTGATGGTGGTGACTCTTCTCCTGCGGTTGGGTTTGCTGGTGGCATAGCCGGATATCAAGACGCTGTCAAATATGTCTATGCACTCTTTTCCGAGCCCATGGATGCTCAAGCTCTCACACCTGACATGGAACCACCTCCGTACTCCGCCACACTACAAGCACGACCGGAATCTTCCATCGACTACGTCGACAAGCTCTGGACGGTTTGCATTCAACATACCGAGTCAACTTTCTCAGCGTTGTACATGTTCTGCTGCATAGTGTTTATTGAAGTTGGGAATACGGCAGGTTTTCATATTTTCCCGTTGAGGTGTCAGTCCTCTCAGGGTGACGTTGTGACATGGCAGATTGTGTGGAGACAGGGATGGTATGAGTGTATTCTGGCGCAAATGGTTGCGTCGTCGCCCCTTCTCGCAGCGGCTTTTGCCGCTGCTGTGATATAGGACGATAGAGCCGTGAAAAAGCGAGCGATGAATACGGAATACGGGTAAAGACGGAGAAAGGGTAGTAGGAGGGTGGTTTGTTGCGGCAGTGTTGGATGCTTGGTATTTCCATCCAAACTTGGTACTATTGGAGGTATTTAGATCCTATGACTGGTCTGAACTGTCCCGCCGCTAGATATCTGTTTCGTTGTTGTCATGAGTGAGACGAAGTGCAACAAAGTGGAAGGTGAATGAGTGAGATGAATCATGAATGTGATGATGAATGAAGATGAAGAGGCGTCGAGCTCACCCCCTTCCAAAACATCCTCGACAACTCACAGCTCGACCAATCCCATCACCTTGACATCTCCCACTTCAGAACCGGACGGCATGGCTAGGAGTTGCAATTTTGCTGATTCACAGCTACTCTAAGACCGCAGCCTCCGTAGTTACTTTAAGTTTCCTCATCTGATACGTAGCGCCTCCTCCCGCCTACTTCCAGGACTCAGTTCTCAATGTAGTACAAAGTATTCCGCGGAGGAAATATTCTGGGCTCAGCTGGCCTAGGTGTAGAGCAAGCTTAGCCACGCATGGTCATGTGCACACACATATTTCGTCTCGGTGAAATTTAATTCAAGGCTAAGGGATTGAATTGTGTGCGCCGGAGGCTGATTGTAGTACATTGTGTCACAGAATCGCTCGACCCCTGACTCATGGATACACAACAACGGCTGTGAAGCTTGCGTACGCTGTCTCCTGGGTTGTATTCAGCATCTCTATGCGGTGGATGCATACTATTCCAAGACTTTTGAACGCTGGTAAAGAATACAGAACTTCGGGGTGTTGATCAGCAGGACTCCAATACGAGGGAGAAGCCGACCTCTTCCTCTGCTACCCGGCCGGAACCGACTGGATTCTGATGCCATTAGTTTTGAACTCGCTGCCACGATCAGCAGGTCCACACACAATACAATAGTTGACTCAAGATCTCGATTTACCTCACACACCCGCAGTCACCATCAGAGTAAAGCACGAGGACAGTGAGTGTTCAGCCAAACGCCCATTTGAAATGACTTTGAGGAAATCATGTGCTATGGCAATTTCCTTGAGCAAGGCATGCACAGCGTGGTGGTGGTGGTGGTGGTGGCGGCGGCGGCGGTGCTATGGAAGTTGCTATAAAACCTCCCCAAACCTCCCTCCACGACTTCTACAAACACTCATCAGCAACTCATCATCATTTACTAGCATACCAACTACACTTCCAACAGCAACCATCTTAAACCCACCATCCAGAATGAAGACCACTTTCACCATCCTCCTTCTCGCGGCCGTCGCGTCTCTCTCACTCGGTGCCGCAGTTCCAGAGCCAAACGCCCCTGCCCCCAAATGTCCCATCGACGAATGCAACCCCACCTCCGGCCTCAACAAGTGCGACATCACCACTTCGTGCATCCAGACAGGGTCGCAACACCACTGTGCCTGCCGGTAAGCTCTGTTTTTTTTAAATCCGGTATTGAAATGCTAACATGCATGTAGCGATGGGTTTAAGTCCAAGTACCCCAACAATGACACGAGCAAGCACGCCCGCTTCCCGCTTTGGGGACAGGAACAGAGGGTGTTTGTTCAACCGGGGTTGGTGTGTGATGTGCCGTGCGAGGGAACTGGGACGTGTAAGGAGATTCCGGTTGTTCCGGGGTGTTTGTAAGCGAGACGGAGATGGGTTTTGGATTGAGGCTTGGCACGGGGGTATAATTTGTTTATGGGGCTTGAAGAGGCGTAGGATTTAGGCGGTTTAGTGCTTTGCGTAATGGTATCTTTTTACTGAAACCTGGCTCTGCTTTTCTGTAGAAGTAAATTTCTTGCCTGTGTCGCTTGGGGTCTTGATTTTCCTCCACTGTGCATTGAAAAAGTGATAGCAAAAAGGAATGACTGATACCGCGAATATTCGAACATAGCGTGACAACTGGTGACGTTACACAACGCCTAGACATTCTCGATCTGTCTTAGCGGCACCCCCGACCTCAACGTCAACCCACCGTCCGCAACCACCACCCAGACCTCAATGCGACCCGCCACCGCCCTCCGAAGGGCACCAATATGCACCTTCTGCTCGCTCCGGGCACTACCACGCGTTCGCCTCCCTCTCCACCAAACCAGCGCCCACACACCTCGCACCTTCGTCACGACCCCACCACTCTTCAAAGCCGCCGCCGCCACCGCGCCGCCACCATCCCCCTACACCCCGCACCTGCACTCCTTCCCCACGCTCTCCGCCGCCGTAACCTCGCACCTCCTCACCTCAGAAAAACCCATCGACGAAGCCTCCGTCCTCACCGCGCTCTCCGCCTTCAAAGCACACGCCCACCTACGAATAAAAAGCAGCCCTCCCGCGCCCTCCTCCGGCTCCCCCGCCTCCGCGCTCCTCTCCCTCTCCCAACAACCCCGCAAGCTCCACGCCAAACCCCGCCTCGCACAGAAAGGCGAATTCACCGACCTCAGCTCCCTCACCTTCACCCTCCTCCGCGACCCGCGCATCTTCCTAACCCCGCAGATCCTGGCGGCCTTTGTGTCGCTGCAACGGCTCACCCGCGACCCCGCGCCCATCCCCGCCGTGTTTACGCTCTACGCCACGAAGCCAATTGTTTCTGCCGACGGCAGGAGGATAAAGACGCCGAATCCCGCGCAGGCAAAGTATGCGATCCCGCCTGCGGTGGCGCTCGAGGCGCTAGAGACGGCTGTCGATGCGGGGGACATGACGGCGGCGCTGGACGTCATTGATACGTCGTTTGCGCTCCCGGCGTATCGGAGGAATAAGGTGATTCGGCAGGCGCTGCCGGTTGCGGGGGTGGGGGTGCTGGCGCCGGCCGCGATCTGGGTGCTGGCTGGACAGATGGCGGGGTGGCAGGATACCGTCGATCATGAGTTGGCGGCGAAGTATGCGTTTGCTGGGCTGACGGCGTATGCGGGGCTCACAGCCTGGGTGGGGTTGTTGGTTGTTGGGACGAGAAATGATCAGATGGTTAGGGTGACGTGGGTGAGGGGCACGCCGCTGCGGGAGAGGTGGGTTAGGGAGGAGGAACGCGCGGCGTTGGATGCGGTTGCGATGGCGTGGGGGTTTGAGGAGCTGAGTCGGCGGGGGGAGGAGGAGGGGGAGGAGTGGGAGTTGTTGCGGGAGGTTGTGGGGAGGAAGGGGATGGTGTTGGATGATCCTGCGCTGTTGGATGGGATGGAGTAGTTGGGTGTCATAGTCATGGATGTGAGATGTAACACGAGTTTGTACATACAAAAGCTGCCGGCTTTAGAGCAGAGCAGATATATTCAGGTATCAGGCGTTACTGTAGAAATACAAGCATAATCTAACCCCCCTCACCACTACCCTACCCGCTTCTCCTTCCTCCTCTCCAATCTCCGCTTATACTCCTCCATCAACGCCCATCCACCCGCCACGCCCCAAGCCAACCCATTCAAATGCGCAACATGATCCTGCACCACCCACCACCTCCAAAAAAGCCATAATTCCCACCACCACCTTCGCCTTCAACGCCACAAACGGCAGAAAAATTATATACAACTCCGCATTAGGATTAAGATACGCATACGCGCCTATAACGGTACTGATCGCCCCACTAGCACCAAGACTAACAACCGCAAACCTGTGCCTCAACACATTCCACGCCAGACTCGCACGGGAACTGACGACAGCGCCGCTTGCGTACAGGGCCGGCACCGATCTGCCCGCATAGCGACGTGCCGAGGGAGAACAGCACGACCATGTTCCCCCCCAGGTCTGGTGCGAGAACGCGGGGCCCAGCATGCTAGCGCCGCCGGAACGCTGACGAAGTATTTGTTCAGCACCCGCCAGGTCGCTGGGAGCGGGATCTTCCACGTGGCAAAGATGCAAGGTTTTACCGATGATTCCGGCGACGGTTGCGAAGGCGATGGAGATGCGAGAGAACCACTGCGAGCTGGGTAAGGTGTCGTGTACGTGTATGCGTAGTAGATGGAGCCACTGATGAGGGGTGTGAAGAGGGTGGGCGGAGGAGACGTTGTGTCTGCGATGTTAGTGGGACCCGGGGAGGGGGAAGGGGGGTACTGAAGACATCACCGGGGGCTGAGGTCGCTGAGTTGGCCGGCGGCCCAGATGCGTTCGCGGAGGGAGCGTTGGGAGGGGGAGAGCGGGGCTTCGTTTGGTGTTGCCGGGGGTGGGGGCTTTTTGGGTGCAGGCTTCCTGGGTGGGAGCTTCTTCGCTGGAGGGGCGGGCATTGTGTTTGAGAGAGGTGGTGGGTTTTGGTCGTGGAGGGAGCGGAGGAGCGGGCGGTGACTGGCGGTTGTGAGGGCGCGGAATTTGGTTCTGGAGAGGAGGCGTCCGGCTGTGAGGTGCCTCGGGGATGGTGGGGGCGGTGGTGGGGGTGAGCTGTCGAGTGCGTTGTGGTCGGCCGTCGGAAGCCGCCTCAATTTCTTAGCGCAACCGCGGTGCGTCTGCAGACAGACTATAAATTACAACCTTCGATTGATGTTCTCGGAATGTGTGAAGTAAGTCGTTACATACCAGAATACCCGCAACCATATCAGTTTCCAACCCCAAAACGTTTCCCGGAACTCCACCTGTAACTTATCCCAAGGCGGCTAGCGCCAGCACATCCCAGCGCACATCGTCGCTCAACTCCAACCTCACCTCCATCTCCCGTCCCTCACAGTGCCAACCCAGTCAAAGCCCCACCCCTCCTCGCAATGGGGACCACCTCTATACCGCCACCCTAGCTTCAAGCCTAACCCTGCACTTCCCGAAAACGGCGCAAACCCGCAACAACAACCTCATCCCCAACCACCCTTCTCCTGAGCCTAGCCTTCTCCCTCACTGTCGGCGCACCCTTCTACACGCTCCTGGACCTCTCCGGCGCGCCAATAACCACGCATTCTCCGAGACGGCGCAGACCGCTGCACACCTGTCGCTACTGGCATGCTTCCCGCTGGTCCGGCTCGGTGTTGATGCGGTGGGGTGGAGGGGGGTGGTGGCGTGCCGACGAGGCGTTTCTGGGCGCGCTTGGCGCGTGTGTGGGTGCGTGGGCGGGCGCGGTGCCGATCCCGCTTGGTGTGTTTTCTTGCAAAGGAGGGAGGGATGAAGCTGACAGGGACAGATTGGCAGAGATGGCCTGTTACGATTTTGACGGGGGCGTATGTGGGTATCTTGTGGGCAAGACGGTGGGGTGGGCGGGGAGGGGGAGGAGGATGCTGTTTTGAGGGATGGTGGTGTATTATATGGTTAGGGGTTCGGCGGGTGGACTGGAGAGAGTGGAGGATGTATAATAGGTTTATAGATGGGAAATATCCTGCATTGGATACGGTTCTAATGCCACAAGTGCTCAGCGACCATTGTAGGCCCTTTACCTTTTAATAGCGTCCAGATATCGGAATCGCGAGTCTACGCTGCAGTCGGTTATGCCCCCGTCGTACCCAATCTACTCGATAACTAGGGGCTACATTAGGGGAAGTGAGGCAAGACTACACTATGGGAAAGGTATCTCGCTTTTGGGGGAGGAGGGCGGGGATGTGTTCGGGTCTAGTGGTGGATCCATGAGTGGACTGGTGCACTTGGTTAGGATAACCAACCTTTTTCTAGACTTCACATCGCGCAAAGACCTCTCTCCGGTTATATACCTAGGTCAACGTCTTGGTGGATGGCTGTGTTTAGAATCCAGTTCTAGATATCCTCGTAACAGGAAATTGGGTTCGAAATTCTCGGCAGTGTTCCGTTGCACATGATAGACCTGATGCTGCAAGCTGCAAATCTAGCACGCTACATTGTAGTTGACATATTATGCCGTGGTTGACAAGAGTATTTGCGCAGCCCACCCTGAGTTCCCTGCGGCTGCTGCAGCCCATCGGTTGTAGCCACTACTAAACAGGGCCTTGCAAGGACCATGCTTGCAAGGACCATGTGCTTCACAAGCTAGAACTTCTGTTAAATATAAATGATTGAGGCAGCCAAAGGGCGCAATCATAATACTCGGCACACTGTAAAGAGAATGGCCTTTGCGCGATGTGAAGCCTAGAAAAGGGTCGAATACCCTAACTGAGTACACCTAGTCTACTCATGGATCCACCACTGGGCCCGAACAGATGAGCTGGGAATAGAGTAAAGCTTCCGAACAACAAATTTATTTCTAGGCCTGTCCTTCAAATCTTATTCGCTCCGCTCATCGCCATTGGTTCTTCCGCAGAATCTTGTGTAGTCCCTTCAACTTTCTTCACCGGCTAGGGATTTAGTAGTTAGCTTAAGAAGCGGAGTAGATATGCTTCTCTCGTGAGGTAGTAAAGCAGGATTAGGCGAACCGGGTCTACGATAAATCCTAAGGAACTGTGCCAACCTACAAAAGTACGTATTCGATTTGAGTGCTGGGACTTTCCGTGCTCGATTGGCGTTCGGAAGGCTTGCCCTTCACCGCCGGCCTTGCACTGTAGGCAGATTCAACTAGGCATCGACTGTTGGACAAGACAATGGCAGTTGTGACCGGCCTAGATGCCTGAAATCGTTCTGCTGGCAGCAAATTGTCGATGTTTTTGCTTGTTTGTTCAGGATCACAGAAAGTGTCAAGTATGAGCTTCCCAGTGTTCAAGACTACGAGTACGATGCTGACAGTGCCTTAAGTTGCGATGCTAGTTACTAGTGCTCCTACGCTGTTACTTTGGATAGTTTGGTGACTTGATTGACTTGACTGATCTCTCGAGGGCCGAAGGCCCGTATATGTACAAGCTCCCATATCCGTTTGCATACGCGTTTGCACTATCTTGAGACGCTCTCCCTGATTCTGATGCCGACCATGCATATCCTCAAACAAGCTGGCATCAAACGGAACTGATACTCACACACGCAAACGGAGCTGAGACTCACGATGTAGGTGCACATGCAACGTACGCTTCAAAATGCCCCACCAACCTCAAAATGAATAATTTGCCTTTCGCTGCACACAAACCCACACGCACTTCGTCACCCCCACCCCCGGCACCGTTCCCCGAGTCCTGCCTCCCTCCCCGGCGAGAAATCGATAATTCTCACCCCCGCCCCTCCTGCCCCGCTCCCTCCCGCTCTGCTAACTTCTCCCTAGCACTCTCACGGCCTCAGTCAGTAACCCACTAGACAGCTGTGACGTCCGTAACCTGCTATATTTATGCCTTCTATGAACAGATGAAACCGTCAATTTCACCATGATGAAGTTCAAAGGCACCAAGATGCATTCCGAGCACATAACCGTACATATCAATGATCGGAGATCCCAAAGCCCCCCATGCTCCTATTGCATGATAGGTCTCTGCCATCTTATGGCCGGAGATGACTCGTATGGCCGGAGGTGAGTCTCGTATGACCGGAGATTGCTGTCGGCCTGAAGGGTCTATACATAGATGCGTACGCACGCATTCACACTTGTACTCGTATATATATGGCCTTGTGGCACTCTTAGATAATATACAATCAAGCTTCTCTAGCATCACTATTTCAACAGCTCCAACAGGAATGGCTGGCTTCAGACATGTTTTACTCATCAACACCAAAATATAGTTCTCCTAGATACAGATATTGTTTTGCTACACTGAGAGCTTCAACTAGAAGATGGTGTCCCAATGTTCCGAAGCCGGCTAGGTGCACCCTAGCTTGGCTTGCAGAAAAGGAGGCTTGAGCTGGACTGCCCTACAGTCTAGCATCTCCTGAATCGACTCGGACCGAGTATATGGTGGACCATCTCCTACTAGTTCGCGAATCTGTGGGCTAACCGCAGCTTCAAAACATTGGGTATCCTTTGGTTGTGACATGCTGTGTCCTTGATGCCCAGATGGACGAAGGACTTAGGACGCGAATGGCGGAACAGACGAGGCGCATCGGTGATTAGTGATATCGAAACACGCTTAAGTAGAGATTCTGTAGTTTAGTCAATACAGGAGCCAGCTGTGGGGTGCAGAAGTGGGGATATACCGGTAGCATTTATTTACTGCACTGTCAGCGTACTAGTCCGGAACAAAAGAGCTAATTGAGCTGTTGGAGGGGTGAAGGAAGCCCAGTTTGCCAGCGAGGGGACGTTCGTTCAGTTCGCTTTTGGTGGGAAGTGGGCTAATAAATGGAAGTGAAAGGGGCCTCAGGAGGTCCTTTTTTGTCTCGTCCCCAGCTTCTCGTTGCCGAATGAGGAAATGAAAAACGAGGTACGAGTGGCAAACCACTGGAGTCTGACACGGAAAGAAGCGAATGTGAGCATCATTGCGCTGTTTAGAATCGATTGCATGTTGAGGCTACGGCTTAAAAGGCGGTGAGGAGGATGAAGATTATGAGGAGGGAGAGTCAGAGCCAGAGCACGAAACAGGACCTCTTCGTGAGACAAGGACCTTGTCATAAATGAAGCAAACCACCAATCAGTATCTCACAACTTAATTATATTTGTCCCAATTCTACAAACTTCGGTGCGACCCATTTTGAGGCTCTATCCAAAGTGGACGTGGTTTTTGAACTGAATGCCGCCAAAAGGGCCTTCCTGTGCCTTATACGGCAACAACCCGCCTAAACCGGTAACTTATAGGTATCTGTTTTCTCATGCTCAGCCTCCTGCGACTGAGCCGCAGGAGGCTGGGCACGAGAAAAGGTATCTAGGGATTTTTAATTTCTACATACTACTTGAGTACATTATACCGTGTGTTTCTTTTACTCATTTGACACCACAAAAACTGGGTAGGGCTTAGTTATATAGCGTCATAAGGTCTTTATCATTGCTGCAGTCGAAAAGTTGGTGACGTGTTGAAACTGGATCACACGCTTGAAATTTTCGATATTCTTATACCTATTCGTGAGCTTTAGGCGACGATTTGCATCGAGATAACGGAAATGTACTGAACTGCCCAGGGCGGCGTGCGGTACATACAAAAGCTCAAAAATTGAAGTGCGATAACGGTCAACACCACACCAAAAAAGAATCTCATAGTATAAAGTACTATGGACCTGCGCATGGACTAGATAACTATAGTACACTGTTAAAAATCTGTGCTAGCTACTATTCATGGCGCTAGGCGCTATACTCAATCTTCCCAGTGCGCTCAACCATATACACTCGACTTTAAGCTCCTAAGTACGCCTGAATCCATACTCTCAGATACATTTAACTCTGTGCTTCTAATTGCACATTGTATGCTCCCAAGTGTACTCGACTGCATGCTCCCAGATCCAGCCTGCTACCGAAACTCAAATTGGGCCATTACTCGTGAACGGCCCTGTGAATTCACGATTTAGATCGAGTAAATCATTTAGCATCAAACAAACCACTTAATCAAACTGCCATTGATAGAGTTGACATAGGGTAGTATATAGTCCACAGGAAGCTTGTTATACACTGCACATAGCGCAGCCTATAGTGGATTGGCACGTTTGCCGATGTGGATGAAATACAAATATTTGGAAATATTTCCTGTGTTGAAACCAATACCCCGGATCATATATATACTTGAATCCTTCCATATTAGATATTATTTCTTCCACAGTTTTCCAGATGCCTCAAGGTTAGCTTTTTTGGTGGGGTGTTGACGGTTGCCGCATTTCAATTTTTGTGCTTTTTATACGTACCGCACGCCGCCGCCCAGACTCTAGCAGTGCCTCGTGCACTCCAGTCCTAAAATCCGAGAGATAGTGGCTCTGGGTGCCAGAAATTGTGGAGAGCTGCACGTACTCTACACCCGAACCTAGCGCAGCCGCATGTTGACCATTGTTGGAAGATCTTGCATACGACGTGTCTCAGTTGCACGCATAAAACATACTGTTTCAGGTTGGTGTGCACTCTGCAGCCAACTTTAATCGCCTCACTGAGTGCTCACTGGGCCGTGTGCTCAAGAAAATTGGACCTCAGGTCAGAGTGTTGGCAGCGCCGTAAGGCAGTGTACCCTTGGCATTATCTGCATAGGCCAAATTCTGATACTACAAACAGTTTTTGGATGATAAAAAAACCTTACTCTGCGATCTGTTATATCTAGGATTAGATGGTACCATAACGAGTGGGGAAGTGCTATCCCGATACCTAACCCACTGACCAGGCATCGTTTCTCGTACTTAGCTTGATTGAACCTATGTAGATGGTAGAGCCTCGTCGCGTTGCCAATGGCCCAAATCCCTCATTGACCTTTCACAGCTATACGGCGGCATACAACACTCAGTACCGTATCATTAAAAATATCTAGCATGTTTGCTACATTGATTTGGTCTATCTGTAGGGATTGTCCACATTAGGAAATAGTAAGAGTTACCTGAGGTAGCAGCTGCAGCCTGCTTCTGTATGCAACACACTCAGCCTCTACATTTTGTCGTTACTGATAAACTCTTCCTACTTCAAAATATGCATGAAAATGCAGTCAGTCGTTCGCTGTTTTCTCTTTTCGTCTCAGCTGTACTTCTAACTAGCTACTATTCGCCCCCTCAACCCCATGTTGTGGCAGGTCTAAAATTCCGGGCGCACATGAATTGGCAATCGATGTTGCAGCCGATGGTGCTTTTAGCTGCTAGACGCTCTCTCACCAATCATATACGTCGCTCTCTCAAATCAGTTCCAGCCTCGCGGGCCCGTGGACACACCTGCACACAAATCTATTGGCAATCAGTGATACAATCCACTATGCTTTTAGTGTAGGAGCTTCTTCGCATTCTCAGGGCTCCTTCCGGGTCAGAAGCACATTTATTATTATTGTGCTATTAGCCATTGCCGCATTGTTGCTCAAATTAATCCCAGCTTCCTCCTCCTGCCAAAATCATGGGTATAATATCGAGGTCGTCCTGGTCTTTGTGCCTATCCCCTATTCCGACGTCATCCTAGGTCTCCGTGGATATCTTGACTCTCTCTGCTGACCGCAACCAGAAATCAAGTATTCGAATGCTTGCTACAAACTTCTGTCATCTGCGACTAAAAGCTACACTCTGACACCGGAACCGGAGCGATTATAAAATACACGTGGTCATATGCAACCATTAGTTGAATCCACAAGCTATAACGACTACTACTTCAACAACACACGAAGCCTCCTAGATATTCTATTGTGGCATACACCACTTTACAATACCCGATGCGCCGAACACAAGTTACCGATACCTCCCACCAACTTCTGTCAACTAGACGCTTGCTCCATATCCTCCATCAATATCTATCTCTCCGTCTCGGTAGATGTTCTGTACGACATTGATCCAACCGTACACTTTTTATTACCACGAGCCCTTTTTGGAATTGCCAGATCGTGTACCATGCGGCGATGCTGCATGAGGTTGTCTGAACGGGAAAACCCTGCACCTCCCCTTCTACTACAGCCGACTTCTGGACAATCATACCGACTCGGCGGATCTTCAAACGTTTCTGGGTGCTTTGTTCGTACATGTCTGCTCAATAACTTGTACGATTCGCCACAAAATTCGCAGGATTTGGCAACTAATCTGTTTGGATTATAATTAACATTATCGTCGCCTGAGTACCTACGGTGATCGGGGGTGCGGGTTGAAGGAATGATTTGCCGCTGTGAACTTGGAAGGAAGTTTGCGGATTCGTTAGAGACCACTTCATCTTGTACTTGGAGTCTGTTTTCCGCCTTTCTAAAGGACACGAATCTTCAGTAAAACTTCACTAATCGGTTTCCGAAACGTACCGTGTGGAAGGAATACTGCGGGACCCGGAACTACTGGTGTTGATTAAACCACCATTATCTCGTGTGGCCATTGAAGTATGGTAAGTTCCGGTTCTATGGCCTACATGCTCATAATAACTCGGTTGACAGCTGTTTTCCAAAGCACTGACAGTATTTAGCTTCGTACTACTCCCAATTACTGTCCAGCCGCAGCTTACAAGTCCCTAAGATAGTCATCCTGTATCCCAGAGCTCGAGCTTCCCCAACCCGAAACTGAGGACTCTGAGTCAGATGATCCAGATGTATCTAGGGCAGAGCATTGGGGCGAGTTGTAGTGGGGACGCCATCCTCCAATACCCGCATCGCTCGAGCTCCCTGGTGAGTATGCATTGTTATACCTAACAACACCATTCAGCTATCTGTCCTCTAAGTTTTGTTTCGCTCTAGTATGACATACTGGATTGTCGAATAACCATTAATGCAGCAGGGATATAGGGAGTCTGCGTATATTTCATTGTGCGGTTTAAGTGTTAATTGAGCAGCGCTATGCGACTCCATCGTATCATAGCCACTGCTACGGTCAATCTGGGGGTAGCTTCGGAAGATCCTAACCTGATTAGCTGCATCTAACTATGACGCAATGGAGCCCAACTTTTGAAGATGTTGGCCCCCCAGCTCATTTACGGCATTATACGCATGAAAATTGGCCCTCGCGTTTTCAGAGAGCCTTCCAGAAGAGTTTTTATGCCCCTCGTGGCTGGAATCGCTGGAGAAACCCACCCAGGCGGAAACAGAGGGTTTGTCAGAGCTAGCCTAACCGCCCATCAACATTAGCCAGGATCTTCGTGAGGAGACAAACCAAGCAGACATTAATCTGGTATTCTTCAGTGGCCCGTGGTGTACCGGGTTCTGCGAAATAATAATGTTGCAAACCAGACTACGTGAGAAAACGTCAGTTTAACTTCCCTTCCCTTGTTTCCCAACTCGGTGGCTATGAGGAGCTAAACTAACCCGCAAAAAGTGGTTGTTCCCGCCACTATGATCATACTGCGGTCTTTGTTCGGTCGCAGTCGTACCACTCATAATGCTAGGAAGCACGAATGCTCCATATTCGTACTGATGTTGATCATATCTCTCCGAAAATTCCTGATGTTTGGGATTCGTGCTCATGTTTTCTTTAAAAGTTTTTGATAGCTTTGTGTAGTTAATCAACAAGCTCTCCTCTGTTGATGCGGGTGTTTTGCGATCGTTAGGGGCACTACAACGCTATATCAGGATATCTAGTTAGGCTAGGACTACATAAAGAGTCTTCTGCTAGTCCTTGTTTCTATGCCGTTGATTCGATTTCCATAAATTCACCACTCAACACTCGTAGAAAAACATGAATATTCTTTTTAGTATGCCTCTCCCCGTGCTGGGATGTTGAATAACCTGAGGCTCAAATTGTAGTTATCTACCTGAGGTAGGCGGAGATACGGGGGCTATGGTAAACCAGGTTAATCTTGTGCAGCCTCCTGCACCTGATGTGTTGGCGGTGCGGCCGAGATAAGGCGACGCAAGAAAATTAGAATTGTTCGGAAAATTCCTACCTAAGGCTGTCAACCGATAAGGCTCACAGCGTTGAATTACACACTCAATCGTTCAAAAATTGTCATACTACGTAGTTTTTTCGGCACGTACCCCCTCTTTGCATTGTTATTTCAGTTCATCTAGTGCAAAGATAATAAAGCGAGGCTACGGAAGTATGGATATTTCATGAAATACGGGAGTTTTGCCTGTACTTACATCATCGCCATTTTAACCCATTGGGCCTGAAGTCCCAATATATCGGGCGCTAGCGCGGTAATAACTTCAAGGAACAGCTCCCACTATTCTCCCCACAATTGTGGACGACGCGGAATCACTTGACTGCATCTCTTATGAATAGACGACACCATGTGAAAACCGAAAACATCTAGCCGGATTAGGCTTTGTGAATCGAGTTGACAAGTATGTTGTATTAGGTTGTGTATTTTTAGTACCATGCTGCCATCTTCTTGATCATGAAAGATAATGGCCGGCCATATACAAACCCAGCCCAACTCAAGATTCAGAATTTCTTCAACCCTATAGCAATCCCTGGTGGAGGCTAGTAAGAATCTTACAGCAATGGGTTCAAGTGACACATGTAAACTCACTCGTTATTACGCCTTGCAGCGAGTGTTACTTTTTGTATTCGGTAGAAGGCGTAGTCCCTAGCCATCTAATTATATCTGTGACAAGAGCTTAGGCTATACCCACAAAGGTGTCGTGGGATAGATTATCCACATATATGCAGCAAGGCTATAGCGATTTATATATCGCAGCCACTGACTGCACGTGGGCAAACCACCACCGCGCCACTAACACGAACACGAACACCGCTATCAGCCCATATTTAAACAAGCTTCATTACCATCATCATTCGGTGACTTAACAACCCTACCTAGGTACTACAGCGGGACAGTAGCTTATGCGCCCAATCGTGCTCTACGTGTTTTTTACGCATTATGGTTACGCATTTTCATAGAGAGTTCGCGTCTTTTTGTCTACACAAGAGGCTGGGCACAAGACAATGTATCTTGCAAGATTATTTGCTTTTCGTAAAGCGAATCCAACGTTTTTCCTGAACCGTTAAGTAGGTAATTGTTCCAGGTATTTGTTATAGATACTCATCGTTTAAAACCCTCCCTAAAGGCCATAGAGACTCTAGCATGTGTATGTGAAGAAATCGTGGGAGGAAAAGAGGAGACTTGCAGTTCCGGCAGAAGGTATCGATACATGGATGTATCAGAGTTTATCACTCGCTATTCGGGTTGTCTTTCTAGGGCAGGGAAGGCAATAGCCAACGACGTAGCAAGCATCTGAAGACTAGTCTGTCAGACGGGCCGTAGCCCGCCAGCAAAATAATAGCTGTCTACAGACTCTTGAAACCTCAACACACCTACCTAGTAAGCACATGTTCTCGATGGCCAGATTTTATCTCACTCCCAAGCTCGCTCAATAAAACAAAAAAAGAAAGTTTGATGTACTTACTAAAACTTACAATGACAAAATGTACTAGCGAACATGAGTAATCAGAGCCAAGATGATCAGCAAGGCGCAGGATGGGCGTAATCCTTTTGCTACCATCTCATTTAGACAGTTCCCCCGCTAGCAATAGTATAGGCTGGAGAACCCAAATCAGCCAACCCGATATCTCAAGGGTAGACAGAACCGGACAAAACGTCGCTAAAAATAACAGCCCCTGATACTGGGAATAAAGAAAGACAAAAGAGAGAGAGATGGCGAAGAGTAAGTAAGAAGGATGACTGCTCCTATATACTACAAAGAATAGAAGGCTCACATATTTGGTTTGAATATTAGCATGATACACCGTATAGCTATTCCTACTAACTTACTATAACACCATAACTTCAACTACACACTCCAAATAGAGATGCTCCTCTCAAATGTCCGTACATACATTAAACGTATCCGAGAGCCTGTTCTTGGTCTATGTTACCAGTGTACAGTGGGTAAAGTCCTGAGGAGGCTACTGGGGTGGCTGTAGCTGCTTCGTCGCGGACTTCCTTAGCTGTTCGGTGAAAGTCATGATTGAGATGCATCATGACGCACCTGCCAAACAGCTTCTTTGCCTTGGTGAAGCAATGGTTGCAATTGAGAAAGGTTCACTGCTGGGTTGGCTAAGGATTTCTCGGTGTATGCACCCTTCGCGCCCAAAAAATAAGGCGAAAATATGATATCCCATATAACTACTTAGTACGCCTTTTCAGTTCCTACTCAAGGTAATCATAGCCGGGGTTGTGCGGCTGAACATTCAACATGACTTCACTTAATATCGATCCCTCGAATATCCAATGGAAAGAATGCAATTATTTACCTGAGGTTTGTTTCAGCTTTGGAGTCTTGCATGCATGCATATGCCTTATGAAGCAGGCGCTTATAGCCATTCAGTGGATTCCAGAGGTGCTTGTGAACATTGCCTCAGTACCCGGAGAATACAATAAAGCCTCAGATGCGACGGGAAATGGAGATCGGTCTGCCCTGATATTGCACAAGCACTCAGGTAGAATCGGGGCTGTGCCTTCTGCTTTGAGAGGGAGTGTTCAGCGTAAACCGGATGAGCACTAAATGCTATCGATCTCAAATTCTTCCAATATCCAGCTGTCAACAAAATCCGCGAATTAATTCGCATGTCAAACACAGAGCAAGCATAAGGCACACAAGCGGAGCAGCTGCTCCAGATGTGACGCTCTGCTCGAGTGGGTTTATCATGTAGCGGTCTTCTCTTTTGAGTAGGTTGCATGCATAATGGCTACTTAAGTACTTACTTGCTTTTTGTGCTCAATAGTACTAGTGCATAGGTCACAAACTAGAGAGGGCGGCGGATGGTGCCGAGTGTGTTTAGCACCGGCAGAGATGGTTCTAGTTAGTGGGTCAAGATACGCACGTCTTACCCTCAAGGATGATTGTATCAACGAGATTTACTGCGAAGTCCTCAAAGCACTTTCTCAATCTAGGTACATACCACAAACTAAGGCTCTCTCTATACAATGAAACCAGTTGACATTCTTGGAGGTTGGTCGAACAAGGTAAACTCAATTAGTCGTCATACATATGTCGACCAACGGTTTATGCCACCGCCATACGCCCTGACCTACCTTCTAAACCAATCTCTTGCGCGGCAACCAATGTAACAAGAAATAAGTCAGAAATCCTTTCTTTCTTTTATGTGGAAATGACATGTCAACAAGACTCAGACCCCCAACTTTTCCGCGCGCGCCTAACTTTCCATTGTGGTTATAAATCTATCTCCCCCCGTTTCTCGCGTACACGTTTACGATTCTGGCACATTTTGACTTCCCACTCCGTCGATTACAATCTACTACGCAGCAGACAGTATGTTCTCCATTTTCACTTTCGCCGTTTAATTACTTCGAGAGAAGCTGTCATTGCTAATTATAGATTTACCTTCCAGTATCGTAGGAAACGAGCCGACACATCATCATATTACTCGTAGAGTCGAACCCACCGCCGCTATTCCACGTTCGACTTCAGGTTTTATTATGCTACATGAAATATCACACTCGTTGATCACGATGGGCGGGTCCCACCTCCTGCTGCTGCTGCTGCGGTAAATGATTGTCTAAATCAACCTTGATATTCATGAAGTCTTCAGTGTTTGTTTCCGTTATCGTTCGGGTGTTGCTGGCTCAGGATTGAACTAACACTTGCCGTTCTGTTACAGCCGGACATACTCGAAATGTCTACATTTTGCCATGGTACTCCGCAATGTCTCCCAATACAATCGCTGCATTATGCAAACTACCAATCCACATGTGTGCTGTAAGTTATAGGCCTTTTTACAGCTATTTCCATATTACCAATGGCCTCTGGGTGCTTCACCAGCTGGTCCCGTACCCTTGGTGCAAGGCCGAAGGTTGCACGTTTCTCCAAATCCAACTCCGAAAGCTGCGCCTTGGCTTTACCCTGGTTCCTATCAATATTCCTCAGGTAGCAGTGCATGCTATCAGGTGTTACCATTTGCAAAACAAGATCTACGTTCGTCCCTAGTTAATGCATTTGGGCGGCGGTCTGTTTCCACGGGGCTATATCTTAAGATACTTGACCCCCCAGTGTTGCCGTCAAGCACATCTATCCCCCAACTACACCAGATCGCAGCCAAATACATCTGATCTAGCAGATCAAGTACAGGCAGTTCATCCTCTCCTAGCCCCTAGCCCCTCCCCAAGACTGCACCTAATACAGCCAATCTAGAAGGCAGCGCTGTGCACTCAACCCAGCGGAGCACATTATATATAGGACGTTTAACTGACCAATCCTCAGAAGCGACAAAAGCAATAGTAGCGACTGACATTCAGAATCATCCATCTCATTCGAATGAGCCATTCAAACACTTATTACGGAGGGGAATGGCCTTGCATTAGAGCACCACTGTATGAAGTCGAAGACCAAGCGGATATTGTATCTCAACCTCCGGAGCAACAACACATGAGCCTAGGCGCCGGTTGTCCCGCCATATATGTTCGGGCATCCACCCCGGTGCCGGTCAGTATTGGTCGCTCTGAATGGAAGCATACATCTGATGTCCTGCCTAGCGCTCGTTATCGCAGGCTTCCATGGCATATATGCAGGCCAAATCTCTATACCCGGGTGCGACATTAGATGTAGAGCCTAATACACCACCGGACCCGACTACGTCTCCATCACCCCAGGAGGGGAGACTCGCCAACCCGTGGTATTTCCCAGCTCGGAATAGATATAGGTAATCTGCGGAGGGATACTTTTCTAACCGATGCAAGCCAAAGACTGACGGACCATCAGAAGTGACAGTCATCCAGCGACTGGTGAAAGCGCTGGCTTGAAGGTACCGATGCAGTTAACTCCACCAGATACGCCAGGATTACACGATGCCAGTAGCCCTATTCTGAACCCTTATGACGAAGGTTCCTCGTATATGGAAAGCAATACTGGTCAAGGGTACGTCTTTTGCTTTACTGGTTGAAATACTGGGCCGTGCTGAGGATGTGGAACGCATAGGAATGTGAGAAGTAGCCATGTACTTGCCCAAGTGGGACTTGAGGAGAGAAACCCTCAGTCTATCCCACACGCTGAATACAGTCCATATGGCTCTATCGGCTCCGTCCCCTCTCTCAGAAGGTACGTGTTGATACCATATCCCACCTGGCTATATCAAGCTAAAGATAAACTTTGATTAGCGATACTAGCAACAATTACATCAGCGCCACTAGCAGTATGCCCGAAAGTAGACCAGTCTATACCAGATCAAAGTAAGTGCCTCTATTTAATAGGCTCCTTTTCATGCCCTAACTTTTCATAGACACAACCAACGCACCGATCGACCCAAGAAAAAGTGCACATTTTGTGGTGCTTCCGTTATCGCGCTCCAGCGGCACATCCAAGACAAACATCGCGACTCTTTCTTGAGTCCACCTGCCCTTTTTAGTTGTCCTCATGATGGATGTGACAGAAAGGATAACACTGGCTTCAAACGCAAAGATAACCTTATCCAGCACCTCCGAAACGTGCATGGACAGGCTATCGACAAAAGAAGTCGACAAAAAGCCTCGAAACGGGGTGGTGGTGGAAGAAGTGAATGAGTACTCGAGTGGAGCAGAAGAGTAACAAATATAGCAGAACATACTGAAAACCCCACGACACTTGTTATTGAATGGGTTTTGATTGAGATTTTTTGAATGGATTGGGAAGGGACTGGGAGCTTAAGGTGTTTCTGGAGTTGGGGGTAAGCGCTTTATTTGTTTGTATGGGACCTCTGTAATAGCAATACAAATGATTTTCCTGTTATTTCTTTGTTCCTCGGTGTAGATTCGTTGCATCGTGATTTGCGATTAGTGTAGTCTTTAGCGGCGGAACGTGTACTTGGGTACTTGGGTATTTCGGGCGCGGTGACACAGGGCAAAAGAGTGCCCGACTTTTTTTTGTTTGTTTTAATCATACTGTATTCACTCTACTTAGAGTATGACAGCCCCTTACTCCCCTCCGCCTCCGGGCTAGCCGGCTAGATGGCGGAGCTCCGCTCCTACTACCCGTAGTGCCCGACTTTTGCCCCCATTACAACGAGAAATGCCAAGATCCTCATCATTCTCTACATGACAAATATTTTTCTGAGAAAACTTCATAGAAGCATTGCTGATGACCTATTATCACTCCCTTCTCTTTCGAAGTTTCTCTCTATTGTTGTGGTAGAATTTCCGCATTTTATGGGGCGCGCCCGACTTTTGACACCCTCCGAGTAGCCTATTGAGGTGACATGCCACAAGCGGCATAGATTGACTGAATTTGAGCCGAGGTCAGCAACGCACCAAAACTTATTGACTCGAGTCATCAGATGAAAGCGATTGAGTATGGCTTTGTGTGGCTCAAATCATTAGTTGGGCTTCGCTATAGCGCGTTTCTGTTCCAATATTAACAGACTTAAGACGGCTGTGATACGCGATGACTGTTGGGTGTGTACTCTAGTCTCGGAGCCTTGCACTGGTTCCAAAATTACCTATTGCATGCAGTTGCGGTGATGGATGAATGCGAGAAACACAGTATGCATGCTACCTGAGAGAATGCATGTGAGTAATTAATGACATAGTGGAGAAATGGAATGGGTGGAACGCAACAGGGCTGGTGTGCGGTCGCTGATATTATGAGGTGGGCTGTGCATGCTGGCTGGTGTAAACCTGGTTGAGAAATTGTGCGCCGATAGTAGTTTGTCGGCTGTCAGCCAGGTCGCCGTTTATCTCCGGCGAAAAAAAATTTGATGTGCTGTTGTTTTTCGTTGCGCACACGGCCGCTGCGGGCACATGCAAATGCGCGCCATACCGATGATGCACACACCTTCGACAACCTAATCACTTAGGAATGCCAAGACTTTACGTGGCATCAATCACGTCGATATCTTCGGTTGTACTTTAGTTTCAATGGGAGGGGTAGTGTATGTCCGCTTGCACTACCGGGGTGTAAGTGTACCCCGGACAGTGAGAATTTTGCTTTTAGAGTACCAATAGCCATGGGGATTTTCCGACACATTTGCTCCTTTTGGCGGTACTTTTGTCGATACGACCAAATTGCAGCAGTAGTCATGGGGATTTTCCGACCCTATTGCTCCTATCCAACTCTCGATATTCGCACACCCGATGTCACATGAAATACCAACTCCTTTACGAAGACGACACACGAACACTTACTCGAGCATACAACTTCTACTTCCCGGGACTGATATAACGAAACGGGCCTCTGTTGCGAAGAAGTGCTGGTTTCACAGCCGGTTGGAGTATTCCCCTGTGATAACTTCAATGAGACCCTGCACTCTGGACTTGAGCGGAGACGCAAAGAAAACGACCCACGATGCTTCGGTATGCACACTGGTGCGACAGATCTTGTTGGGCGTTAGAACTGGAGCTGCGGTGGAGGTTGCGAGTGGAAGTGTCGAGTTGCAGGAATGGAGAATACTTCTTTCTTTTGTTTGACGGATTGGGAGAAAGAGAAGTGGAACACCTCTAAGTTTACTGTCGTCGTGACTGTGGGATGTAGGAGGGGGGAGAGACCTGGGCAGGCGGCGTAGATCTAAAGGAGATGGAAATAGATAGTTACATGCCATAGCCGCAAGCGGCCGAATACAATATGATTACAACAACCGCACCCATGGTTTTCTGTTACTCGCATACTCACTACCTCAAGGTTGTTTGTCTCGCTCTCTATCAGATCAGATCAATGTAAGCGTACACTCACCCCCGTGGACCGTGTTGGTAGTCCAGGGTGCGGACGGCTTGCCAAAAACGACAGTTTCGAGTGCGGATAAGACTAAAATGACTGAATCTCTATAGGGACCTGATTATCGGGAGAAAATGCACAAAGAAATGAAGGTAAAGGGTTGAATTACGGACAGCCTGTGTCTGGATCTTACCCCCGCAATAACATGCAACACATGCTATCACTCATACAAGTGATCATTAGTGTTACTGTAACGCCTAACAAGTCAATTCTTACAATTAACTCGAACTAGTCAACTGATCAGAGACGGCGCAAAAAAATGGTGCAAATACAAACCTATAGAATTAAGCCCAATCTTACCAAAAGCCTTATCCCCTGGATCGTATCCGGTTCCCGGCCCATATGGGCCGCCCGCGCAACCACCTCGCCACACATCCAAAAATGGTTGTCAGAGGCCCTCCTTTTTATCAAGTCTTCTTTAGTAGCAAATAAAACTTTCTATCCAAGTGAATTGTAAATTATATGTGATGTGACTTTGTAAGTCTTACTGCCCCACCAAAATTCGCTCTCTGAACTGGCAACCCCACCCCATGTCTATGCACCACTACCCACTTTTCTCCTTTACAGGTGATTGAATTCCGCAAAATGGTGCCTTTCATTATTGAGACACCACAGTTACTTGCATTTTGAACATGATTAGCAAAGTGTGGGTGGAGATTTGGTATTTCTGACTGGGCTTTCCTGTTGGCAAAGCCACCATCCCAGCTACTTTCTCTTCTCAAGGTGGACTGAAAATCGCCCGTGGCTCCAGCTCTGGCTGAGGGATACAGATATGCCCTCTTTGATGTTCAACAAAGTGGGTTTTAGCCTTGTTCACTATGAGAGCTGTGTGATGGATATTGGTATCCCCCCTCTAAGCCTCAACTCTTGGACACATTGCAGATGGAATTCCTTGTGTGTAATGATATTGGGACTTCAGGGCATGTCCTTAGCACCAAGCTTGAAGGATATTTTGGGGTGTTATGGGCAGAGTTGTCCATCTGGGCTGCACAGTGACATGTTCGAGTTTTTAGGGAGCTGATCTTGAGACAACCTCCCAACAAAAACTCCCCTTTTTATCGGCACCCCATTCCTGTACAGTCTTTAATTTTTGCCAAAATGCTCTCAAGACATAAGAAAGTAAGTTTATAATGCTCCCAGGGCACCCCCACAGAGTTGTGGTTGCGTCGCTAAATATTTGCGAGTGGGGAGTCGGTTGCCATGGGCCGGGAATGCCAAAGTTACGATCCAGGGGATAGCTACATCATATGCATATTCGCCTAGCTTTAATGTCAATTTTTGATTATATTCCATTATATATGGCACAAAACAGCGCTGTCTATGATAGTATTAGCATCTGGAACAAACATTGTCTTACATAGATGTGTAAATATTGGAATCCGACATCTAAGACATTACTGGCAGGGTGGAAACGATAACGAGCCCGGGTTTATCGTGGAAAAGTGCCAGTCATGGGAATGTGTAAATTAGTAAATATATGAGAAGTAAGCAGTGCCCAGATAGCTCCATGTGCACACACTAGTCAGAGCAGGACACAATAGGAAAAGTCCAAAAGGCTGGTCAACTCATGGCCAGCACGCAGTAATTCGGGCAATAAACCCCATATATTCCGGGGGTTTCTGGTTATAATTCAGGCATTGTAGGCATGACTGTCTGGAGACATGGCACATTCGTGTTAGAACGATTTTGTTGATGATTTATGATTTTAAAATGTTGGTTTGTACTTTAAATTTTTGGCTTGGGAGCAGGGCTATTAATTTGATGAGTTATTATGCAGCGATAGTAAATGACGACAATGAACAACAACGTTGAAATTTTCAACTACTTTAAGTACCTAGTCCCGCAAAACTGCCCGGTGTTGTCTGTCGGCTACTTACTTCCATAGGTACTTAAGTGAGTAAGTATTCTCAAATTATGTAGCGGGCCAAAGGCTAGACGCTAGAGTGGAAGAGTACTAACCTTGGAACTTACTGCTGATCTCTACAGCGGTCAGCATACAACCAACCGACATCTGCTAATGATACGTGGTGGAAAATGAAAAGAATTGCCTAACAAATACGGAGGGATTCTGCAACCTCCCGCTGAGTTTGAAGATCAGATCAAGAGTGGGCTGTTCAAGTGTCGTCGTGGCACGGAGGGCTTAACCCTGCCGCCCCTTAACGTCACGTCGCATGCCGATAGTAGATCAGACCCTGCCAAGGATACTTTCCTTAGCTACTCATGTGGTCGGAACGGCCAATAGAATGGTCGCATCATATCAATAGCTTCAGTCTAGACTTTTGTGAACGAACCCAGCCCTGTTCGCCACTGCGGGGGGTACGGAACAACCGATAGCTGGGACTTTTTTAGTTTCCACATACTTGAGTATATATACGAAATTATATTGTACCTTTTATTCGCTTGACGCCATAAAATGTTAAAGTTATTGCATAATGGGGATATAGTAGGTGGGAGCGTGCAGATCCGGGACGTCCGGACGCAAAACTATCGTGCCACCGCTCTCCCTAAAGATCTTTGGCAGCGCTGGGACTGTGCCAACCTATTCGACTCCCGTTGCCAAGTCAGCACTCCCTAGGTGTGGGTTTCCCGAGTCTTCAGAAACTCTAACTTGATCGGCGTTTCCAGTGTTTTTAAATGGCTTGGCCTAGCCGGCTTGCATGAAGTCGGACCTGGCCGCCGCCAAGGCAGGCCTCAGATATCTGAAACCCTGCAGGCTGTTTGCAGCATATATAGGCTTTCAATATGGTGGCCCGGCCTGGCCTGCGCTAACGGCGACCGACGATATCGTGGCCGGGCCTGGCCAGCCTGCAGATATTTAAAAAGCCTGCCAGTCGGGCAGCTTAGGAACACTTGGCGTTTCGGGATTCGAGATTTGGATTACACCAGAGCAGAATCAAGTGGAGAGCTGGGTTGCGAGCCGATCGATGTGGCTATTCCGGGCTGCCTACAACATTCTACAAGTAGTCGAGTTTGGAGAAGTTTTACCCTTTCCCTCAGGTTTCAGCCCGATAGTTACCAAACCGAAAATCCGATGGGGAAGAGGGCTCACGACTTGCTTTTGTTTCTTTACGTTACAAGAGAAGTGGGGAGGAAATATGTTAGGTATATGCCATAGCCGCAAGCGGTTGAATGCAATATGATTACAAACAAACAAACAAACCGAAAATCGATTAGTTTAAAGTATTCTCACTAGTTTCATAGTCACTGCATCGTAGAAGGCTTTCGACCATTCCAAACGAACTCGTAAAGTAGAATGTATGTGTTCCGTCCGATAGACGAACTATGCCCGTTCGTGAACTTGAGAGCCCCGTTCGCGAATTGGCTCCAGTTCGTGAGATTAAAGACATTTTCGCGAACTAGACAAAAATATCGCGATTTTTTCTACAAGTTTCCGAGTTTAAGCCAGTATTCGGGAAAACCGCACCACTAAGTGGGGAAATTTAAAGCTTAAGATAATTAATCAACATGGCAGCACCCTACTCCTTGCTGCGTGAGATTATAGTACTATAGTTATATCATGACTGACTGTATGTGTATTCTAGATCTACCCCTATCATGTTTACCATCCATCTCTGAACTTCACTGGGAGCGAAGTGTGAACCAGTTGGAAAATAAACGGATGTTGCCATGTAATGGAAAGGTTAGATACTAATTCAAAGCATATGATTTCAGCATGTGCAGTGAGATTCTTCATGTTGAAAACTGTATGGAATTATAGAAGTTCATTAGTTTGTCTATTGGTCAAAAATATCGCAAACTGGAGAGTTCGCTCATAGGACAAAACATATGCATTATTCACAGCCAACACATGGAATGGGAAAAGCAAGATGCCCTGAGATCCATGCACCAAGTGATTTATGCAGCTTTAATCTATTCCTTGTGTTAATATTCTGATAACTCGAGTCCGTGGCAATCAGTTGTTGGCATGACACAATACAGCAACCTGTGGTAGTAGTGCTGAATATTTCAAAGGGTTTGCCTGGGTTGTCTACTTATATAGCACCATCTTTCACCTCTTCCGCCGCGGAACGGGCTAGGTATGCGCGTTTCTGAAGTGATTGACCAAATGTCGATTTTGTGTGAGGAACTGTGTTGACTTAGGCATCTGACCACAGCTAGTAACATTCTCGTGGTGTGCCAGAGATATTTTCCGACATTTTAGATGACGTCAGGAAAGGCCTGGCTGTGTGGTACACGCTGAGTTTCGTTAGATTTGTCGCAGTTTCCATCCTAGATGCTGATTAGTTGACCAATCGGTAACACGGAACGCTGAGCCTAATATTGATCTGATTAATCAACATGAAACAATGCAAACTGCAACAAGTCTAAGGAAACTGGACGTTTAGGCGATAGAATCTTGTCTCGTGTATGGTGGTGTGGGGGTTACTGAGGGGTTTGGGGTATTGACAACGAGCCCATACGGTGGTATTACTACTATAACACGGTAGGAATAGATATTTACTACCGAGGGCTATGATGACATAGCTGTGCGAGACTGCTAGTGATTGATGTAAACCGAAAAGTAGATATGCAGGGTAGAAAGAATGGCTTCATTCTGCAGCTAATTTTAATTATTTCACTGAGGGCTCGCTAGGATTGTGCTTAAAAAATGCGAACCTCAGGTTAGAGGAGCAGCAAGGCAACAAACTCTATTTTATTATCCTTCATAAGTCCCACATCTATCTAGCAGGAACAGTGTCTCAGTGAGTCAGGACACAGCTCTGTGATACAATCAAAGCTTGAAATGCCGCACTCTCGCGGACTTTTTTTCTAGGAACCTGAGTCTTGTTTGTTTGTTTGTAATCATATTGCATTCGGCCGCTGGCGGCCATGTCATATCCCGTAGATATTTCCTCCCCGCTTCTTCCGTAACATAAAGAAACAAAAGCAAAGTCACGAGTCCTCTTGCCCACCGACAAAAGAAAAACCGCCACAAACAACAACAACTTTTTACGCACCCCCATCACTCGACTCCTCGTGATCTGAGTTCTCCGCCTCCTCCACCATTCCGCTGATTCTGCCCACATCGGTACAAGATAAAAAATCTATCAGTGCCTGCGAACACTTTTCTTCTGCAAAAATGAGGGACATTGGCAATGAAATCTTTGGCTTTTTTAACAACTTTTCAACACCCTCATACCCATCTTCCCCCTCTTGCCCATCGACCCAAAGCCACTTTTGTTCTTGTTTCCATCTTTTACACCACTTGAAAAGGTGGTCTCTTGTCTGATATTCATGCCCACACCACCAGCATTTCATATCACTTCTTTTTCTGATCTGTAATAGGTATTTTGCTAGCAGTGCATGTCCTGACTTAAGCTGATAGAACCTCGCCACGATCGTCTTTTTGGCTTCGATCACCACACTGTTGCCTCCCCTCTTCACCAAATCATAACGGTAACTGTGCTTTGACTTCTTCCCCATTTCATTTATGTCTTTTTTACTTTCTTCCCACTTCACCTCGGTCAACCTTCGGCTAACATGGGTGAAAGAAACATCATCTAAAAACGGTAGCAGATTTTGCGTTTCAGTGTAACTTCTGCAATGCTTATATGCCGCCTTTGTTGCTTATCGGTCCGCTTCTTCATTGCCTTCTATCCCCTTATGAGCATGTACCCACCGGTACTCTACTTGGATATTTTTCCCCGCTAATGCGTCGGCCCAATTCATCATCTGTAGCACTAGTACCTGTCTTGGTCCTGGCTCATCCGATTGTATTCGTTTTAAAGTTGCTTGGGAGTCTGTAAAAACCCTAACCCTAACAAACTTCTCTTGTTCTGCTTTCTCATCAGCAATCTTCATTGCTTCAGATATCGCATACATTTCTGCGTCAAACGCTTCTTTCTGTCGGCCTAGGTGTCCTCCTCATTTTCCACCTCCCATCCTGTTTCCATACCACTGCACACCCGACCCACTCATCTTCTTTCCTCGATCCATCAGTCCAAAGAACAAGTCCTTCCCTCTCTAACTTTGCCTCTTCCAGCGCTTGTTCCTCATCCTGAATTATCACTTTGCCTTTCAGGCATCTTTCTTCCATTGGTAATGTCGTCCTCTCGTAACTCCTCCTTTTGAAAGGTTTATCCTCTGGGATCAACTCATCAATCCCCTCCACCCTCTGTAAGACATTCCTTCGTATTTCTAACATTCTCCCTCTGCCTTCTGCATCGGGCATCATCATTTGTCTCAACTTATACCGCCGTACCCGGTTATTAAGAAGAGCCTTTGTCGGTCGTAAACCTGCATCATTCATCAACGCTCCTTGAAGTGTTGTCCTAAAGCATCCAGTTACCCTTCTGCCCTGTTCATTCAACAACTTTTGCACCTTCTGAGCGCTATTTTCGTGTCCATGCCACCACAATTCAGACCCATACAACGGTACTGCCTGAACCGCCATGACTTGAATTCTTTTGCATCCTTCCGAGCTTAATCCTTTTTTGGTCATCAAGGACTTCACCCTATTCTGCGCATTCCTTGCTTTCGCTAAGGTCTTTTTCGTATGATCATTTAGGGTAAGCATATCATCCAGTCATACCCCTAACCATCTTATTGCTTCTTTGTTGTACGAGACCTCATGACTCCCTACCCTTACTTGGGCGTTCATCTTTGGTTCCTTATTCTTTCTTCGTCGTGTAAACAACATCGCCTCCTTTTTTTCCATGTCGAACCGACAGGCATTCATATTTGCTCAAATTGTGGTTTCCGCGGCACATCTCTCCAATCTTAATGTGCATTCCCCAACATCCTCGCCTTCCACCACCCATGCCACATCGTCGACAAAAGATATACCCTCACTTCCACACTCCTTTTCTTTGTCCTCAACTTGGCCGAACAACCCCGAAAGGTATATCATGAAAAGTACCGGCGATACTGGCGGCTGCTGCGGAACTCCCATTTCCACATCCATACTATCTCCTTCCTTTCCATCCATCGACATTATCACTTTTCTTTCTTCTATAAAGCTTTCCACCCACCTCACCAGGTCGGCTTCAAACCCCATCTCTTCCATTCTTTTTATTGAATTCCCCTTTGCCATGTGTGGAAAGGCTCCTTTAACATCCATTAACAGCACTGCCGTGGTATTCCCCCTCCCCCACGCTTCTTCAACTCTCTTTATCAACCTTCCAACCGCATCTATTGTTGACATTCTCTTTCTGCATCCAAACAGTCCGTCGTGAAGTAACCTCCTCCGTTCACACTCCTCTGCTATTGCGTTGGCTGCTACCTTCTCGACAACTTTTCCCAACCAGTTCAACAACATTATAACCCTATATGCCTTGGCAACTCCGTAATCTGGCTTATTTGATTTTGGTATAACCACCCCCTTTGCTTCCTTCCAAGCTCGTGGATGTATTTCTAACCTAAATGACACTTTGACATTATTAATTATCCTTTGGGAATTCCAATCCCACAATAATGTTATTGCCTTAAAAGCCAGCCTGTCCAGGCCGGGTGCCTTTTGAATTGACTGATTAAATAGAGCCTCTTGGACATCTTCATCAATAATCTTTTTCCACATTTCTCCTCCCTCTTCTTGGGCCTTTCTCTCCACACTCTTCAGAGGTTTCGGAAATGCTTCTTCATTTATCAACTCCGCCTTCTCCTCCCAGGACTCCACCACGTCCCCAGTCCTGGATTTCAAAGCCTTTGTCATTTGTTGTCTGCCTGGTTTTGTATATCTCAACGCCTGCCAGACCTGATCTTTTGTAGCTGAAGTTAAAAACTTCCTCCACATCTCTATTTTCGATTGTCGAATCATTCTTTGGAGGTTGCTTCGCTGCCTTTTTACCTGTTGCTGTAATGCCTCCCCCCTCTTTCTGGCCCTCTGTATAGAGCCCAAAATCTTCCTGTTTTCTGCGATCTCCGCCGTCCACCACCTCTTAGATCTCGCACAAACTTTAACTTTTTTGCAGCACCCATTAAGATGATTAACGAAATTTTGCTGAATGTACTCAGCATCCTTCTGTAAATCATCCTCACTGCTTTTCTCATTCAAAACGGGTCTCTTTGAGCTCTTTTCCTTCCAATCTTTTTGTGCTTTTTTATAATTTTCTTCCTCCTCCTTCGACTTGAGCCCATCGATATCCCAACCTGTAATCTTTCGTGGCACTTTGACTCCTTCCCCTTTGTCCCATCTTGACAGCGCACACACAATCGCGTTATCCGAAGTAGTTGCCAAATCTGTTGACGTCTCTAATCTATCAGCCATCAAGGCTCTAGTGATAAAAAAGTCAATAAGCGATCCCGAAGCTTCACCTTTTCTCATATTCGAATGGGTCTCTTCCCCATCCGTAACATCAATCAAATCGTACTCATCCATAAGATTTCCGAAAAAGGTGACATTTCTTTTCGGTGGGCACTGTGGATCCCATCTATTGCTGTGAGCATTCCAATCTCCTCCCAAATGAATCTTTTCCTGCTCCATAATTTCGCTCCATCTTGCAGTCTGTGCCGGTCTGCCTTGACATCTCACGCCCCCTTCCTGTCTCAGCTGATCGTACACATTCACCAATCTCATTTTCCTACCCGACGGGTATTTTATATCAAACACCTGTACATTTCCATCTCCCCCTTTATCCACTTCCGAAAACTCCAGGTGGGTATCTCTTCTTATCGCGGTCATAACTCGTCCTCCTCTGACCAATCTATATCCTGGGTGGCTAATGTTGTATCCCTCTCTCTCCACATACTGTTCTTGCATCATCACAACATCAGCCCCCCAAACAATTCGTGTTTCCAACGCCATCATAGTCGCATCGTACCCCCTCCCACAATTGTGCATTAGGCACTTCACTATTGCTTCATGGGGGGTTCTTTGGTCCCTGCGTTAGAAGATTCTCCATCCGTCTCTTGTGTCGAACCAACCAGGACTTCCGTCTTCTTTCCTGTTTGTTCATCATCCTGAACTTTCTTTTCGGCCTCTGCAGTCGATGGTTCCCCATCCTCTGTGCGATCTGGCTTCATTTGTTGAACCATTGTTACATTTCGACATTCCCGCTCTCTGTCTGTCGAGGCCCGTCTTTCTTCTCTCGCCGTCTTGATAGCCTCCGGTTTCTTAACACAACAATTGGCCTTCACAATATGATCCCCCTTGCAGTTGACGCACTTGTCGACATTATGGGTGCAGTTCTGTCCTGCGTTAGCATTGCAACCTACCATGTTGCACTTATGATCCTTTGTCAAATGCCTCCCCGCGCACAACATGGACGCCGGCATCTTCAAAGACCCACACTTCGCTTCAACATGTTTCTATCTGCTACATGATCCACAAAAGGAATCCGGTCTGGCATTCATGAACTTCTCCACATCATACTTCACTCCTGCCGCCCTCAGACCTCCTTTCAAAACTTTTTTGGCCATCTTACATCAGCAACTACTGTAGTTTCCGTCAGAAACACCCGGGTGTTCGGGACGGCTCTGACGGCTCTGATGGAACCTCGTACCCTCTGACGGAGAATTACACGCTACCCGTTGCCCAGGCGATGGGTCGCATTGCATACGTACTCCTTTACTTTGTGGTGATGTTTACGCACCATCAGAAGGACATGTGTGTTACACTCTTCGGAGGGGCTGCAGTTATGCTCAAGCCGTTTACACAACGCCTGGCAATGTTAAATCATAGCTACTACTTATCGTTCAACGATTTTCAAAACTTATGCATTCAGTTTGTATTCTCATCTCTGTATCTATGTATCTATATAGCTACCTATCTACACACGGTATATCTGGACTGGCAGCACGCGGTGATTGTCAGCAATTCGAGGTGCGCCTGAAGATGACGATCGAGTGAACTC
>Ga0307515_10001531_pt1 | contig 51712 bp, 51 predicted proteins | sample 17_EM_MG_FD_194513 | JGI IMG/M metagenome (GOLD analysis project Ga0307515, IMG submission 194513) | Populus trichocarpa ectomycorrhiza microbial communities from riparian zone in the Pacific Northwest, United States - 17_EM | ecosystem: Host-associated > Plants > Roots > Unclassified | place...
AACTGGTCGAGGGACTCTTGGGCGATGGTCATGGAAGCTTTCAGAAGGATGAAGATGAAGGCGGCCGAAGCCGGCGACTGGATTCTAGAAGCGGCCGCGAATCGGCGCTGGCGTCGCCATTGGCCGCGCCACCGCCAGCCGCCATCGGCTGCCGCCATACGCCGTATGCTCGATGGAAATTGGAAATGCTCATGTGGCGGACTCCTGCAGGAACCGCGTCACTGCCTCGGCCACCTCTTGCGGCTTTTCTTCCATCATCAAGTGGCCGGTGTCGAGCGTCGCGCCCTGCACCGGGCCATCGGCCCAGCGCTGCCAGATCTGCACCGGCGTCTCGCCTTGCGTGTAGCGCCCGGCCTGCCAGATCACCAGCAGCGGACAAGCCACACGCCGACCGGCGGCCTGGTCGGCCTCGTCCAGCGCCAGGTCGTAACCCGCGGCGGCGCGGTAGTCTTCGATCATGGCCAGCCGCACACTTGGCTTGCGGAAGCAACGGCGGTATTCGGCGAGCGAGGCCGGGTCGATGACCGCCTTGCCGGGCGTCATGCGGGCCAGTGCGTCGTCGAGGAACAGGTCCGGGTCGGCGGCCAGCAGGGTCTCGGGCAAGGGCGCGGGCTGGGCCAGCAGGTACCAGTGGTAGGCGTAAAGCCCGGTGGCCAGGTTCATGCGCCGCCACATCTCCAGCGTGGGGATGACGGTGAGCGACACCAGAGCCCGCACCTCGGCCGGGAAGTCCAGCGCCAGCCGGTGCGCCACGCGGCCACCGCGGTCGTGGCCGGCGACGAAGTATTGCGCGTGCCCCAGTTCCCGCATCACACGCGCCGCGTCGCCGGCCATGGCGCGTTTGCTGTAGCTGGCATGCGCGGCATCGGGCACCGGGCCGATGCTGTCGCCATAGCCGCGCAGGTCGATCATCACCACGCTGAAGTGCGCCGCGAGCAACCGTGCCGCCGGCAGCCAGCCCCGGTGCGTCTCGGGGTAACCGTGCAGCAGCACCAGCGCCGGGCCCTGGCCAGCGCTGTAGGACATGATGGCCAGGTCTTCGGCCCAGGTGTGGCGTCTGGCAGTGAAGTTCATGCTCAACTCTCTGTCGTGATGTGGCACAAGGTGATGGTCTCGGGGGGCGGCCTACAGCGGCTGGCCGGCCAGCCACCGCGCGCCCCTGGCGTACAAGGCTTCGACCGCGGGGCCCTTCAGCGCCGGCATGTCCTTCTTGATCTTGTAGCCAATCTGGCTTTGCAGATAGGCCAGATGGCGGTAACCCTCGGGGTACTGGGCCAGTATGCCGGCATCGAGCGCCAGGCGCGCGCTCGGCGATACCGGGTCCATGCGGTCCTTCTCGTAGATCGGCTGGCGCAGCACCATGCCCCAGCGGCCGTCGCGCTTTTCCAGGAAGTCGTAGAAGCGGCCGGTGCAGACCACGTCGACCCACACATCGTGCACCAGCGCACGCTGCGAAATCGTCATCTTGGTCTGCGCCACCGCGCGCTTGCCGGCCAGGTCGACCGAGCTGCCGCCGAGGAAGTGCAGGATGCTCACGCCCTTGTCCCAGCCTTCGCGGGTCACCCGAATGAACTCGTCGGCCACGCCCTGGAACCAGGTGGCCATCATCACGCCATCGTCATGCCACACGGTGCGAAAGCGCTTCCAGTCGCCGGCGTCGCGCCACACCACCCAGTTCTCCAGCAGTTGGCGGATGGTTTGCAGGTCGCGTTCGGCGTTCAGTTCAATGTCGTTGCGCATGGTCGTCTCCAATTTCTACAAGCTTGCATTCAGGTTGGCGCAGAAGCACCGGGTGGTGTCGCCCACGATGCTAGTACTGCACGGCGTAGTCGACCTGGTGGCGGCTGGTGCGCATGTCACCCAGCGCCTGCCGCACAAGTGCATGCGCCGGATGAGTGGCATAGGCGTCCAGCGCGGCCTGCGATGCGAATTCGGAGTACAGCACCACATCGCAGGCATAGTCGATGCGGCTGTGGTCCACGCCGACTTCGAGGTGCAGCAGGCCGGGCACACGGCCTCGCAACGATTCGAATGCGTGCTGCAGCCGCGCGATGTTGTCGCTGCGCTCCGCGGGCGAGTCGCCGCGGACATTCCACATGACGATGTGCTTGATCAAGACGCGATGACTCCTGAAATACGTGGCGATGGCGATGCGCTCAGAGGGCTGGCGGAAAGCCTGCCTTTTGGGGCCAGAGGTTGACGAAAGGCTGCACGCGGGTGCTGGCGTACAACCCCGCCTGGGTGAAGGGCTCCTGGGCCAGCCAGGCCTGTGCGGCCGTGCCGGATTCGAACGCGATGGCCAGCAGGCTGCCCTGCATGGTCTGTCCATCGTCGGCCATCAGCGGGCCGGCGAAGGCGATGCGCTCGACGACCTGGGCCAGATAGGCCTTGTGCGCGGGCCGCAGCCGCTGGCGCAGGTCGCCCGCATCGGGCCGGTCGTGCAGGATAAAAACATAAACCATGGTGGGGCCTCGGGGTCGTCGGGGTCGAGATGTTTGCGGGCCGCCTTGGAACGTTCTCAGCCCTTGATGGCCTGGTCCCAGGGCGCGCAGCTGCGCTTGTCCGCGGGCACATCGGCCGGCTGGTAATTGCTCTTGTCGATCACACTGGCCTTGAACACCACCTCCTTGGGCACCGGCTGCTTGCGCAACTCCCGGATGGCCAGCATGGTGGCGACGCAGCCCTGCTCGAAGCCGCTGTAATCGCCGGTGGCCAGCATCTTGCCGGCCTTGATCGCGTCCACCGCTTCCTTGGTGCCGTTGATGCCCACGATCTGCGCCTTGCGGTTGGCGCCCTCCAGGGCTTCGACCGCGCCCGTGGCCATGGCATCGTTGGCCGCCAGCACGCCGTCGATCTGCGGATGCGACTGCATCAGGTTCTCCATCACCTGCAGACCCTGCATGCGCTGCATGTTGCCAGGCTGCGAGGCCACCAGCCGGGCGGCCGGGAACTCCTTCAGCGCGTCGTTGAAACCACGCACCCGGTCGGCACTCACCAGCGAACCTTTCACACCCTCCAGGATCACAAAATTGCCCTTGCCGCCCAACGCCTGCAGCAGGTAGCGGCCGGTCACCAGCCCGAGTTCGTGGTCGCTGGCGCCGACAAAGGCGACGAACTTGCCGCCTTCCGTCTTGTCGGTGACGTTCACCACCGGGATGCCCGCCGCATTGATCTTGCTCACGCCGGCGCCCATCGCCTTGTAGTCGACCGGGGTGAAGACGATGGCGCTGGGCTTGCGGATGATCACGTCGTCGATCTGTGCCAACTGTTCGGGGATGCTGTCGGGCTTGGTCGGCACATAGTGCTGCACGCTGGCCCCCATCTGCCGGGCCGCGCTGTCGGCGCCCAGGCGCACCGACTGGAAGAAGGGATTGGTCTGGTTCTTGGTGAAGAAGGCGATCTTTTCGCCCTCCGCCGCCGCCCCGAAAGACGCGGCACAGCCGGCCAGGACCAGCAGTGGTGCGGCGAAGGCACGGGACAATTGAGGGATCGATGGCATGTGGTGTCTCCTGTCGTTGTAAAAATGAAAACCTCAGCCGCCGCGGCGCCGACGCGCCAGGGCGTCCGACATCACGGAAAGAATCACGATCACGCCGGTGATCAGCGGCTGCGCGTTGGCGCTGACGCCCAGCAGGTTCATGCCGTTGAGCACCAGCGTGAGCACCAGTGCGCCAACCAGCGTGCCCAGCAGCGTGCCGGTGCCGCCGAACAGCGATGTGCCGCCGATCAGCACCGCGGCGATGGCCTGCAGCGTGAGCGCTTCGCCCATGTCGCCTTCCGCGGAGTTGAGCCGCGCCAGATACACCAGCCCGGCCAACCCCGCCATCAGGCCGCTGGCCGCATACACCGCCACCCGGCGGGCCTGCACCGGCACACCCGACAGCGCGGCCGCCTCGGTGTTCGAGCCGGTGGCGTACACCTCCTGGCCCCAGGTGGTGTATTGCGTGAAGAACGTGCCCGCCAGCAGCACCCCGGCCATCAGGTACACCGGCACCGGCACGCCCATCCAGTAGCCGCTGCCCAGGGCTCGAAAGGCCGGCGGGAAACCATGTACCGTGTCGCCGTTCATGTACCAGTAGGTCATCCCGTGCAGGATCCACAACATGCCGTAGGTGGCGATGAAGGGCGGGATGCGCAGCGCTGTCACCAGCAGGCCGTTGACCCCACCGACCAGCAGCCCGCAGCCGGCACCGGCCAGGCAGCCGAGCGCCACCGAGCCGCTCGCCTTCATGGTGGTGGCCGCCAGGCAGGCCGACAGCGCTACGTTGGCGCCGATGGACAGGTCGAGCCCCCCGCAGAGGATCACCAGCGTCAGGCCCGAGGCCAGCAGAAACATCAGACTCGCCTGGCGCAGCACGTTCAGCAGGTTGCCGCCGTGCAAAAAGACGGGCGATGCGAAGGACAGGGCCATGCAGATCAACCCCAGCACCATGAGCCGCAGCAGCACGGCCTGCTGTTCGGGCGACAGCAGCAACCAGGGCGCCGCGGGCCGGGACGGCACAGCGGTACTCATGCCAGCCCCCTGGTGCGCAGGGCATCCACCCACAGCGCGGCGATCACCACCACGCCCACCGCGGCCACCTGCACCGACGACGGCATGGACAACAGGTTCAGCCCGTTGCGCATCACGCCCACCGCCAGCACCCCCAGCACCGTGCCGCCCAGGCTGCCCTTGCCCCGCTCGAAGGCCGTGCCGCCCACGGCCACCGCGGCGATGGCATCGAACTCCATGCCGATGGCCGCGGTGGGATGCCCGCCGTTGACCCGGCCGGCGAGCAGCAGCGAAGCCAGCCCGACACACAGGCCGGCGATGGCATAGACCAGCACCAGCGAACGCTCCACCGGGATGCCGGCAAAACGCAGGGCTTCGCGGTTGCCGCCCAGCGCAAAAACGCGTGCGCCGAAACGGGTGTGGTGCAGCAGCGTGTGCAGGGCGGCCCAAACCCCTGCCGCCATCCACAGCGGCGTGGCAATGCCCAGCGGCGCACCTTCCCAGAACCAGCGGATACCGGCGTCCACACCCATGGTCGTGCGCCCCTCCCCGACCATCAGGGCCAGCCCCTGCGCGGCGCCCAGGGTGCCGAGCGTGATGACGAAGGGGGGCAGCCCGAAACCGGCCACCAGCCCGCCGTTGACCAGGCCAAAGGCCAGACCCACCGCCAGGGTGCTGGCCACGCCGAGCACCACCGATCCGGTACCGATCTGCACCACCGCCAACACCACGGTGCACAGCGACAACAGCGCCCCCATGGACAGGTCCAACCCTTCGGTCAGGATCACCAGCGTCATCGGCAGCGCCAGCAACAACAGCACCGTGGCCTGCAGCGCCACGTTGTGCAGGTTGGCCCCGCTCAGAAAGCCCGGCGCCGCCAGGGCGAATACCAGTCCCAACCCGAGCAGCAGCCAGGCGACCCCGGGCACGCCGCCCACATGCAAGGCGAATCGGCTCGCACCGCCCATCCCATCGGCCTGGGAAGCGGCCTTTTTCATGGCATCAAGCATGGTGCATTGCCAACCTGAGCAGATTGGCCTCCGAAAGTTGGTCCTGGGACAACATGCCCGCCAGGCGGCGGTCCTTCATGACATAGGCGCGGTCGCAGACGCGCACCACCTCGCCGAGTTCCGAGCTGATCATCAGCACCGCGCAGCCCTGGTGCACCAGTTGGTCGATCAGCTGGAAGATTTCCTCCTTGGCCCCCACGTCGATGCCCCGGGTCGGCTCGTCGAAGATGAAGAGCCGGGTCTCGGCCACCAGCCATTTACCGATGACGATTTTTTGCTGGTTGCCGCCCGACAGGTTCTGCGCCGCGGTGCGTGGCCCGGGTGTGGCGATGCGCAGCCGCGCGATCAGTTGGCGTGCCGTTGCGTGCCCACGGCCAGGGCGGTAGATCCACGAGGGGAACAAGCGCCCCAGGCCGGCGAGCAGCAGGTTGTCGCCCACGGTGCGCAGCAGCGCCAGGCCCTGCTGCTTGCGGCTTTCCGGGATCAGGCCGAGGCCATGGCGGCGGGCCTGGGTGGGCGACGCCCCCAACAGCGAACCCTGCATGCGCACCTCGCCCGCCGTCACGCGGTCGGCGCCAAAAATGGCGCGGACCACCTCGGTCCGCCCCGAACCCACGAGGCCGCTCAGGCCGACGATCTCGCCGGCGTGCACCTGCAGCGTCACGTCCTGCACACCATTGGCCGCCGACATGCCGCGCACGTCCAGCAAGCAGGCGCCAGGCACCGGCCGTGCGCCGCGCTGGTAACTCATGTCCACCTTGCGGCCCACCATCAGCGTCACCAGTTCGTCGGGCGTGGCGTCGCCGGCGGCCAGGGTCGCCACATGCCGGCCATCACGCAGCACCGTGACCCGGTCGCCGAGGCGGAACACCTCTTCCATGCGGTGCGAAATGTAGGCCATGGCCACCCCCTCGGCCTTCAGCCCGGCGATGACTTCGAACAGCTTCTCGGTCTCGCGGTCGGACAACGCCGCCGTCGGCTCGTCCAGCACCAGCACCCTGGCGTGCTGGGACAGCGCCTTGGCGATTTCCACCATCTGCTGCTGTGCCACGCCCAGGCCGTGCACCGGGCGGTGGCTGTCCAGCTGAAGCCCTAGCCGCGCCATCACCGCCCGGGCGTCGGCATGCATGCGAGCATGGTCGACCAGGCCGAAGCGGTGGCGCGGCTCGCGTCCGAGGTAGATGTTCTGCGCGATGGACAGGTGTGGCACCAGCGAGTATTCCTGGAAGATCACGGCCACCCCCAGCGCGCGGGCGTCGGCGCCGTGGCGCACCGGCACGGCGACCCCATCGGACAGAATCTCGCCCGCATCGGCGCGGTAGGCGCCGCACAGCACCTTCATCAGCGTGGACTTGCCGGCGCCGTTTTCGCCCATGAGCATGTGGACTTCACCGGCGTGCAGCGCCAGCGATACGCCATCGAGTGCCAGCACACCGGGAAACCGCTTGGTGATGCCGCGCAGCGCCAACGGAGGCGGCAGCGCTTGCTGACGGGCACCGGGCGACGCCGGACAGCCGCCGCCGGCATGGAGCGCCGGGGTGGGGGGAATCAGGTGCATGGCAGACCTCAGCGCTGGACGGCAGATGCCGGATTGAGCACGAAGTCGTAGTCGAGCCGGTAGCCGCCACCGGGCTGGCGCACCCAGTCGGCCACCAGCGACTGGCGCACGCCGAACACCGCGTCCGAGTCGAGATACTGGTCGCCCGCGCGGAACACATGGGTGATCAGCGGCTCGTAGCCCGCGGCTTCGATCTTGAAATGCAGGTGGGCCGGCCGCCACGGGTGGCGCTTGGTGGCCGCCAGCAGTACGCCGGCCGGACCGTCGGTCGGGATCGGGTAGGCCTCGGCCACGATGGTCCTGAAGTGCAGTTCACCCTCGGCGCCGGTGGTCAGCACGCCGCGCGCCTGGGCGTGGTCCAGGCCGGGTCGCTGCACGTCGTAATTGCCTTCGGCATCGGCCTGCCACACGTCGACCCGGGCACCGGCAATGGGCCGGCCATCGACGCCGCGCACATGGGCGAAGACTTCGCAGGGCTCGCCGCTGGCGCCGTTGGCCACGTCGTCGCCGTGTTCGAAATGCGGTGCGCCTTCGACGAAGAACGGGCCGAATACGGTCGATTCGGTGCAGCCGCGCGGCTTGTCGTTGTTCATCGCCACGGTCAGCATCGACAGGCCGAGCACGTCGCTCAGCAGGATGAATTCCTGGCGCTTGTCGTCGCATTTCTGGCCGGCGGCGGTGAGGAATTCGATGCCCCGCATCCACTCGGCCTCGGTAAGCCGCACCTCGCGGGCGAAGGCGTGCAGGTGCTGTACCAGGCTGGTGACGATGTCCTTCAGGCGCGGGTCTGGTGTGTCGGCGAAGCGCGCGATGACGGCCTGGGTGATGTTGTCCTGGTTGAGGTTGCGCACGCTTGTCTCCTGTTATAGAGCGGTCAATGTAGGAGACATCCCCGGTGTTGGAAAGACCAGTGTGGCAAATGACTTTTCCACCAAGCGGAAGAATCCCCCGCCAGCTCGCCGCACAATGCACGCAGAAACAGGAGACAAGCTTGGACCGTTGGACCGAAATCGAGCTGTTCGTGCAGGTGGCCGAAACCGGCAGCCTGAGCCGCGCCGCGGAGGTGCTGGCCTTGTCGAATGCCGCCGCCAGCCGCCACCTGGCCGCGTTGGAGCAGCGCCTGGGTGCGCGGCTGATTGAGCGCAACACCCGCCGCCTCTACCTCACCGACACCGGCCAGGAATTCCTCGCCAGGGCCAAGGGTATCCTGGCCGACCTGAAAGACGCGGAGTCCACCGTCAACGCCACCGCCTCGGCCCCGAGCGGCACGCTGCGCATCACGGCCTCACTGTCGTTCTCGATGCACCACATCGCGCCGCTGCTGCGCGAATACACCGGGCGTTACCCGGGCGTGACGGTGCATGTGGAGGCGGCGAACCGCTACTTCGACCTGATCGAGAACAACATCGACGTGGCCATCCGCACACGCGAGGTCGAGCCCGATTCGAACATCACCATCCGCCGCCTGGGCGAGACGCGCCGCATCCTGGCCGCTTCGCCGCGCTACCTGGCACAGCACGGCAGGCCGCAGCAGCTCGAAGACCTGCAGCGCCACAAGATGCTGATCTACACCTATGCCAACAACCCGAACGACCTGCGTTTCGAGCGCGACGGCCAGGTGGCGACGGTGCACGTGAAGGGCCTGCTCGAGTCCAACGACGGCCAGGTGCTGCGCGCCGCCGCACTCGACGGCCTGGGCATCCTGGTGCAGCCGACCTACATCCTGTTCGACGACATCGTGGCCGGCCGGCTGGTGCCGGTACTCGACGAATGGGACCTGCCGCACCTGACCATCAACCTGGCGTATCCGAGCCGGCGGCACCTGTCGGCCAAGGTGCGGACTTTCATCGACTTCATTGCGGAATATTTCCAGCGCATGGACTTCGAGCGCAAGTGGACCGGGCATTGGTAGCCAGCGGCGCTGACTGAATCAGGCCGCGGGTCGATTGCCTTCCCAGGCATCCTGCAGCAATTGCCGGATCGCCCCACGCTCCAGTGGCCGAGGGTTCGGATAACGGTTTTGCAGCGCAATCTCGCAGGCGCGATCCAGGTCGGATTCCTTCAGGCCCAGATCGCGCAAGGCCATCGTGGCGCCGTGGTTGCGGGCCAGGTCGTAGATGGCCTGCGCCGGGCTGGCCGCCCCCAGGGCACGCGCCATACGCTGCATCGCAACCGGCGCGTGGCTGGCGTTGTAGGCCAGGGCATGTGGCAACACGGCGGTGTGGGTGGGCGCATGCGGCAGGTCGAAGCTGCCGCCAAGCGTATGGCACAGCTTGTGGTGCAGCGCCATGGCCACGCTGCCGAGCACCGCGCCGCAGAGCCAGGCGCCATAGAGCCCGTCGCTGCGGGCCGTGCGCACCTCGGCGTCATCTTCAGCGCTATTTTTGGACGTGATCCGCGGCAGTGCGCGGGCCAGCGCGGCGATGCCGGCTTCGGCCATGAGGTCGGTAATGGGGTTGGCATCGGCCGCGTACAGGCCCTCGGCCGCATGGGCGATGGCGTTGATGCCACTGGTCAGGCTGATCTGCGGCGGCAGGCTCAGTGTGAGTTCGGGGTCGTAGATCACGGTGCGTGGCAGCACCCGCGGGTCGCGGCCGGTTTTCTTCAGGCCGGCTTCGGTGATGCCGTAGATCGGCGTCATCTCCGAGCCGGCATAAGTGGTGGGAATGGCCAGGATCGGCAGGCCCGAGTCGAGGGCGATGGCCTTGCCCAGGCCGGTGGTGGAGCCGCCGCCGATGGCGATCGCGCAGTCCGCCCCGAGCCGCGTGGCCTCGGCGCGGGCCTCGCGGGCCGACTCGATGGGCACATGCATCACCGCCCGGTCGAAGATGCCGGCGGCACGCGCGCCGATCAGGTCGGCCACACGTTCGGCCTGGCCACGCTGCTCGGGTGTGCACAGCACCAGGGCTTTTTTTGCGCCCAGGAGACCGATCTCGTCGGCGAGTTGCTGCAGCCTTCCCGCGCCGAAGACGACACGCTGCGGATGGCTGGTGAAAATAAAATCCTGCTGGGGTGTCTGCATGGCGGTTGCGCCCGTACGGTCAAAACCGGCAGTGTGGCGCGCCCGGGCCAAGGGCTCAAGCGGGCTGGCTGGAAATCAGTTTTTCAGCCGCATGGGATCAAGCGCTCAGCGCACTCAGGACTTGCGCCCCGTACCTACCAACAGGACTACACCAACCACCGCGGCGCCGATGCTCAGCCACTGCGGAATGTTCACCGATTCATTTTCCTTGACGGTCAGCGCCAGCGGGCCGATCTTGACGGCCGTGTGTTCCCTGGTGAAGTTGAAGCCGCCGGTGAAGAAGCCGGCAATGCCGCCGACGATCAGGACAATGGCAACGATACGGATGACGTTCATGATGGTTCCCTCGAAATTGGCGTGCGCCCCAATGTAACGCCCGGCTCGCGCATGACGCCGCTGCTTGCCCAAAAAACTTCGCCTGCGAGGGAAAAGGGCTGCGTGATAACCTTCGCCCATGTTCAATCCGTCCCAAGCCGATGTCCGTCGTTTCTTCTGCTCCGTTTATGCCAAGGCACAACAGGGGCAGGCGATGGAAGCTATTGAAATCATAGCTAGCCAGTGGCTGGACGAGCACCCCGAATACCACGCAGAGCTGCAGGACGTGGACCTTGCGCTGGCCCGCATGGCCGAGGTCGATCCCACCCGAGAAAACCCGTTCCTGCACCTGTCCATGCATTTGTCGCTGAGTGAGCAGTGCTCGATCGACCAGCCGCGCGGCATCCGCCAGGCGGTGGAACTGCTGACGCACCGGCGCGACTCCCTGCATGCCGCCCACCATGAGGCCATGGAATGCCTGGGCCAGACCTTGTGGGAAAGCCAGCGCGCGGGCCGTCCGCCCGATGGCGATGCCTATGTGGACGCGGTGCAGCGCCGCGCCACCCAGGACTGAGCGAAGACCGCCCAGACACGAAAAAGCCCGCGCTCGGCGGGCTTTTTCAATGGAGGCCGCTTGATCAGCGGAAGCGGGATTCAGGCACCGTCTTGAGGTCGGTGTCCAGCGAATTCACATAACCCGCCAGCGCCTTCAGTTCGGCATTCGAGAACTGCTTGGCCACGCCGCCCATGACGGCGTTGGAGCGGCCCACGAGCGGGTGGGCCGTCTTGTAGGCCTTGAGCGCGACGAAGAGGTAGTCGGCGTGCTGGCCGGCGATCTTGGGATAACTCGGGTCGATCGGCTTGTCGAAGTTGGCACCGTGGCAAGACACGCAATTGCCCTTGGTCAACAAGGCCTGGACCTGGGCGCTGGGCTTGACCGTGGGCTCCGCCGGCACGGTGGCGCCTTCGACCACGCCGCTGGCGCTGTAGTAGGCGGCCACGTCGGCCATGTCCTGCTCGCTCAATGAATCGGCGATGCCGCGCATCGTGGGGTGGCGGCGGTCGCCGGCCTTGTACGCGCCCAGGGCGGAGACGATGTATTTCGCGCTCTGGCCCGAGATCATCGGCACCTTGTGCACTTCGGGAAAGCTGGCCTGGTAGCCCTTGATGCCGTGGCAGCCGATGCACATGTCGACTTTCGCCTGGCCCGCCTTGGCGTCGCCCTTGATCTCCTGGGCACCGGAAACAGCCGTCACTGAAGCGACAGCCAACGCAAATACCGTGGTCAACATCTTGTTCATTTTGCGAGCACAATCTAGAGAAAAAACGGGCCTCTAATCAACCCTTGATTATATCCGGCACTCCTCAGCGACCGACAAGCTCTTTCGCCCGCCCTCCGACCCACAGCTGCTCAAAATCCATGAAGTTCCAAGGCTCCGACAACTACGTTGCAACCCAAGATCTGATGCTCGCGGTGAACGCCGCCGCCACCCTGCAGCGCCCGCTGCTGGTCAAGGGCGAACCCGGCACCGGCAAGACCATGCTGGCCGAGGAAGTGGCCCAGGCGCTCGACCTGCCACTGTTGCAATGGCACATCAAGTCGACCACCAAGGCACAGCAGGGTTTGTACGAATACGACGCGGTGAGCCGCCTGCGCGACTCGCAGCTGGCCGACGTGGACGGCGGTGAACGCGTGAAGGACATCCACAACTACATCGTCAAGGGCGTGCTGTGGCAGGCCTTCACCTCGGAGACGCCGGTGGCCCTCTTGATCGACGAAATCGACAAGGCCGACATCGAGTTTCCGAACGACCTGCTGCGCGAGATCGACCGCATGGAGTTCTATTGCTACGAGACCCGCGAGCTGATCCGCGCCAAGCACCGGCCGCTGGTGTTCATCACCTCGAACAACGAAAAGGAACTGCCCGACGCCTTTCTGCGCCGCTGCTTCTTCCACTACATCAAGTTCCCCGATGCCACGACCATGCAGCAGATCGTGGACGTGCACTTCCCCGGCCTCAAGAAAGAGCTGCTGACGGCGGCGATGAAGACCTTCTACGATGTGCGCAACCTGCCCGGCCTGAAGAAGAAGCCGTCGACCAGCGAACTGCTCGACTGGCTCAAGCTGCTGGTGGCCGAGGACATTTCCGCCGAAGCCCTGCACAGCAAGGACGACAAGGTGGCGGTGCCGCCGCTGGTGGGCGCGTTGCTGAAGAACGAGCAGGACGTGACGCTGTTCGAAAAGCTGGTGTTCATGCAGCGCCACAACCGTTAAAACTGCACCATGGCTTTCCTCGAACCCATCACCCTCCGAGGCCAGCACGCCCTGCTTGAGCCGCTGGCCCTGTCGCACACCGAAGAGGCCATCGAAGCCGTGCGCGACGGCGACATGTGGCAGCTCTGGTACACCGCCATTCCTGCGCCCGAGAAGATGCAGGTTGAAATTGCACGCCGCCTGGACCTGCAGGCCAAGGGCCTGATGCTGCCCTTCGCGGTGCGCACGCCCGATGGCCGCTTCGCCGGAATGACCACCTACATGAACGTCGACGCCGCCAACCGCCGCGTCGAGATCGGCTCCACCTGGTACCGCAAGAGTGTGCAGCGCGGCGGGCTCAACACCGAATGCAAGCTCACGCTGCTGGGCCACGCCTTCGAGAAGATGGACTGCATCGCGGTGGAATTCCGCACCCACTTCTTCAACCACCAAAGCCGCAAGGCCATCGAGCGCCTCGGCGCCAAGCAGGACGGCATCTTGCGCAGCCACCAGATCGCACCGAACGGCAGCCTGCGCGACACCGTGGTCTACAGCATCGTGGCCAGCGAATGGCCGGCGGTGAAGGCGCACCTGCAGTTTCAGTTGAGCAAGCCGAGGGATTGACCGGAGACCGCCGCCATGTTGATCGACTTCTTCTACACCCTGCGCTCGGCCAAGCTGCCGGTGTCCGTCAAGGAATACCTGATGCTGCTCGACGCGCTGAAACAAGGCGTGGTCGGGCCCAACACGCCGCAGGACGATGATGCGGCAGAGGCTGCGAGCACCGGCGGCACTGGCTACAGGATCGACGACTTCTACTACCTGAGCCGCTGCACGCTGGTGAAGGACGAGAAGCACTACGACAAGTTCGACCGCGCCTTCGCCAGCTACTTCAAGGGGGTGGAGATGGTGGCCGACTTCACCAAGGAAGTGCCGCTCGACTGGCTGCGCAAGAATCTCGAGCTCGAGCTCAGCCCCGAGGAAAAGGCCAAGATCGAGAAGATGGGCTGGGACGAGCTCATGGAGACGCTCAAGAAGCGTTTCGAAGAGCAGAAAGAGCGCCACGAAGGCGGCAGCAAGTGGATCGGCACCGGCGGCACATCGCCCTTCGGCGCCAACGGCTTCAATCCGCAGGGCATCCGCATCGGCCAGGACAAGGGCCGCAACAAGAGTGCCGTCAAGGTGTGGGACCAGCGCGCCTACAAGGACTACGACGACACCCAGGAGCTCGGCACGCGCAACATCAAGGTGGCACTGCGCCGGCTGCGCAAGTTCGCCCGCGAAGGCATGGCCGAGGAGCTGGACCTGCCCGACACCATCCGCTCCACCGCGGCCAACGCCGGCTACCTCGACATCAAGATGGTGCCCGAGCGCCACAACAACGTGAAGGTGCTGCTGCTGATGGACGTGGGCGGCACCATGGACGAACACATCGCGCGGGTGGAAGAGCTGTTCTCGGCCACCAAGACCGAGTTCAAACACCTGGAGTTCTACTACTTCCACAACTGCGTCTACGACTTCATGTGGAAGAACAACCGGCGCCGCTTCAGCGAGAAGTTCGCCACCTGGGACATCATCCGCAAGTACAACAAGGACTACAAGCTCATCTTCGTGGGCGACGCGACCATGAGCCCCTACGAGGTGCTGCAGCCCGGCGGCAGCGTGGAATACAACAACGAGGAAGCCGGAGCCGAGTGGCTGCAGCGCCTGACCCATGCCTTCCCCAAGTTCGCCTGGATCAACCCCGAGCCGCAGGGTGTGTGGCAATACCGCCAGAGCATCAGCGTGATCCAGCAGTTGATGAGCCACCGCATGTACCCTTTGACACTAAAGGGGCTCGAAGAGGCGATGCGCCTGCTGTCAAAATAGCTGGATGCTCAGACGCTTGATGCGGATGCCGGCCAGGGCGCCGGTCTCGTCGAAACCTTCCGGCCCCAAGGCTTGGCCCATGCGGCCCGCAGCCAGCGCATCACGGTCCTCCCGTCTCCTTCACCCCTTCAACCCCTTTCGCCTGCTCCTCGCCTGTGGCCTCATCGCCTGCCTTGGGCTGACCGCCTGTGCCTCGCGCCAGACCGACCCCGACCGCTCCGAGCGCCGGCAACACACCGAGGCCGCTCCAGCGTTCGAGTTGAAGGTCGAAGCCCCCGACGAGATCCGCGCGCTGCTGGAGAAGCACCTCGACCTGCAGCGCTACCGTGCCGTGCCCGACCTCAACGAAGCCGAGCTCGCGCGCCTGCTGGTGATGGCCGAGGCCAACGCACGCGAACTGATCGCCACGCTCGGCTATTTTTCGCCCGACATCCGCATCGAGCGCGGTGAAGCCAGTACCGCTGCCGCACCGACAGCGGCGGCGTCTTCGGCCGCACCGGTGGCCAGCCGTGTGCCGCAGATCCGCATGATCGTGTCGCCGGGCCAGCCCACCCAGGCGGCAAGTGTGCAACTGGATGTGACCGGCGACATGGCCAGCAACCCCGCGCCCGACGTGGTGGCCCAGCGCAATGCCCTCAAGAAGGACTGGAGCCTCAACGCCGGCCGGCGCTTCACCCAGGCCGACTGGAGCGACGCCAAGACCGGCGCCGTGCGCGAACTCACCGCCAAGCGCTACCTGGCCGGCCGCATCAGCGGCAGCCGCGCCGATATCGACCCCGAAAAACGCGAAGCCGCGCTGGGCGTCACGCTGGATTCGGGGCCGGTCTACCTGCTCGGGCCGCTGGAGATTACCGGCCTGTCGCACTACAGCCCGACGCTGGTGGAGCGTTTCGCCCGGCTCAGGCCCGGTACCGAATACGACCGCGAAGAACTGCTGCGTGCACAGCAGCGCTTGTCCGACAGCGGATTCTTCGACTCGGCCTTCCTGCTGGTCGACCCCACGGCCGACCCGAACGCCGCACCGGTGCAGACCCAGCTGCGCGAAGCCAAGCTGCAAAAACTGGTGCTGGGCGTCGGCGCCACCACCGACAGCGGCGCACGTTTCTCCGCCGAGCACACCCACAACCTGGTGCCGCTGATCGGCTGGCGCGCGGTGTCCAAGTTCACCGTGGACCAGAACAACCAATACCTCGGCACCGAGCTTATGTCGCAGCCCGACAGCAGCTACTGGCGCTGGGTGGTCGGCGGCAAGCTGGAGCGCGAAACCGACGATCCGCTCACCACCACCAGCCAGCAGATCCGCGTGGGCCGGCTGCAGACCAGCGACCGGCTGGACCGCAGCGTCTACCTGCAGTACGACCGGGCCCAGGTGCGCGGCGGCGACGCCACGGTGGACACCAGCTCGAACAACGCCATCAGCCTGGCCTGGACCTGGACGCAGCGCAACTTCGACAGCGTGCTGTTCCCCACGCGCGGCTGGGGCCTGGGCGTGGAAATCGGCCCGGGCCTCACGCTCGGCAGCGAACGCAAGCCCTTCCTGCGCAGCCTGCTGCGCGCCCAGGCCTATGTGCCGCTGGACGCGCTGGGCGAACGCAGCGGCCGGCTGGCCCTGCGCGGCCAGGCCGGCGCGGTGGTGGCCAATGCCGACGCGCCGATCCCGGCCACGCAGCTGTTCCTGACCGGCGGCGACACCACGGTGCGCGGCTACAGCTACCGCAGCATCGGCGTGGCCACCAGCACCGGCATCATCGAGGCCGGCCGCTACCTGGCGGTGGGCAGCGCCGAATGGCAGCGGCCGATCTACAAGGACGGCCGGCCCACCGACTGGGAAAGCGCGGTGTTCATCGACAGCGGCGCCGTGGCCGACCAGGTCGGCAAGCTCAGCACCTCCACCGGCGTGGGTGTGGGCGCGCGCTGGAAAAGCCCGATCGGCCCGTTCCAGGCCGACCTGGCCTATGGCGTACAGGCCAAAGCCTTTCGCCTGCACATCGCCGTGGGGTTCACGTTTTGAAGCCGCGCCTGCGTCACTGGCTGCTCGGCACGCTGGGCCTGTTGCTGGTGCTGCTCATTGCGGCCGGCGCGGGCCTGTGGTGGTGGACCGGCAGCGACACCTCGCTGGCCACGGTGCTGCGCTGGGCATCTGCACGACAACCGATGCAGGCCGAAGGCGTGAGCGGTTCGCTGCGCAGCGGCGGCAAGATCGCGCGGCTGCAATGGCAGCAGGACGGCCTCGCCGTGGACGCCACCGATCTCACGCTGCGCTGGCAGGCCTTGGCCCTGTTCGACCGCTGGCTCAAGCTCGACGAGGTGCATGCGGCCACGCTGCGCATCAGCGACCAGCGCCCCCCAGACCCGCAGGCCACGCCCGCCGCGCCACCCGAATTCCTTGGGCTGCCGGTGCAGGTCGAGGTGAATGCGCTGCGTGTCGACCGCTTCGAATGGGCCGGCCTGCCTGCCGTCACCGCCAGCCAGCTGCGCGCCAGCTACCACTACGACCACACACGCCACCAGTTCAAGCTGTTGAACCTCGACCTGGCCGACGGCCACTACCAGGGCGAGGCCGTGCTCACCGCCCAGGCGCCGCTGACGCTGGACGCGCAGTTGCGCCTGGCGATGGAGACCGTGGTGCCCGGCGCCAACCAGCGCGTGGCCCTGGACGCCCGCGCCGAACTGCACGGGCCTTTGACCCAGCTGGCACTGCGCGCGCGGCTCAGCTCGAAGCCGGTGGGCGGCGGTACGGCAGCAGCGCCCCTGCTGCTGCCCACGGCCAACGTCTCCGCGCGCATCGAGCCTTGGTCGGCCCAGCCGGTCCCGCAGGCCGATGCCGAATTCAGCCAGATCGACCTGGCCGCATTCTTGCCCGAGGCGCCGCGCACACGGCTCAATGGCAATGTGCAGGCCGAGCCCGGTGCGGGCAACAAGGCGCAGGCCTGGCAGTTCAGTGCCGAGGTCTACAACCAGTTGCCCGGCCCATGGGATCAGCAGCGCCTGCCCCTGTCGCACGTCCACGGCCGCGGTGACTGGCTGGCCGGCGTGGCCCAGGTGCATGAGTTGTTCATCGGCCTGGCCGATGTACGCGGCACACCGCAGGGGCAGATCGAAGGCCAGGGCAGGTTCAGCAACGCGGGGGCAACGGCCGCCTGGGACACCCGGTTGCAGCTGCACGAGATCAACCCCGCCGCGTTACACGGCAAGATGGCGGCCGCCCGCTTGAACGGCGAGATCAAGGCCGAAAGCCGCGTGGTGAAAGACCTGCCGGGCATCGACTTCAGCGCCGACCTGAAGGCCACGGCCCGCGGCACGGCCGAAGTCGCCGGCCTGCGGCTCGACCAAGTCAGCGCACGTGGACGCTGGGCCAACCAGGTGCTGCAGCTCGACGCCCTGCAGGTGCTGGCGCAAAACGCGGAACTGCGGGCCAGCGGCCAGGCCGACATCGGCCGTACATCGGGCGGCGGCAAGTTATCGCTGAAGGCACCCGGCCTGCAACTGCAGGCCGACGGCAGCATGGGCGCGCAGCAAGGTGCCGGCCAACTCGACCTGGCGCTGGCCGATGCCGGCCCCGCGCTGCGCTGGCTGCAGCAGTTGCCGGGTTTGCCGGCCGCGCTGCAAGGCGTCGCGCTCACGGGCAAGGCCGGCCTGCAGGGCAACTGGAAAGGCGGTTGGCGCGACCCGGCCATCGACGCCAAACTGCAGGTCGCGGCGCTCGAAGTGCGGCTGCCGCAGCGGGCCGCCGCCGACGCCATCAAGATCGGCAACAGCCAGGCCACCCTGAGCGGCCACCTCAGCGCGGCGCGGCTGCAGCTCGACGGCAACGCCGCCACCACGCAGCAAAAACTCGCATTGCGGCTCGATGCCAACGGCGGCAAAACCGCGCAAGGCTGGCAGGCCACGCTGGCCGCGCTGAACCTGCGCCTGGAAGAGCCACTGCGCCGCGCCGGCACCTGGCAACTGGCCACACAGAACCCGGTCACCGCGCAGTGGACGAACAGCCGCTGGGACGTCGGCGGCGGCCAGGCCGCATTGACCGCGCCCGACAGCGTGGCCGGTGCCGGAGCCTCTCAGGCACAACGGCAAGTACAGATCGTCTGGCAACCGGTGCATGGGGCCCCGGGCCAATTGCGCAGTGCCGGCCGGCTCGAAGGCCTGCCGCTGGCCTGGATGGAAGCGCTGGCCGGCACACGCCTGGTGGATGCAGGCGTGAGCAGCGACCTGATCTTCGACGGCGACTGGGACATCGCCCTGGCCGAGCAGTTGCGCGTGCGCGCCAAGCTGCAGCGCAGGAGCGGCGACATCACCCTGCTCGGCGACGACGCCGTGGCCCCGGCGGGTGCTGAAGCCAAAGCAGCCAGCGGCAGCCGCATCAGCGCCGGCGTGCGCGAGGCCCGCCTGAGCCTGAGCAGCGACGGCCCGGCGGTGACGGCCAGCCTGCGTTGGGACAGCGCCCAGGCCGGCCAGGCCGATGCCCAGCTCGGCACCCGGCTCACCCAGCAGGACGGCCAATGGTCCTGGCCCGCGCAGGCGCCTTTGACGGGGCAGCTCAAGGCCAGCCTGCCGCGCATCAGCACCTGGTCGGTGCTGGCGCCGCCAGGCTGGCGCATCGCCGGCACGCTGGAGGCGCAGGCCAGCCTGGCCGGCACCCGGGCCGCGCCGCAACTCGACGGCACACTGCAGGCGCGCGGGCTGGCGCTGCGCTCCATCGTCAACGGCATTGCGCTGTCGGACGGCACGTTGATGGCGCGGCTGCAGGGCGATCACATGCGCATCGAGTCGTTCACCCTCAAGGGCGCGGGCGGCGGCAGCGTCACCGCCCAGGGCGAGGTGGTCTGGCAGGACGGCAAGCCCGGCATGAGCATCGACGCCGTGGCTCAGCAGCTGCGCGTGACCACCCAGCCCGACCGGCGCGTCACCGTCTCCGGCAACCTGAAGGCCCGCCTGGCCGACGCCCAGCTGAACCTGGACGGCCAGCTCAAGGTCGACCAGGCGCGCATCATGCTGCCCGAGGAAAGCGCCCCCCAGCTCGGCGACGACGTGTTCGTGCGCCAGCCCGCCACCGCCACGCCCGCCGGCCCGGCCGCGCCAGCCGCCAAACCGATCACCGCCCAGCTCAATGTGCAGCTCGACCTGGGCAACGACTTCCGCCTCACCGGCCTGGGCATCGACACCCGGCTGGCCGGCAAGCTGCAGCTCACCGGCGACGGCAAGACACCGCGCCTGCTCGGCACCATCCACACCGTCGACGGCGAATACCGCGCCTATGGCCAGTGGCTGAGCATCGAACAAGGCGTGCTGCGCTTCACCGGCGCCTACGACAACCCGGCGCTCGACGTGCTGGCGATCCGCCCCAACCTGAGCCAGCGCGTCGGCGTGCAGATCACCGGCACGGCACTGGCACCGAACGTGCGGCTCTACGCTTCGCCCGACCTGGCCGACAGCGAAAAACTCGCCTGGCTGGTACTGGGCCGCGCCTCATCTTCGGGCGGCGCCGAGACCGCCATGCTGCAGCAGGCCGCCGTGGCCCTGATCGGCGGCAGCAAGAGCGGCGGCGGCATTGCCAGCCGCTTTGGCCTGGACGAACTCTCGCTCGGCAGCAGCAGCTCCAGCGACAGCGGCACAACCAGCAAAAGCAACGCCGTGACCCTGGGCAAACGCCTGTCGCGCAACTTCTACGTGGCCTACGAGGCCAGCCTGTCGGGTGCCATGGGCACGCTGTTCGTGTTCTACGACCTGTCGCAGCGCTTCACCCTGCGCGGCCAAAGCGGCAAGGAAAGCGCGGTCGACCTGATCTTCACCCTGCGCTACGACTAGCACCGCCCAGCCCAGCCAAAAACCAGCCGCGGGGGCCCTACAATCCCGCTTCCCCTTCGTAGTTCAATGGATAGAACGAGTGCCTCCTAAGTGCTAGATACAGGTTCGATTCCTGTCGAGGGGACCAACCAGGCCAACCTTTGGAGATGTCCACATGACCCGGAAGTTCGAAGACTTCGAGCTTGCACTGATCGAACTCTGCCGAGAACACAGCGTGCAATTGACAGCGTCGGGCCACGAGCGCATCCACGTCTACGACCTGAAGGACGGCGAAGATCCGCTGTATGGCGGGTTGCTGAACGAGACCGAAGAGCTTGCCGGGCCGGAAGAGCCCGATCCGAGCGACGACGAATAAAGGCAAGGCACCTCACGCCGACAGGCCGGCCAGCGCCGGTCGTGCCCCCCAAGCCCGCCGTCCGCGGGCTTTTTTGCTCTTCCACCCTCACGATTCGATGGCGTCCTACATGCCAAGGCTTTGCAGAAGCGCACGCTATCGTTCATCGGCCCGAGGAGAGACGCCATGGACGAAGTTAGAGACGCACAATCGCATCACCGCGACTTCATCAACCTGGAGCATGACTTCGAGCGCGAAGGCTGGGCCGCGGCTCTCGGCGTCAGTGTGGCCGAGCTCGTCGCCGCGGTGAAGGTCGTCGGCAACGCAGTCCCCGCCGTCTGCGAATACCTCGGCAAGCCTGACGGATCGGCAACCATTTTCTGATCCTCATCGGCCACCGGCACCCGCGGCCGGGCATTTTTCACCTCCCCAATTTCGCCTTTTCATGCCCACAATCCTGGCACTGTGTTGATCTGGGCCGCGGTAGGCGTGGCGCCCGATATCGCTTTACCGGAGATGAAATGAAAGAGATCCGCTTGGCTTGGTCGACCCTCGGCCGAACCGACATGTTCGGGCAACCCATCCAGCATGGCCGCTGGCTGTATGCCGATGCGCAAGCGCGCGAGGATCTGGATTTCAGTGCCGAGGTGGGCAATGAAGCCTATGGGCCGGACACCCATTGGGTGGAAGAACGGGAAGCCCCAAGCCTGGTGCGACGCTCGCATCGCCGGCAGACCTTCAAGTGGCAGGGCTGACCCAGCCCTCTCCGGGTAGGCCGACAGAAGCCGCTGGTTCGTGCAGGTTGAAAGCCAATTGAAATGTAACAAATCACCTGGATAGGTGTAAGTGCCGATACGGTCTCGGCGCCAAGTCCATAGACTTGTTACATATTTCAAGCCACCCACGACCGAGCATCACCCCATGACCAGGACCAAATTTTTGACGACGACGTTCATCGTTCTGGCTATTGCGAGTTATTTTGACAAGTCCGTCGACGAGGCATCCGTCGTCTCCTCGCCTGCATGCACCGGTTATTCCGCCGCCACGTTCGACACGAATTCGTCCACCCAGGACACTTTCTCGCACCAGGAACAGCTTTGCACGGAACAGCAACTGGGTGGCCGGTCGCTCGAAAACACCTGATCCACCGCATCTTCGGTCAGTTCTCAAAAGCCCGCTCCAGCGGGCTTTTTCATGCCTGCGCTGTCAATCCATAGGCGTCGGAAGACGGACCATTCCTACACGTCGTTCGGCCTAGGCTGACACACAGGACAAGAGCCGCGCTTTAGATTTTGTGCTGCATCCAGGCACTTGCACCTGGACACCAGAGGAATCCATGCATCCCATGCAGCTAGCCATGAACCCAGCCCCGCACTTGCGACACAGAGCGCAGAACGGCCGCGCCAAGAAGGACGGCATCCAACCTGTCGAACACGCCAATCCGAACCGCCACGAAACCCGGCCTGCCCATCCCACAGCCCATGTCGCCAATGTCGCCCGTATCGGCGCCATCGTGCACCCCGGGCCGGCCGCACCGCGCGGCACGTCCGCCTGGCGACAGGCCAACAGCCGCTCGCCCGACACCCTGCTGCCCAGCCATGGCGGCGCCTACAGCAACGGCGACCGGCGGCTCGCCAGCGGCAAGTCCGATTTCCACCCCCACTGACCGCCCAGGCCAGGGCTGATCAGCCCAGCAGCGCCCGGTACAAGGCCCCGGTTTCGCGGCTGGTCCGGTCCCAGGAAAAAAGTGCCAGGCGGGCCTTGCCGCGTTCGACGAGTTCGGCCCGCAGCGGTGCGTTGTACAGCGCCGCGGACATTGACGCGTGCAGCGACTTCGCGTCCTTGGGCTCGAAATACAGCGCCCCGTCGCCGCCGATTTCCGGCAGTGAACCGACGTTGCCGAGCACCGTGGGGCAGCCGTTGCCGAAAGCCTCCAGCACCGGCAGGCCGAAGCCTTCATACAGCGAGGGAAAGATGAACACCTGCGCTTGCTGGTAGAGCATCTTCAGTTCGGCGTCGCTTGCCGAATGGTGGTGCACGCGCTGCGCCAGACCGTGGATGTCGAGAAACACAAGCTCGTTCTTGGTGAATGCGCTGCCAGTGCAGACGATGTGCAGCGTCGGGTCGGCGGCCAGCAACTGGCGCATGCCGTTGACGAAGAAAAAGAAGTTCTTGTAGACCGTCCTGGCGCCGACGAACAGCACATAACGCTCTGGCAATTTCGGGGCCCGGGCTGGTGCCGGCTGCGCGTCGAGCGAGGTCGCCAGGTGGATCACTTCTATCTTCTCGGGCGGCACGCCGCAGAAATCGATGAGGTCCTTCTTCGTGCACTCGGAAATGGCAATGATGCGGTGCGCCCGCTCGGCCAGTTTGCGCTTTTTCTCCGACGTGCGGTCGGCCAGATTGAAGTACTCCGGATACAGCTCGTGGATCATGTCGTACACGGTGAGCACGAACTTCTTGGCGCCAAGGTAGGGCAGAAAATAATCGTCGTAGTAGGTAGGGTGGAAGATGTCGAAATCCTGCCGCTGCAACGCCTGGATGGCGGCCTGCTTGTTCGCGGCCACGGCATCAATGGGTTTGAAAACCTTGTTGCGCGCCGCGTACAGGTTCCACTTGCCGCGAAACTCGCGCCCACGCATGAAGCTTTCGTAGCTGCCAGGATCGGCCTGGACCGACGCCCCGAAGCGTGTATCCCGGATATAGGCGTTCTGCGCGTACTTCACGGCCACGTCGACCTCGACGTCCTCGGTCTCGTCCAGCCTGCGCATCACCTCGCAAAAGTATCTGGAAATGCCGCCGAATTTCTGTGCTTCGAAGATCTGGTGGTCAAAAAGGATTTTCATAGAAGGCAAGAACTCTTCCCTGTGGAGATGAAAGAAAACACAGATCGCTCAAGAATCCAGTCGCCAATGACTTTTCAACAAACCGCGCAAGACAAAAGATTTCGCCAGGCTCAAATTCGTGAGATGCAACTTCCACGCCTCCCACAAAAACAGCTTTGCGTTCTTCATGTTCCGCAGCTTCTCCACATGGTGATAACCGATGGTGAAAATCGTTTGCGCCAGACGGCGCCTCAGCTTCACATTACCGCTCCAAGGCTGCTTCCTGATGTATTTCAACTGGATTTCAAGCGTCTCCTTGTCCACCATGAATCGATTGGCGGCGCCGGACATGGTCTCGGGTGAATCGTAGAAGAGCCCCAGGACTTCGGGCACATGGACAAACGAATGGGTCTGGGCAATGCGTACCCAGAATTCATAGTCCGCGGCAATCCTGTAGTGCTCGCTGAACAGCCCATGTTCGTCGTGCACGCTTTTGCGCCACATGGGTTGTGAGCCCGTGAGGCAGCCCAGAATCAGCGTTTCGTGAGAGAAATCCGGATACCGGATGCGCCGCGTCTGGCGGGGCAGGCAGCTTTCGAAGTCTTCGTTTTCGATCCCGCTGGTCAACTGGTCATGGTAGGCCAGAACACACTTCGGTGATTTCTCCAGTGTGTTCACCAGTGTCTCGAACGAGCTAGGGTGGTGACGGTCGTCGGTGTTGGCATTGGTCAGGTACTTTCCCCTGGCCATCGCCACGGCACGATTCCATGCCGTGTACAGGCCTTCGCGCTGATCGGTACGCAAATAAACGATGTTGTTGTGCCGGCTCTGGAAGTCCCTGACGATGTCTCCTTCATTCTCTGGAGAGCAGCTGTCGATGACGATGATCTCCAGCTGGTCCGCGATGGTTTGGCGCTCCAGATCGGCCAGGCAGCCCGCCATGAAACGTTCGGACTTGTAGGTGGAGACAATCGCCGTCACCAGGATTTCTTTGCTCATGATTCTCTTTCTTCGACATCTCGCCGAACACGTACCCGAAAAGCCAACTGGCCGACTAGCCTGCGCGCAAGCAACATGCGGTCAACTCTTTCCATGCCGCCACCTTCAGCGGCCTCTTTCTGAGCCATTGCAGCGCCGTACCTAGCGCTTTTTTGAACAGCTTTTTTTCACGATAGAAGTAACAGGTGTCCTGCATCACCAGGTCGAAGCGCCGCAGGTAAACGTCTCGGTGCACGCTGGCCTCGGGCGACTTCAGCAGCAGTTCGATCATCTGGTCTTCATACAGAAGTCGCGGTGCATCGCCATGCGTCAGGCTCGCCGAATGGATCCGGTAGTACGACACGTCGGCCTGGGTCATCCACAGGTCATGGTCGAACGCACATTTGAACCAGAGATGGTAGTCCTCCGCCCGGCGCAAAGACTCGTTGAACATGCCCTTTTTCAGGATGAGGTCACGCCGGATCAACACGGAGATGATGCCGATAAAACAGCTTTTGGCAAACTCCTGGACCGGCTTTTCAAGACGCACGAACTCGGCGGGGCGATGCGCAAGATCGAACTCCTGCCACAGGGCATCGTATTTCTTGAAAACCGATTGCCCACTTCCACCCACGCTTGCATCCGTCTCGGGCTTGAGAAACCTGAAGCGGCCCGCCACCCATTGGGCTTGCGGATTGGTGCGGATCTGATGCCAGCGCAGGGCGAGCGACGTTGGTGTCCAGACGTCATCCGAATCGATGAACCCGATCCACGCGCCCCTGGATTTCAAAACGCCGGTATTGCGCGCCCCGGCCGCCCCCTTCTTGCGATCGTTCTTGAGAACGACGATCCTGGGATCGGCCGTTGAGAGACGCGCGAGGATCTCCAGGGTTTCCGGGTCCGTGCTGGCGTCGTCGACCAGCACAAGCTCGAAGGCCGGCACGGCACAGTCCACGGTCGGCTTCTGGTGCAGCACGGAATCGACGGCGTCGTTCAGATACCGCCCCGTGTTGAACACCGGCATGATGATGGAAATTTCCGGCTCGGCGACCTGGTTCATCGTATTTTTCGATCCGTCAAATTCAGCGCAGACGCGCGGTGCGGGGCCCGTGATAGTTTCGCCGCAGGAGGGTGAAAATCACTGTTCATCACAACATCGATTTTCACGGCGGTATACAAATCCCGCAACGGCCAGGTGCAATTATCGGCCCCGAAAGCCAGTCCGCCGCCCTGGACGACGGTGCCGAATGGGATTGATGCAGGAAATGCCGCGTATGTGGTGAAAAATGCCCTGCCCTCGCTCCATATATGCATCCTCGTTTTGCTTCGTTGCGGCCGGCCGCCGACGCGCCTAGGCTTGGTGGTCCTTCGCATCCGAACATCAGACTGCCCACCATGACCCAGACCGCCGTCCCCCTCGATTTCAGCGGCAGCGACGTCGCCAGCCGCCGCGCCAGCGCCGTCACGGCCTTCATCAACACCGCCCACCGGCTGCTGCCCGATCCGCGCAACGCCAAGCCCGCACAGTTGCGTGCCGTCGCCGATGCGCTGGTGCACCTGGGCCTGCGGCAAGACCTGTTCCCCCCCGCGCATTTTCCGGTCGATGCGGCGCATCCGGCCCAGGTCTATCGCCTGGCCGAAGACGTGCACGGCCACTACGCGCTGTATGTCTCGGCCGGCCTGCCGGGCAAGGCCCAGCCGCCGCACGACCACACCACCTGGGCCATCATCGCCGGCATCAGCGGCAACGAGCGCAACGAGGTCTACACCCGCCACAAGACCGATGACCCGGCCCGCGACCGACTCACCCCGCTGCGCAACGTCGACGTGACCGCCGGCGCGGCCGTCACCCTCACGCCCGAGGACGTGCACACCATCGAACTCATCGGGGGCGAGACTGGCCTGCACCTGCATTTCTACGGCCTGGCGCTCGACCGGTTGCTCGAGCGCGTGGTGTTCGAAAGCAAGGCCGGCGGCAGCCACCGCAGCTTCGCGCCGCCGGCGCTCATCAAGCATCCGCTGACCACGCCGCAGGCACTGAAAACCGCGCTGGGCGACGGCGAGGAAATCGCCGTGCTCGACGTGCGAGAAACCGGTGTCTTCACGCACCGCCACATTCTGCTCGCAGCCTCGGCCCCCCTGTGGCGGCTGGAGCTGCTGGCCGATCGGCTGGTGCCGCGCCGCAGCACCCGCGTCGTGCTCGTCGACGCCGATGAAAGCCTGGCCCACCAGGCCGCCGCCAAGCTGGTGCGCCTGGGCTGGCACAACGTCTCGGTGCTCGCAGGCGGCACCGACGCCTGGACCGCGGCGGGTTATGAAATCTTCAGCGGCAGCAACGTGCCGAGCAAGGCCTTCGGCGAGGTCATCGAACACGAAAAACACACGCCCTGGATCGACACCGAAGAGCTGCAGCGGCGCATCGAACGCGGCGACAACATCGTGGTGGTCGACAGCCGCACACCAGAGGAATTTAACACCTTCAGCCTGCCCTTCGCGCACAGCCTGCCCGGCGCCGAGCTGGTCTACCGCATCGGTGAAATCGCCCCCGACCCCGACACCTTCGTGGTGGTCAACTGCGCCGGCCGCACGCGCAGCATCGTCGGCGCGCAAACGCTGATCGACGCCGGCATTCCCAACCAGGTGGCCTCGCTGAAAGACGGCACCATGGCCTGGCTGATTGCCGGCCGCGAACTCGCGTACGGCCGCCGCCCGACCCTGCCCGAGCCCGGCGCGGCCACACAGGCCACGGCACGCGAACGCGCCGAGTCCATGGCCCGGCGCGCTGGCGTGCAACGCATCGACGCCGCCACGCTGACCCGCTTCGAGGCCGAGGCCAACGAGCGCAGCCTGTTCCGCTTCGACGTGCGCACCCGCGAAGAATACGAAGCCGGCCACCTCGAAGGCTGGCGCTGGGCGCCAGGCGGCCAACTGGTGCAGGCCACCGACGAATACGCCGCCACACGCCGCGCCCGCATCGTGCTGGCCGACTGGGACGGCGTGCGCGCCCTGACCACCGGCGCCTGGCTGGCGCAGCTCGGCCAGCACGAGGTGTTCGTCCATGCACCCGCAACCACCAGCGTGCCGCCCACCCTCGCAACCGGCCCCGAGCCCGTGCGTGTGCTACAGACCCGCGCACCTGCCGCGTCGATCGCCCCCGCGCAAGCGGCCCGCCTGCTCGACACCGGCCGCGCCGCGGCCTTCGACGTGGACCGCCGTGCCGCCTACGAGCGCCGCCACATCGCCGGTGCGCGCTTCGCCGTGCCCGACCGGCTGCGTGAATTCACCGCCGACCTGTCCGCCGGCCAGGCCGTGCTGATCACTTCGCCTGATGGCGTGCTGGCCCGCACCGTCGCCGCCGAACTCGCCCACCGCAGTGGCCGCGACGTCCGCGCCATCAGCGGCGGCACCGACGCCTGGGCCGCCGCCGGCCTGCCCCTGGCCACCGGTGCCGAAGGTGTGCTCACCGGCGACGACGACCACTGGTACAGCCCCTACGCCCACACCGACCCGGCCACGCGCAACGCGGGCTTCAAGCAATACCTGGACTGGGAACTCGGCCTGGTGGCGCAGCTGGAGCGCGAAGGTGACGTGGGGATTCGGCTGTTAGCGGGTTGAACCGTCGGCCGTTGGCCTGGTCAACAGCCCAGTCTCGGCACGCGCGTCCAACTTGAGTTGCAGGAACGCCAGATCGAGCCATTGCCCGAACTTGGTACCGACTTCCGTCAACAACCCAACCTCCTCGAAGCCGAGCTTCTTGTGCAGCGCGATCGAAGCGGCGTTTTTGGACTCGATGCCGGCGACCATGACGTGTTTGCCCATGGCACGGGCGCGCGCGACCAGCAAGGTCATCAACGACCGGCCGATACCAGCGCCCCGGCAGTCCTTGCGCACGTACACGGAATGTTCGACCGTGTGCCGGTAACCCTCCCAGACGCGCCAGTCGCCAAACGAGGCGTAGCCAGCCACCGCACCGTCGTCGCCAATCGCCACCAGCACCGGGTAGCCGGCCCGCCCGCGATCGGCCAGCCAATCCGCACGGTTGGCCACATCCACTGTGCGCTCGTTCCAGATGGCCGTGGTGTGGACCACCGCATCGTTGTAGATGGCGGCGATACCTTCGATGTCGCCCGCCATGGCCTCGCGTATCTGTATCTGCATGCTTGATCTCCTGAATCATCGTCCACCATAATGGACAAAAACCAAAGTTTGGTGGATAAATTATTCATCATATTAAAATTTATGTCCACTAAAGTAGATAATTTAAGTCGACGCATCGGAGCGAGGGTGCGCATCGAACGCGAGCGCCGGGGCTGGTCCCTGACCGATCTCGCGGCCCACTCGGGTGTATCGCGGGCCATGGTGCACAAGCTCGAACACGGCGACAGCAGCCCCACCGCCACGCTGCTCGCACGCTTGTCGGGCGCCTTCGGCCTGAGCATGTCCCAGCTCATCGCAAGCGCTGAAATGCAGGAAGGGCGCTTGCTGCGCAAAGCCGATCAGCCGGTGTGGACCGACCCGCAAACCAGCTATGTGCGGCGGCACGTTTCCCCGCCAGGCATGCCGCTGGATCTGGTGCATATCGAGCTGCCCGCCGGCGCGGCGGTGCCGATGCCAGCCGCGGCCTATGTCGCGCGGCGACAGCTCATCTGGGTGTTGAGCGGTGCCCTGGTGTTTGTCGAAGGAGAAACCCGGCATGAGATGGATGAAGGCGACAGCCTGGAACTGGGCCCGCCGAGCGACTGCATTTTCAAGAACGAAACCTCCAAGAGCTGCACCTACGCCGTCGCCGTATTGAGAAGTTCCTGACCCCTTCCAGCGAACATCACACCGCCACCGGCGCTCGCTCGGCAAACTGCCCGTTCCAATAGGGGTAGTAGGGATAAGGCGGCGTCACCGCGCTGGCCGCGTCCAGCCGGTCGACCTGCTCGGGTGTCAAGGCCCAACCCAGGGCGCCGAGGTTTTGCCGCAACTGGGCTTCGTCGCGCGCGCCCACCAGCACGCTGGCCACCGTCGGCCGGCGCAGCAGCCAGTTCAATGCGATCTGGGGCACGGTCTTGCCTGTCTCGGCAGCCACTTCGTCCAACGCATCCACCACGCGGTACAGATGCGCTTCGTCCACCGGCGGTGCAAAACCCGCGGTGGCGTGCAGGCGGCTACCCTCGGGCCAAGGCTGGCCGCGCCGCAGCTTGCCGGTGAGCCGGCCCCAGCCCAGCGGGCTCCACACGATGGCGCCCACGCCCTGGTCGATGCCCAGCGGCATCAGCTCCCACTCGTAGTCGCGGCCGATCAGGGAGTAGTAGGTCTGGTTGGCCACGTAGCGCTGCAGGCCCAGGCGGTCGGCCGCGGCCAGCGACTTCATCAATTGCCAGCCCGAGAAGTTCGACACGCCGATGTACCTCACCTTGCCTGCGCGTACCAGGTCATCGAGTGTGGACAATACCTGCTCGACCGGCGTCATCGCGTCGAACGCGTGTAATTGCAGGATGTCGATGTGGTCGGTACCCAGCCGCTTCAGCGCGGCGTGTGTCGCCTCGATCAGATGGTGGCGCGAAGACCCCACGTCGTTGGGCCCATCCCCCATGCGCAGCGAGATCTTGGTGGAGACGATGGCCTGGTGGCGCCGGCCCTTGAGCGCGGCGCCGAGAATGGTTTCCGACGCCCCGTTCGAATACACGTCGGCAGTATCGAACAGGTTCACACCGGCATCGAGGCAGATGTCGACGATGCGGCACGCGCCTTCGGTGCCGGTCTGGCCCCAGGCGCTGAACAATGGGCCTTCGCCGCCGAAGGTGCCGGCGCCGAAGCCAAGCGCCGGCACCTTGAAGCCGGAGTTGCCAAGATAGCGGTATTCCATGTCAATCCCCATTTCAATACTTCTGCAAGTGGTCTGCCATGGTGCGCCAAAACCCTGTTGCCGCATAGCCGCCCGCCGCGACGGCGGGATCGAGCATGTGCCTGTCGTCGGCAATGTGCGTGTGGCCGACGGCGAAACCCTGCGGCGCCTGACACTGGCCGGTGTAGGACTGGCACGGATGTCGCTGCATCACGTGCAGGCCGACATCGACGTGGGCCGGCTGGTGACGGTGCTCCAGGCCTTCAATCCGAACGACCGGGAGCCGATCCACGCCGTGTATCTCGGCACACCTGCGCGCCTGCCCGCACGGGTGCGGGTGCTGCTCGACTTCCTGGGGGCGCAGGTGACGCAGAGCGTGCTGGATGCGGGGCGCATCGACACCGGTTCTGCGCAAACCGAGGATGCATCCTCGGGAAACTTCTAAGGCCGCATCCGATACCGCCGTATGGTTGCGGCTTTGCCTCGGCGTCCTTCGCCGAACCACCGCCGAGCTATTGCCCATGGACCGCCACCCTGCCCATCTCGCCTCCCCCATCCCCGCCACCACTGTCCGCGCCTGGCTCAACGACGGTGCTGAAATCGCCCTGCTCGACGTGCGCGAGGCCGGCCAGTTCGGCGAAGGCCATCCCTTCTTCGCCGTGCCGCTGCCCTACAGCCGCCTTGAACTCGATGCGCCGCAGCTCGTGCCGCGCCTGGCCACACGCACCGTGCTCATCGACGCCGGCGACGGCGTGGCCGAGCGCGCGGCCGCCCGCCTGGCGTCCCTCGGCTACAGCCAGGTCCATGTGCTGGCCGGTGGCGCGCCGGGCTGGGCCGAGGCCGGCTACACGCTGTTCCAGGGTGTGAACCTGCCGTCAAAAACCTTCGGCGAACTGGTCGAACATGCCTATGCCACGCCACACATCTCGGCCCAGGATCTGCGCGCGCGCCAGCAGGCCGGCGCGCCGCTGGTGCTGCTCGACGGCCGCACCTTCGACGAACACCGCAAGATGGCGATTCCCGGCGCCGTCTCGGTACCGAACGGCGAACTCGCGCTGCGCTGGCGCGCCCTGGTGCCCGATGCCACGACCGAGGTGGTGATCCACTGCGCGGGCCGTACCCGCAGCATCATCGGTGCGCAGATCCTGCGCAGCCTGGGCATTCCCAACCCGGTGGTGGCCCTGGAAAACGGCACCCAGGGCTGGGCACTCGAAGGCCTGGCGCTCGAACATGGCAGCACGCGGCGCGATGCCGCGGCGGTAACCATCCAGGCCGAAGACCGGGCAGACGCCGCGCGTGTGGCGGCCGAGGCCGGCGTGCCCACACTCAGTGCCGCCGAGGCCCAGGCCTGGCTCGATGACACCGCGCGCACCACCTATGTGCTCGACGTGCGCAGCGCCGAGGAATTCGCCGCCGGTAGCCTGCCCGGTGCCCGGCATGCGCCCGGCGGCCAGTTGCTGCAGGCCACCGACCAGACCATCGGTGTGCGCCGCAGCCGTGTGCTGCTGCTCGACGACGAAGCCGTGCGCGCCCCCGTGGTGGCCGCCTGGCTGCGCCGGCTGGGCTTCGACACCGCGGTGGTCGAAGGCGGCCTGCGTGCGGGCTTGCGCGTCAACACGGCGCCCCCGATTACCCAGGTCGCCCCGCCGTCCGCCGCCGTGCCCGAAGTCAACCGCGACGAACTCGCCGCCTGGGTGGCGCGCCAGGCGCCGCTGCGTTTCGACCTGCAGCCTTCCATGGCCTACCGGCACCAGCATGCCGAAGGCGCGCTGTGGTCCGTACGGCCGCGCCTGGTGGCCGACGCCCAGGCCGCGGGCCGGCCGGGCCAGCCGGTGCTGTTGATTGCGCCCAATGCCGCCGTGGCCCGTCTCGCGGCCACCGATTTGTTCGAGGCCGGCTGGCGCGACGTGCGCTGGGTGTCGCCGGCGCAATGGACCGCCGCCGGCCTGCCGGTCGCCGCCACGCCCGACCTGCCCAGCGACGCCGACGCCATCGACTACCTGTTCTTCGTGCACGACCGGCATGACGGCAACCTCGACGCCGCACGGCGCTACCTGGCCTGGGAAACCGGGCTGATCGCACAATGCGCGCCGGACGAGTTGGCGGTGTTCCACCTGCCGGAAGCAACCGCCCAGAGTTAGCGGGCCAGCCGCCGTGGGAAACTCGGCATCCACTTCACGACTTCCCACGGCACGCTGGTGACCATCGACCGCTGAAAGCCCCGGGTTGCGGCGCCGGCCACCCACGCCTACACCCACTCCCCCACTGGAGCGAACCCGACGCGCATCAGTGGGAAATATTGACCTCAAGCCATACACGCCACCCACTGAAAGTGGTTAACAATCTACCCCATCATCACTGGGTGTATGCAGGCTCGGGGAAAGTATGGGAAGCAGGATCAAAATCAGCGTATCACCGCCTCAGGTCCGGCTCGCCGCGGGAGGCGAAAACACCGTGGACCGTAACGGGCCGCTCGGCCAGGATGCGCCATGTCGCTGAGCCGATTACTGGGCTGGTTGGCCGCGCTCCTGATCGTGGCCACGGTTTCGCTCGTGGGGCGCATCGCGGCCACGGAATGGCGCTCGCTGCGGTCGTCGGAAGAGAGCCTGCAGGCGGTGGACCAACTGCGGCTGGCCCTGCTGGCGGCAGAAATGGTTTCGCGCGAACGCGGCCCCACTAACGGCGCCCTGGGCGATGCGTCGCCTCCCGCGCCAGCGCTGCAGCAGGCCCTGGTCGAAGCGCGCGCCCGTACCGACCAGGCGTTTCAGGCCCTGCAGGCGGTGCTGCCGGCGTCCACCGACGCGGCGCAACGGACTGACGCCGCCCGCGTGGCGCTGGCCGGCGCACGCAAGGCCGTGGACCACGCCATCGCCTTGCCGAAGCACCGGCGCACGCCCGAGACCATCCGCGGCGCCGTGTACCGCATGGTGGCGGTGGTGCCACTGCTCGCACCGATCTCCAGCCAGTTGAGCAACGAGGCGCAGCAGGCTTATCCCGCCCTGGGCGACGTGGTGCAGGCCGCGCGCCTGAGCAGCGAACTGCGCGAATACGCGGGCCTGCTCGGTTCGCACTTCACCGCCGCGCTGACGCAGCAGCAGCCGTTTTCACCACAGGAGCGCACCGCGATCGAACAGACACGCGGCCGCATCGCCCAGTTGCGCGCGCTGATCGATCTGCGCATGCAGATGCCGGACCAGCCGAAGCCGGTCATGCAGACCTGGCAACAGGTGGAGCACCAGTACTTCGAGGTCACGGCCCAGTTGCTCGACAAGGTGATCACCGCTGGCGAAGGCGACGGCCGCTACGGGCTCGACCCGGCCTCCTTCGCCGCAGTGTATGTACCGGACATGAACACCATCCTCGGCCTGCGCGACGTGCTGCTGGCCCAGGCCAGGCAAGAGGCCACCGAAGAAAACAGGCGCGCCAGGCAGATGCTGGCCTGGGCGCTGGCCGGCTCGGCCGCGCTGCTGCTGGTGCTGGGCAGCGCCCTGCTGCTGGTTCACCGCCGCGTCTTGCAGCCGCTGGTGCAGACCACCCGCGCGCTCAAGGCCCTGGCCAACAACCAGCTGGACGCACCGCTGCCCCAGCCGGTGGCCGACGACGAGATGGCGGCGGTGATCGGCGCCGCGCGGGCGCTGCAGCTTCAGACCCGGCAGCGCCAGGCGCTGGAGCGCGAGCGCGACACCCTGATCGCACAGCTGCGCGAACAATCAAACACCGACTTCCTTACCCGGCTGCCCAACCGGCGGGCTTTCATCGCCGCCGCCGAAGGGGTGCTCGCGCAGGCTCAGCGCATGGGCTTCGGCGTGGTGATCGTGATGCTGGACGTGGACCGCTTCAAGCGCATCAACGACAGCCTGGGCCACGCCATCGGCGACCAGGCCCTGCAGGCAGTGGCCAATGCCGTGCGCTCCGCACTGCGCCTGGGTGACCTGGCCGCGCGCTTCGGTGGCGAAGAATTCGTGGTGCTGCTGAGCCACTGCGACCGAACCCAGGGCCTGTGCCTGGCCGAGCGCTTGCGCGAAGTGATCGCCGCCACGCCGGTGGACTGCCAGGCCGACGCGCCGGTGCATGTCAGTGCCAGCCTGGGTGTGGCCGACTCCGCGACCCACGGCCTGGCGCTGGACGACCTGTTGTCCCAAGCCGACGCGGCCATGTACCTGGCCAAGCAGGCCGGGCGCAACCAGGTCGCCGTCGCCAAAGCCTAGCCTCCTGCATATCGATATCTGGAAAACTTCGTTGCCCTGAAAGCCGGCCCGTCCAAAGATAGCCCCTTCTGTCTTTGTTCCAAGGTTTGCTTTTCATGCGTGATGCTTCGCCCCGGTCCTTCTCCCTTCGTACCCTGATCGCTGCGGCCATCGGCATGGTCTGCACGGCCGGCCTGGTCGGCGCGGCCCATGCCGATGCCACGCTCGACAAGATCAAGCAGCGCGGCAAGGTCAGCATTGGTGTGATGGTCAACGGCGGGCCTTTCGGCTCCATCGACCCGGCCACGCAGCAGCTCATCGGCTGGAACCCCGAACTCGCGCGCGCGTTGGCCAAGGCGCTCGGTGTCGAGGTCGACCTGGTCCAGGTGCAGACCCCGTCACGGGTGCAGTTCCTGCAGGGCGGCAAGGTCGACCTGCTGATCGCCTCGATGGAACTGAACCCCGACCGCGCCGAAATTCTGGGCTATGCGCCCACGCCGTTCTACCGCGTGGGCGGCACGGCTGCCGTGCTCAAGACCAGCGGCATCACCAAGTGGGAAGACCTGCGCGGCAAGCCGGTGTGTGTGTCGCAGGGCAGCAGCTTCGCCAAGCCGCTGGCCAACGACTACGGCGCGGTGGTGCACGGCTACAAGTCGTCGTCCGATTCGCTGCTGGCGCTGCGCGGCGGCAACTGCGTGGCGGCGGTGCATGACGCGACGCTGATCCACCCCACGCTGCGTGGCAACGCCGAATGGGCCGCCTATGCCGCCCCCATCCCCACCGAACTGCTGGCCGCGCCCTCCGTGGTGTGGACACGCAAGGGTGAGCAGGACACCATCGCCGCCGTCGACAAGGTCGTGCAGGAATGGCACCGCAGCGGCTGGCTGATCGCCACCGAAAAACGCCTGGGCATCGAGCCGCCGCAGCCCTTGCTGCCCGAGCTGCAGGCCAGGTTCAAGGCCGCGCTCTAAGTCACTCTTTCAGCCACTCTTTTTTGACCGATCTTCTTGACGACAACGCCCGTGCATGCACGGGCCGGGAAATGCTTTTCATGAAATTCACGCACTTTTCCAAAACCTTCTTCTTGCTCTGCCTGCTCGGCCTGCTGGCCGCCAGCCTCGCCGGTGCAGCCCATGCCGACGCCACGCTCGACAAGATCAAGCAACGCGGCAAGTTGTCTGTTGGCGTGGACAGCCCCGAGCCGCCATTCGGCCTGCTCGACACCGCCACCGGCAAGGTCGGCGGCTTCCAGACCGACCTGGCACGCGACATCGCCAAACGCCTGGGTGTTGAGTTGGAAGTGGTGCCGGTGTTCGCCTCGACACGGGTGCAGTTCCTGCAGGCCGGCAAGGTCGACCTGCTGATCGCCAACATCCAGTGGACACAGGAGCGCAGCGAGATCCTGAGCTTCGCGCCCACGCCCTACAACCTGGTCGGCGGCGCGGCCATCGTGGCCAAGGGCAGCGGCATCCACAAATGGGAAGACCTGCGCGGCAAGGTGGCCTGCGTCTCGCAAGGCAGCAACTTCGCCCGGCCGCTGCAGGAAACCTATGGCGCCGTGGTCAAGGGACTGAAGGGCATTCCCGAGTCGCTGCTGGCGCTGAAGGGTGGCACCTGCGCGGCCTCGGTGCACATCCAGCCGGCCATGGTGCAGACCTTGAACGGCGCCAGCGCCGCCGAGTGGAAAGACTTCGAGCTGGCAACGAACGACCAGTTGATCCCCTCGCCCACCGTGGTCTGGACCCGCCGCAATGAAGCAGACACACAGGCCTATGTCGACAAGGTGATCCAGGACTGGCACCGCGCGGGCACGCTGGTCAGTCTCTCCAAAAAATACGGCGTACCAGACAGCTATTTCGTAGCCGCCAACCAGAAGGCGCAGCAGGGCAAATTCGACCGCGCGCCTTTCGAGGCGGATGCGAAATGACACTGCGCAGCGGTCGTGGCAACGATGCGGCGTGTTTTTGAACCGGCACGAAGCCCCGTTCGCACTGAGCTTGTCGAAGTGCCTCGTTACTGCGGGCGCGGCTTCGACAGGCTCAACCCGAACGGGTGGGGGCGCCCACTGCCACAGGTTCAATTCGAACGAACGGGCGGGATGGCGTGCGGGCACTTCGACAAGCTCAGTGCGAACGGGGAAGGGGTTACCCCGAACGGGGAAAGGGTCACATCGAACGGGGAAGGGGTCACATCAGCTTCCACGCTCTCCACTTCCGTTCGGGCTGAGCCTGTCGAAGCCTCGTTGCGCCGCACGCCAACCATCACCCGCACACGCCATCCATGACCATTCATGACGACCTTGCTTGATTCCCTGCGCGACAGCCTGGGCGCTGGCCGCCTGATTCCCCCCACCAGGACTCCCCAATGACCACCTCTTCATTCGCCCTCTCGCAACGCGTTCGGCGCGTCAAGCTCTCGGCCAATGCCGCCGCCAGCCAACGCGCCTCGGCACTGATCGCGCAGGGCCGTGACGTGCTGGTGCTGACCGCCGGCGAACCCGACTTCGACACGCCGCAGCCGATCAAGCAGGCCGCCATTGCCGCCCTGGCGCGCGGCGAAACCAAGTACACGCCGACCGCAGGAACGGCCGAGCTGCGCCGCGCCATCAGCGCCAAGTACCGGCGCGAGAACAGGCTCGACTATCCACCGGCGCAGATCATCGTCTCCAACGGCGCCAAGCAGATCATCTTCAACGCGCTGGCCGCCACGCTGGACGCGGGCGACGAAGTGGTGCTGCCCGCGCCCTACTGGCCGTCGTTCCCCGACATCGTGGCCGTCAACGACGGCACGCCGGTGATCGTGCCGGTGGACGAGGCCACGGCCTTCAAGCTCACGCCGCAGGCGCTGGAGGCGGCCATCACGCCGCACACGCGCTGGCTGATCCTCAACTCGCCCGGCAACCCGAGCGGCGCCGTCTACACCGCGGCCGAACTCGCCGCGCTGGCCGAGGTGCTGCGCCGCCATCCGCGCGTGCTGGTGCTGTGGGACGAGATCTACGAGCACATCTGGTTCACCGCCGAAGCACCGGTGCACCTGCTGCATGTGGCACCCGACCTGCGTGAACGCACGCTGCTGGTCAACGGCGCGTCGAAGACCTATGCCATGACCGGCTGGCGCATCGGCTGGGGCGCAGGGCCTCGGGCCCTGATCGACGCCATGGTGGTGATCCAGTCGCAAGCCTCGAGCGGGCCTAACTCCATTGGCCAGGCGGCGGTAACGTCTGCGCTCGACGCCTCGGACCAAAGCTTCGTGACCGCGTCACGCGCCGCCTATGCCAAGCGGGCAGCCTTCGTGAGCCGCGCCCTCAACGCCATTCCCGGCATCTCGCTGCTGGCGCCCGAAGGGGCCTTCTTCGCCTACATCCATTGCGGCGGACTCATCGGCCGGCTGCGGCCCGATGGGCAAGTGATCGCGTCCGACAGCGACGTGGTCGACTGGCTCCTCGATGCCGAAGGCGTGGCCGTGGTGGACGGTGCCGCCTATGGCCTGGCGCCGTATTTCCGCATCTCGATTGCCGCCAGCGACGCGGTGTTGGCCGACGCCGTGCAGCGCATCGCAAAGGCCATCGGTGCGCTGAAGATCGCCGAGCCGGAGGCCTTGACGGCATGAGTGATGGGATTCTTCCAAGCATCGTGGCGGCACTGAAGCCGCTCGGGCTCAACTACGCCTTTGCGCTCGACGCGAATGAACGCCAGGCCTTCGTGCGCGGCCTGGGCGTCACGCTCGAACTGTGCCTGCTGACCATTCCCGGCAGCCTGCTGGCCGGTGTGGCCATCGCCGCGGCGCTCACCTCGGGCCGGCCCTGGCTGGCCAAGCCGGCGCGCGCCTTCGTCGAGGTGACGCGCAACACACCGACGCTGGTGCAGCTGTACTGCGCCTTCCTGGTGCTCAACATGCTGATCACCCAGCAGCTGCGGCCGCTGGGCGGCGCCAATCCGCTTACGCCCTTCGTCTGGGTGGTGATCGTGGTGTCGCTGCACAAGGGCGTGTTCCATGCCGAGGCTTTGCGCGCCGGCATCGAGGCCGTGCCGCGCATCACGCTGGAGGCCGCGCGTTCGCTCGGCTTCTCGCAGCGGCAACTGCTGGCGCGGGTCGAGCTGCCGCTGGCCGTGCGCTTCGCCCTGCCTTCACTGGTCAACAACCTGATCGACCTGGTGAAGATGACCGCCGTGGCCTCGGCCATCGCCGTGGGTGACGTGACCTACGAGTCGATCATGATCTGGACGCAGCGCGACAACGTGCTCGAATTGCTGCTGCTGATCCTGCTGTATTTCGGCCTGCTGACCTGGCTGGTGAGCCTGGCTGGCCGCTGGCTCGAAGAATGCTGGAGGATGCCCGGTTATGGCCAGTGAAATCACCTTGAATCCAGGCGCCGCTTCAGGTTCCTCGGAGGCCAACCCGTGGCGCAGTCCATGGGTGTTGACTGCGCTCGGCGTGGCCGCCGTGGTCGCGTTCTGGACGGCCACCGGCAGCACGCCGGCCGTGTTCATCCACCTGTGGAAATGGCTGCCGGTACTGCTGCGCGGCCTGCTGGTGAACGTCGAGATCAGCGTGCTGGCGATGGCGCTCGGTACCCTGGCCGGGCTGCTGATCGGCGCACTGTCGCTATCGCCATCGAAGGCACTGCGGGTGGCCACGCGCTGGTATGTGCAGGCCTTTCGCAATGCACCGGTGCTGGTGTTGATCTACTTCACCACCTATGTGTTTCCGTTCGAACTGCACCTGGTGTCGTGGACCTTCCCGTTCCCCGACTGGGTGAAGGTGGTGCTCGGCCTGGCCTTGCCGGCCAGCGCCAACGTAGCCGAGATCTTTCGCGGCGCGATCCAGTCGATCCCGAGCGCGCAGTGGGAGGCCGCGCAGTCGCTGGCCTTTCGCCGGCGCGAGATCTTCCGCCTGATCGTGCTGCCGCAGTGTGTGCGCCGCATGTTGCCGCCGTGGATGAACCTCTACGCCAGCATCACCATGAGCACCTCGCTGGCCTCGCTGGTCGGCGTGCACGACGTGGTGGACACCGCGCAGATCGCCAGCAACACCGTGGCCCGCACCGACTTCACCATCCTCGTCTATTTCACGCTGCTCACGCTTTTCTTCGCTTACTGCTACCCGATCGCCCGCGCCACGCGCGCACTGGAACGCCGACATGACCGCCACTGACGCCTTTCTCTCTACACAAGTTTTGAAGGCGGACCAGCCGCTGGTCGCGCTGCACGACGTGCACCTTTCCTTCGGTGCGAACCAGGTCCTCAAAGGCATCGACGTCGAAGTGCGGCGCGGCCAGGCCGTGTCCATCATCGGGCCTTCGGGCTCGGGCAAATCAACCATCTTGCGCTGCATCACCGGCCTGCTGCGGCCACAGCGCGGCAGCATCCGTGTGGGCGACACCCAGGTCGATGCGCTGCGCACCGAGGCCGCGCTGATTGCGCTGCGCAAACGCGTGGGCTTCGTGTTCCAGCAGTACAACCTGTTCCCGCACCTCAGCGTGCTCGAAAACCTGGTGATCGCCCCCACCCGCGTGGCCGGCCGCGACCGCGCCGCGGCCGAACGCGAAGCGCGGGTGCTGCTCGACAAGGTGCGGCTTGGCCACAAGGAAAAGGCCTACCCTGGCGAACTCTCGGGCGGGCAGCAGCAGCGCGTGGCGATTGCCCGTGCGCTGGCCATGCAGCCCGAACTCATGCTGTTCGACGAAGTGACTTCCGCACTCGACCCGGAGACCGTGGGTGAAGTGCTGACCGTCATCCGCGACCTGGTGAACGACGGCCTGACCTGTGTGCTCGTCACGCACGAGATGCGTTTCGCCGAGGAGATCAGCGACGAGGTGTATTTCACCGAGGCCGGCCTGATCGTTGAACACGGCCCGGCCGCGCGCATCTTCGGCGACCCGGCCAGCGAACGCACCCGCGCCTTCCTGCACCGCGCGCTCGGCGAAGGCGCGCGCAACCGCCCTTCCCCTGTGCTGCTGCCCGACCCGCAGGTGGACTTCAGCCGCGCGCGCTTTGCCCTTTGAAGCAAAACGATCCAACATCACAACAGCCAAGGAATCCCCATGACCCAAACCCTAGCCCCCACCACCCTTGCCACCGAACGCCAGGCCGCCATCGCGCAAGCGCTGGCCGACATTCGCCAGATCATCAACCCCACCAGCCAGCAAGCGCCGGACCGCGCCACGCTGGCCGTGGTCACGACCCGGCTGGAACGCCTGGCCGCGCAGAAGGCGCTGTTCACCCGCGACGCCTTTCCGCCGCCGGCCACCAGCCTGGGCGTGGGTGCATCCACCCGCTACCGGCTCAATGCCGACGATGGTGAAGACGGCATCGCGCTCTACCTGAATTCGATCAACCCCGGCAAGACCACCATCCCGCACAACCACACCACCTGGGCGGTGATCGTGGCCGTCGAAGGGCAAGAAGACAACCGCGTCTACCGCCGTACCGACGACGGCAGCGACCCGGCCGTGGCGAAGCTCGCGCTGGTGCGCGAACTCACCGTGCAGCCCGGCACCTCGATCGCCTTTCTGCCCGAAGACATCCACAGCATCCACGTGGTGGGCGACACACCAACGCTGCACTTTCACCTGTACGGCCGGCCGCTGGAGACGCTGTCGGGCCGCATCGGCGTGGAGCTCGAAACCGGCCGTGTGGTGAACTACAACGCCACGCAGTTCAAGCCCAGCGAGGTGCTCGCATGAGCGCCGCGCCGAGCCGTCTCAAGCAAGCTCGCACCGCAGTGCGCAGCACGGAGCTTACGCAATGAGCGATCACAAGCCCATCGGTGCCGCAACCCGCCTGCTGCACGCGGGTGTGCCCGCGCTGCGCGACGGCGCCGGCCCGGTCAACGTGCCGGTGGTGCGCACCAGCACCGTCCGTTTCGAAAACACCGCCGCCCATGCCGACTACCACCACCGCCGCGCCGCCGGCGAACGCGTGGCCTCCTATGGCCGCCACGGGCTCGACACCCACCGCGCACTGGAGGACGCGGTGACCGAACTCGAAGGCGGCCACCGCGCCTTCCTCGCGCCTTCGGGCCTGGCCGCGATCACGCTGGTGCTGCTGGCCCTGCTCTCGCCCGGTGACCACGCCCTGGTGGCCGACAGCGTGTATTCGCCGGTGCGCCGCGTCGACCAGACCCTGCTGCAGCGCCTGGGCGTCACGCTCGAATACTTCTCGCCCGGCCAGGACGACCTGGCCGCGCTGATCCGCCCCAACACCCGGCTGCTCTACCTCGAGTCGCCGAGCTCGCTGCTCTACGAAGTGCTCGACCTGCCCAAGTTGGCCGGCATCGCCCGCGCGCGCGGCGTCACGGTGGTGGCCGACAACACCTGGAGCGGCGGCTGGTTCTACAAGCCGCTGGCGCTCGGCGCACACATCTCGGTGCAGGCCGCCACCAAATACATCGCCGGCCATTCCGACGTGATGCAGGGCGTGGTGGTGGTCGACAGCCCGGCCTTCGCCGCCAAGATCGCCACCACCCACGAAGCCCTGGGCCTGGCCATCGGCGCCGACGACGCCTACCTGGCCCTGCGCGGCCTACGCACGCTGCCGGTGCGCCTCGCCCAGCACCAGCGCCACGCCACACAGGTGGCGCAGTACCTGCAGCAACATTCGCAGGTGGCACGGGTGTTCTACCCCGCGCTGCCCGAAGACCCGGGCCATGCGTTATGGCAGCGCGACTTCAGCGGCGCCAGCGGCCTGGTGTCCTTCGCGTTCCGCGAGGCCGACGAGGCGGCGGCAAACAGCTTTGTCGATGCGCTGGCGTACTTCGGCATCGGCGCGTCCTGGGGTGGCTATGAAAGCCTGGCTTTGGTGGCGCAGCCCGAACGGCTGCGTGAGCACAGCCACTGGACGGGCCAGTCGCCGGTGGTGCGGCTGCATGTGGGACTGGAAGATCCGCAAGACCTGATCGCAGACCTGGCGCAGGCCTTCGACAAAACCGGCGTGGCACGCGAAACCAAGGCCTGGCAACGGCCGCTGGCCGTGGCTTGAGGGCTTGAATCTGCGCGGCTCAAGGCGCCCCCACACCGTTCGCACTGAGCTTGTCGAAGTGCATCCGATCATCCTGAGCCCGTCGAAGGGGCAGCGCTTGGCAATGAGCCGTTGCAGAACCACCCGGCTTCGACTCTTCGTCAAACCCAAGACACCTTCAAGCTATTGATACTTCTCTAATTTCGCAATAGCCCCACCCCGTTCGCACTGAGCTTGTCGAAGTGCATCCGTTCATCCTGAGCCCGTCGAAGGAACTGAGCTTGTCGAAGTGCTCTGCGAAAAGATGGTGCGTCTTCAACAGACCGAACGGCGGTTTCTCGTGCAATGGTTTTTGGCAGGCTCAAGACTCTGAGCGGATTTCTGACGAGAAAACAGCATTGGCGCCATCCGGAGTCTGCGTTCACGCACGTGCAGATTTGGCGCTTCTGCCTCCGGACGCGCCCTCGCGACGTCATGCCGGTACAGCGGCCGTTTGCACAACCGGCCCAGCAAGCCGCAGGTATTGGGCTGCTGTGTTCATTGGCTAAACGGCGTTTTACAACGGTATAACCAGCGAGCACATGGTTGCGCGGGGCAATATTCACCCTGTAGACAGAACGTCGAACTGCGCGCTTTAGCGGTTAAATTTCGGAAATGAAAACGAAATCACGTTGGGCGTCATTAACAAAGCCATGAACAAACGACCGCTGCAAATTGCAATGTGCGCTCTTGGGGCTGTCCCAGTGGCCACGGGCGTCCTCACGATGCTGGGCCTGAGTGATCCAATCTATTCATCGGCCGGCATTCCCGCCAACGCTCTGCTGGATAGCAATCTCCGCTTCTTTGGGGGTCTGTGGATGGTTCTTGGTCTAGCCGTCTACTGGCTCGTCCCAAGGATCGAGAAAGAAACAGCTCTATTTCGGGCACTGTGGCTCATGATCTTTGTGGGCGGAATCGGTCGCCTCATTTCCATGGTGTTCATGGGTCAACCACCGCTGCCATTCATTGGATTCACGGTTCTAGAAATAGTGGGGGCTCCAGCTTTCATCGTTTGGCAAAGCCGTCTGAGCAAATGACGCCCAACCCTTCAATCGAGAGGACGTTTTCCGGCAAGCCGGAAAACGCCTCTCATCTCAAACGACAAGGGCTTCCCCACCTTTGTCAAACAGAAACCTGCAGTGGGGAATCGCGTAGCGATTGACCGCTGAATCTTCTTCTCTTCTGCGTATCAGTCTGTGATGTTGTTCGTTGCCTATTGAGCGCAAGGCATGTGGACGGCGAAACTACAAACGGTCATTAGTGCAAGTTGTTCTTGCGGACCCTGATGAAAGACGCGCGCCAGGGACTCCATTCGTTAGTCGGGGATCAGCATGGTTTTGCCATGCTGCTTCCTCCCTAGAGATGATCGAGCATTCCCCGGCGCAGGTCACAACCTTTTACCCATCAACGAAAAGTCATCACACGGTGATATTTACAACTTCCATTTCAAAAACTGCGGCAGCGGCGCGTTGATTACGCGGGCATCTTGAATCCCTCGCCGCGCTGCAGCATCGCCCAGCACATGCGGGCGTTCTTGGCCGCAATCGCGACCACCGCCTTCCAGTAGCCACGCCTCTCCTGCACAGAGATTGCCCAGCGGCTCACCGAATCGGTCTTGCGCTTCGCCGCCGACAGCACCGCCTTGCCACCCATGATCAAAAGGGTGCGCAAGTACGGGTCACCAGCCTTGGTGATGCGCCCCAGGCGTTGCTTGCCACCCGAGCTGTACTGCCCTGGCACCAGGCCCAGCCAGGCACAGAACTGGCGGCCGCAGCTGAAGTCATGGCCTTTGCCCACCGTGGCCACAATCGCACTGGCCGTGGTCGGGCCGATGCCGCTGAGCTGCATCAACTGTCGGGCCTGTGCATCTTCCCTGGCGGCCTGTTCGATGTACTGGTCGTATTGCTTGATGCGAACATCCAGGTGGGTGAGCTCGCTCAAGGCGTCACCGACTACGGTGTTGCACCAGCCCGGCAAGTCTTCCAGGTGTTGGTGGGCTTCGCGTCGTACGGTAGCAGCCTTGAGGGGCAGCACGATACCTAGCTCGGACAACAGACCGCGGATGCGGTTGATCAGGGCGGTGCGCTGTTCAACATAGCCCTGGCGGGCGCGGTGCACGAACAGGCGTGATTGCTGCTCGATGCTTTTGACAGGGACGAAGCGCATGCTGGGACGCGTGACTGCCTCGCAGATTGCCGTGGCATCGGCCGCGTCGTTCTTACCTCGCTTGCCGCCCATACGGTAGGGGGCAACGAACTTTGGGGCCATCAGGCGCACCGTGTGGCCCAACTTGGCGAATTCGCGGGCCCAGTGGTGGGCACCAGAACACGCTTCCATGCCAATCAAACAGGGCGTCAGATGGGCGATGAGTTCCAGTAGCTTGGCGCGCGGGACTTCGGGCCGCACCAGCTCGGCTTTGCCGGTTTCGTTCACGCCGTGGACGGCAAAGACGTTCTTTGCCAGATCGATGCCTACGGTTACGATAGCCATGGACTTCCCCTTTCAAATGAGTACGTTGATGAAAAGTTGGACCTCTCCATCGTGGCACTCTGTGGCCGATCACTGCAACCCCAACGGGGCGCAATCAGCTTGGGACGGGGAAGTCCCTTTCATTCGTTAGGCAGCAAATTTCCTGCACTGCAAATCCGTTCAGCCCGAGAATTCCTCGCCGACTTGATCGGCTCTATCTAAAATTCACCAAGGGGTTGTCATGAACATTCAAAAGAATCTCGCTGCGCTACTAGCCTTGGCACTCAGTGCATCAATTGCGGGCGGACAAGAACTGAAGAATCAAGACGGGTCACCAGTTGCCACCCGCTTTATCGCTCAGGGGGACGCACTGGAGTGCAACGCGGAGTGGAACCAAACGTGCGAGCGGGATGCAGAGTGGGTGCCGCCTACCGGGCTCGACCTGTGCAACTTTGGTCTGCTTCAAGAAGAAAAGAGCGACGGCGGGGCTAAGTGGTTTCTCAACTTTGCGAATCCACGGAAGCTAAGCCTCTATCTCTTGGCAAAGGGGGGGCGAAATGAACTCAATCGCGAGCGGGCGTGGGTCAAGGTACGCATGGTCAACGTGAACTTGATCGGATCGAATGCTGATCCTGTAACTCGAACGCTAATGCAGTGTGCCTACCCCCCGAGTGGCAGCATTGGCACAGGCCCGGCAACGCGCCTTGAATACACTCCGATCGATCAATGCCTCCCTCAACCAGAGGGTGGCCCTGGCTTTCAACTTTGCAAAGTCACTAAGATCGAAAACGGCAAGTCGACTCCTGTGGGGTTAATGCCCTGTGGGGTCTGTGTTACCCGCAGAACACCATAGTTGGTGCGTGCTGCCTAACCCTTTTACAGGGACTTCCAAAATAATCAAGTATTGGCGTGGTATTTTTCTTCGTCCTTGGAAAGCGGTATTCCTTGCATTGGCATAAACGGAAGCGGCGTTAAACGAGGAACAGACTGCACATCTACAGACGGCCTTGTTGCACCATTGCGGGTGCGGACCCAGATACGAACCGCTCGGTGGGGCTCCATTCACTTCCCGTGGTCACAGCCAATCGTGCGCCACAAAGGGTTAGTCGAGCTTGCCCACCGCCGGTCTGACCTGTTTTTTTTGCATCTTCGGACTTACGTCTTGCAAGAAATCAAACCACCCATTTGTTCTTGGCCTGGCGCTACGTGGCAGCGACCACTGCCACCGGCTTCACGCTGACATGGCGTGCATCAAACGACTTGCCGCGCACAAACACCGCCCACAGAATCCGTGCGTTCTTGTTGGCCAGTGCCACCACCGCCTTTTGCCAGCCCGACTTCTCGCGCAACCGGTGTGCCCATTGGGAGATCGGGTCATCGCGCTTGTGCGCCGTCATCACCGCCGACTTGGCACCCTGGATCAGCAGGGTGCGCAAGTACATGTTGCCGCGCTTGGTGATGGAGCCCAGGTTGTCCTTGCCGCCGCTGGAGTTCTGCTTGGGTGTCAGGCCCAGCCAGGCGCCGAACTGGGCGGCTGTAGCTCAAGTCGGGCCTTTGCCCACCCTGGCCATAATCGCACTGGCTGTGGTCGGGCCGAACGGCCATACCCGTGCCGAGGATTTCGGAAATCTCAATCCCGCCGCACCACGCCCACAGGCACCCCACCCACCGAGTCCCACTCCGGCCCGTCAAACCACGCGTCCCCCGCCAGATAGCCCCGCAGCATCGGCAACGCATCCAGCCCCCAGAACAGCTTGTCGTCCACCTCGAAGCTCGGCACGCCGAAGATGCCGGCCTGGGCCGCGGCTTCGGTGGCGCTGCGCAAGGCCTGCTTGATCTCGGCGCCATTCGGGTCGCGTTGCGGCTGCAGCAGGGCCTGCAAGGCGGCCAGGCGCTGCGCATCGGCTGCGTCGGCGCCGCCCTGCCACACATGCCGGAACAGCATGCTGCACACATGGCGGTTCGGCTCGCCGCTGGGGTCGCAGGCCAGCGCCAGGCGCAGCAGGGCCAGCGGGTTGAAGGGATGCGCGGCCGGCAATTGCATCGGCACGCCGTGCTGCTGCGCCAGCCACAAGACCTGGCGGTACAGCCATTCGCGCTTGGCTGGGGTTTCCGCCGGGCCCTTGTTGCCATGGTGCTGCAGCAGGCCGGCGAGCAGCACCGGCTTGTGCACCACGCTGTAGTTCAGGCCCGCCAGTTCTTGCGGCAGGCGCTCGAACGCGAGGTAGGCGTAGGGCGAGACGAAGTCGAGATAAAAAACGATCTGTTTCATCACACTCCTGAGAACGTTATCAAGCCCAGGCGGCCGCCGCACGTTGTTCGATCAGGCCCCACACCTTGCGCTTGTCCGCATCGCCCATGCGGCTCCAGTCGGCGATCTCGGTGATGGTGCGCAGGCAGCCTTCGCACAGCGCGGTGGCCGGGCTCATGCGGCACACCGAGACGCAGGGCGACACGACTTCGGCGCTGCTCGTGCGCACCGCCTCGGCGCGCCGGGCCAGGAGCTCCTGCGTGTTCATGACGTCACCCAGTTACCGGCTCCTGCACCACATCGGCGATCGGCGCCAGGGTCAGCGCTTCGAGGTCTTGCGGGCGCAGTTCGAACACGCTGTGCGGATGGCCGGCAGCGGCCCAGATGGTGGTGAAGCGAAACAGTTCACGGTCGATCAGCGTCACCGGCATCTCGGTGTGGCCGACCGGGGCCACGCCACCGATGGTGAAGCCGGTCTTGGCCTTGACGAATTCGGCACCGGCGCGGTCCAGCGGGCCAACGAGGGCGGCCACCTTCTTCTCGTCGACGCGCCGGTCGCCCGAGGTGATGACCAGCACCGCCGCGTTGTCGAGCACGCGGCGAAAGATGATGCTCTTGGCCACCTGGCCGACTTCGATGCCGAGTGCGTCGGCGGCCTGCTGCGCCGTGCGCGCGGCGTCTTCCAGCATTACCGGTGTATGGGGATGGCCCGCGGCCTCGAGCGCCCGGACGACGCGTTGCACGCCTTCGGGAAGGGATTGGAGTTCGGCTCCACACATAAGATCGTCAACCTCTTGAAAGAAGAGCGGACCACATGGCCCGCGGTCGATGATCTTAACGCGGGGCCATCCTCGGCGCTCGGTATGGTTAAACCTCTGCCGCCAGGCCGAGGATGGTGCCCACCAGCGCCTGCGCACGCGGCACCAGGGTGTCGAGGCAGCAGTATTCGGCGTCGGTATGCGCCTTGGCGCCGACCGGGCCCACGCCGCACAGCGTGGGAATGCCCAGCGAGGCGGTGAAGCCCGCGTCCGAGCAGCCGCCAGTAAATTCACCTTCGACGCTGAAGCCGATGCGCCCGGCACTGGCCTGGTAACGCTTCAGCAGATCCTGGCTCCATTTCGGCTCCAGCGGCAGGAATTCCGAAGTCTGGGTGACGGTGGCCAGCGTGCCGGGCACACCGGGCTCGGCCACGATCTGGCGGATGCGCGCGAACAGCACATTGCGCTGGGCCAGGGTGCAGAAGCGCACGTCGAGCACGGCTTCGGCCTTCGGTGCCACGGTGTTGCTCGACATGCCACCGCTGATCAGGCCCACATTGGTGGTGACGCCGCTGGCGTAGTCGGTCAGCGCGTGCAGTGCCTGGATCTTGCGCGCCAGGGTCTCGATGGCGCTGGCGCCGTCGGCATGGTTCATGCCCGCATGCGCGGCGCGGCCGGTCACTTCGATGAGGAAGTTGGCGCCGCCCTTGCGTTCGGTCACCAGGTTGCCGCTGACCCGGCCCGGCTCGGCGTTGAACGCGGCCCGCGCGCCGCGTGCATGCGACTCGATAGCCACCCTGCCGTGGTGCGAGCCGATCTCTTCGTCGGCGGTGAACAGGCCCAGCACCGGGAACGGCAGCGGCGCCAGGCGGCGCAGGGCCATCAGCACGAAACACTGCAGAACCAGGCCCGACTTCATGTCGGAGACGCCAGGACCGTAGCCACGGTCGCCTTCCACGCGCCATGGCCGCTGCAGCACGGTGCCCTTGGGGAACACCGTGTCGCGGTGGCCCATCAGCACCACCGGGGCCTGCGCTGCATCGGCACCGGGCAACCGTGCCAGCAGCACGTCGCCATCGGCCGGATCGGCATGGTGCTCGGCCTCGACGCGCGCGCCGAGCAGCCAGCCGCGCATGGCCTCGGCCACGCGGTCGGTGCCGGCCTTGTCATGGCTGTTGGAGTCGATGTCGACCAGGGTGGCCAGGGCGGACTGCATCGCGCCGCGCTGGTCGGCGAGCCAGGCCGTGGCGGCATCCATTTGCAATGGCGCGGCGCTCATTGCGTAACCTCCGTGCTGCGCACTGCGGTGCGAGCTTGCTTGAGGCGGCTCGGCGCGGCGCTCATTGCGTAACCTCCGTGCTGCGCACTGCGGTGCGAGCTTGCTTGAGGCGGCTCGGCGCGGCGCTCATGCACGTTCCTTGAAAACAGCCGGGCCTTCTTCGGCCAGGTCCCAGAACAGGCCGGCCATGATGTGCAGCGATTCACGCGTCACGTCGGCCAGGATGTGTTCGTTGGGCGCATGCTGCGAACACGCCGGGTAGGAATGCGGCACCCACAGCGTGGGCAAGCCCAGGGTTTCGGAGAACACATCGTTCGGCAGCGAGCCGCCCAGGTTGGGCAGCAGCGCCGGCGGCTTGCCGGTGCTGCGTTCGATCGAGGCCATGCCCCAGCGCACCCAGGCGTCGTCCGGGTCGAGCCGGGTGGCGGCCATGAACACGTGCGTCTCGCGCACCTCCACGTCGTCGAAGCCATGGGCGGCAAGGTGCTCGCGGATGTGCATCAGGAAATTGCTGTCGTCGCTGCCCACCACGAAGCGCATGTGGCAGTGCGCGCGCGCGTCAGAAGGAATGGCATGCACCGGCATGGCCGGGTTGCCGGTGGTGAAGGCCAGCACTTCGAGGCTGTTCCAGCCGATCACGCGTTCGGCCGCCGACAGGCCGGGCTCGCCCCAGTTCGGATCGATCTCGGGGTCGTTCACGTCGCCGCCGACCTCGATGTCTTTCAGCGCCGCGCGCACACTCTGCGGCAACTCTTTGGGCAGCAGGCCGGGCACCAGGATCTTGCCCTTGGCGTCGACCAGGCTGGCGATGGCGTGCGCCAGACGGATGCCGGGGTTGCGCAGCAGGCCGCCCCAGTTGCCCGAGTGGTGGCCGCCTTCGCGCAGCTTCAGGTGCAGGTCGAAATTGAACACGCCGCGCGAGCCGAGGAACATGGTGGCGCGCGAGGCCGAGACACGCGGGCCGTCGGAGGCGATGAACAGGTCGGCCGCGAGCTGCTTGCTGTGCAGCGCGCAGACTTCGTTCAGGCCCGGCGAGCCGGCCTCTTCGCCCATCTCCAGGATGATCTTCACGTTGTAGCCAAGCTTGCCCCCGCGCACGGCCAGCACCTGCTCCAGCGCGGTGAGGTTGATGCTGTGCTGGCCCTTGTTGTCAGCCGTGCCGCGGCCATACCAGCGGTTGCCGTCGACGACGATCTCCCACGGGCTCAGGCCGGTGCGCCACTGCGCGTCGTAGCCGCGCACCACGTCGCCGTGGCCATAGGTCAGCAGCGTGAAGGCCGCGCCAGCCTCAATGCGCTCGGCCAGCAGGAACGGGCTCTTGCCCGGCTCGGGGTTGTCGATGACGCTGCAGCTGAAGCCCAGGCGCTCCAGCTGCGGCCCGATCTCTTCGCTGAGGTAGGCGTGCAGGATCGGGCCGCTGCCGGGGTCTTCGCTTTCGGTGCGGAAGGCGACCCGGCGTGCCAGCGTCTGCTGGAAGCGCCCGTCATCGAAGATGGCCAGCGTCTGTTCGATGGCTTGGTGGCGGCTCATGGATGTTCCTCGTATGGTTTGTTCTGAAGCGGAAACTCAGGCGACGACAACCGGCAGGTCGCGCGCGATGTCGGGAATGCCCAGGCCCGGCTCGGGCGTGAGCGCCGAGGCCAGCAGCATGCGGGTGTAGGGGTGTTCGGGCCGCGCGAAGATCTGCTCGCGCGTACCCAGCTCGACGATGGCGCCCTGGTGCATCACCGCCACGCGGTCGACCAGGTGTTCGACCACGCCGAGGTCATGGCTGATGAACAGGTAGGTCAGGCCGAACTCGGCCTTCAGGTCGAGCAGCAGGTTCAGGATCTGCGCCTGCACCGACACGTCGAGCGCCGAAGTCGGCTCGTCGCAGATCAGGATGTCGGGCCGCAGCACCAACGCCCGCGCGATGGCCACACGCTGGCGCTGGCCGCCGGAGAGCTGGTTCGGATACTGGCTGTGGGTGCGTTCGGGCATGCCGACCAGGTCGAGCATCTCGCGCACACGCTGGCGCTGCTCGGCGGCCGTGCCAACCTGGTGCAGCGCCAGCGGCACACCGACGATGTCGGCCACGCTGCGGCGCGGGTTCAGCGAGGAATACGGGTCCTGAAAGATCGGCTGCACCGAGCGCGCCAGCGCCTTGCGTTGGCTGGGGTCGATCTCCTGGCCGTTGACCAGCACATTGCCCGAGGTCGGCGCGAGCAAGCCCAGCAGCATCTTGGCCAGCGTGCTCTTGCCGCAGCCCGATTCGCCGACCAGGCCCAGGGTCTCGCCCTTGCGGATGCGCAGCGAGACGTTGTTCACCGCCTTGATCTCGCCCGGCGCGCGGAACAGGCCACGCTTGAGCTTGTAGACGCGGTTCAGCGCGCAGAGTTCGAGGGCGATGTCGTCGCCCGGCAAGGCGCCGTTGGGTGTGATGACAGTGTTCATGCGGCCTCCGCCATTTCTGCCGGCGCGGCCACGCAGCGCACGG
>Ga0307515_10001532_pt1 | contig 51709 bp, 53 predicted proteins | sample 17_EM_MG_FD_194513 | JGI IMG/M metagenome (GOLD analysis project Ga0307515, IMG submission 194513) | Populus trichocarpa ectomycorrhiza microbial communities from riparian zone in the Pacific Northwest, United States - 17_EM | ecosystem: Host-associated > Plants > Roots > Unclassified | place...
TAATTCCAGAGATAGCTACTAAGACAGGAGACGGACGGAACGAGCGATGGATTGTCAATAGCCACATAGATCTGGCGACTTGGAATGATGTGTATAATTAGTAAAGAGAGAATTGCATTTTGGGCGCAGGTAGAAGGAACGCGAGGAGAGATTTTCGCAGCGTCACCCATCGCCTTGCAATCTCGTATAATTAGTAAAGAGAGAATTGCATTTTGCGCTCAGGTAGAAGGAACGCAAGGAGAGATTTTCGCAGCGTCACCCATCGCATTGCAATCCCGATGCAAGCGCGTACCCAATGAACCCATTCCGACGTATGGTCACAGTTGGCCACAACGCCAGAGCGTTCGTTTAAAATAGGAGACCGACAGAGCAAGAAGAAACGGTGAAACAGCGATCGGAGGGCAATATGCAACGCGACGCGTCGTATTGAGGCCGGGCGCGGAGTAACCCGCCACTGGGGTGTCTCTGATGGCTCTGACGGAGCGCGTCCACTCTGACGGAGCCATTCCACCCGGACGGAAATATTTTTTGCTGATGCATTGCGTTCAGCAACAGATGCACGAAGCAGGCTGAAGCCACCAGGGCGGAGGGGCAGAGTAGGATGATAGGGCAGCGGGCATCCACGAATGCAGTCACTGATGTGGCATTGGGGACAAACAAAGTGGTGCTTGGTCCTCGACTCATGGGGGCCGCAGAAGAAGGGGGAGGGAGGGCAAGCGAGGCAGAGATGGAAGACGCTGGGGAAAAGGAGGCAACAGGGGAGGCGGAAGACATTATGATGACCGAAACTGTAAATACGACCGTGACCGAAACTGAGATTGGAGCTGAGACTGAAATGGGAGCCCTGGCTACCAATGATTAAAGCCATTCAGCACAACTGCGCTAGGTCGTACGAGTGGACCATTGCGGCGCTGGTGACGGGAGTCGAACCTAAGGCGGATGTAGTGTGCTTGCAGGAGCCACCGAGAGAAAGAGGAGGTTGTGGGATCAGCCATTCAGCATATGAAATAAGACAAAGAAAAAGAGTGTGGACGGCAATACCAAAGGGGAGCGGCCTGGCGGTTGATGAGCGGACGGATGTAAGCAGGGGAGCGCACGACGATGTGATTGTCACTGATGTCAGGAGGAGGGGGGAGAAGATAACGAGGATTGTCAATGTTTGTGATCAGAGAGACACGCAGTCGGGAGAGAGACAGGCACAAAAGGTGAACTGGCAGAGCGTAATTTGGCAGGGCGGAACTGTCCTCGCGGGAGACTTGAACGCCCACAGCAGTCGATGGGACCCGAGGTGCCATGCCCAGCGGAATGCCGCTCTCTGGGAAGGAGTGATTGACGAGAATGGACTGGAAATTGGAAATGATGGCCGATCCACACACTACTGGACAAGAGAAGACCACGCAGGTGAGTCGGTCATCGACTTGACTTTGGCGAACCAACCAATAATAAAATGGACCATACTGGCGGATGACCATGCCACCGGATCCGACCACGCGGTCCTTGAATGGGAGGTGGAAGCGGACCGGCAGGAGGAGGCGGATCACGGGAGGGTAGTAGGGTGGAACTTAGCTGGAATGACAGAGGAGGACTTGGAAGCAGCAGAGGAGTTAGGGAGGGAATTAGCGAAGGAGAGGGCTCACCTGGGTGCAGAGTGCACAGCAAATGAGGTGGAGCACGAGGCCGCATGGTGTCAGCAAGCAATGAGCAGCGTCCTCAACGCCACAGCAAAGAACATCAGAATCTGCGCCAGAACAACGAGGTGGTGGAACGCTGACATCACAGAAAGAAGAAAAGCGGTCGGAAGAGAAAAAAGGAAAAGGATCTTGCGAGAGGCCACCAGGGTGAAAGCAAAGCTACAGAAGTCGATTCGGCAATCCAAGAGCAAAATGTGGAGTGAATACTTGCAGAACCTCAGGGGAGCCAAGGTGTGGAGAGCATCACCATACGCCAACCCTCGGGCGGGCATGACAATGGAGGCCCTAACGGACAGAGATGGCAAGCACGCAAACACAGCTACGGAGAATGAGGAGATGCTGAGGCGTGAGTCTTTCCCCCCGAACGACAATGACCAGTACTCCGAGTTACCACTCGCGGGGAGCGCACATACGCCCGTCACCAAGCAAGCAGTTGAGCGAGCCTTACACTCTCAATCAGTCAAAAAAGCACCGGGCCCAGACAAGATGTCTTTTGGCGCCATACAGCTACTCAGGAAGTGGAACAAAGAGAGGATCGTGAGGCTGACGAGGGCGGCCATTCGCACGGGAAGACACCTAGCGGTATGGAAGCGGGCAAGCGGGGTTGTGATTCGCAAGCCTAGCAAAGACGACTATTCAAAGCTGAAGGCCAACCGCTCCATATCACTGCTTACCTGCCTGGGAAAAGTGATCGAAAAAGTAGTTGCTGAGCTGCTGTCAAAAGTGGCTGAGAGAAGAGGGCTACGTAGCGACGGACAATTCGGAAGCAGGAAGGGGCGGTTAGCCAGCGATGCAGCGGCCATCATGGTCAACCGAGCTCATGCAGCGTGGACGAACGGCCATATATCAGGCGTGCTTCTCATGGACATTACGGCAGCCTTCCCAAGTGTGGCAAAAGGAAGGCTAGTCAACTTAATGATGGTCAGGCAAATGGATGGAGACCTTATACGTTGGACGAAGAGCTTTCTCTCAGAAAGATCAGTGGAAATAGTAATCGAAGGCAATGCCATGGAAAGACACCCAGTAGAAGCAGGTGTCCTGCAGGGTTTACCTGTGTCACCGATCCTCTTTGCGATCTATACCTCAGGACTGATCAAATGGGTCGAAGAGTATGTATCAGAAGCCAAAGGGCTATCCTTCGTAGACGACCTCGGCTGGGTGGTGACTGGAAGCGATGTCAACCAGGTCGTCATGATACTTGAGAGATGCGCAGCGAAGAGCATGGAGTGGGCAGGCAGACGAGGGCTAAAGTTCGACACCACAAGAACGGAGCCAGCACTATTCACACCCAGATGAGGGCACAAGAAACACCACTGGCCAAAACTGACACCAAAGATAAGGGTCGGCGACGGGTTCATACGGTTCAACAGGCAGGCGACACGCTAGCTTGGCGTCTGGATGGACTCGCACCTGACACTGAAGGAGCACCACATCCGATCCATGAAGAAAGCCAGGGCAGCAGAGGCTAGACTACGAACCATCACAAAGATGTACGGGGCAGTACCAGAGAGCATAAGGGCCGTCCAGGTAGCATGAGTCCAGGCTGTCGCGCTATATGGGAGCGAGCTCTGGTGGGATCCCAGTGACGCAGGCAGGCGAGACGACCTCCAGCTTCTCCTCAATCGTCAAGCCAGATCTATCCTGGGCGCGCTACCCATGACCCCACAGGGGGCACTAATGAGAGACTCAGGGCTTACACCCGCCCCAGTAATCTTAGAGTCCAGACAGCAGCGTTTCGCAACAAGGCTAGCAAACGAAAGCAGCAACAAACGAAGTAAACTACACCAAAACCCCTCTTCGGGGATGCCAGTATGCAGAGCAGTGAAGAAAGACCACGAGCATGGCCAGACGACCGAAGCCAGGCGCTGGCCGGCCCCGTGGGAAGAGTCAGTGGTCAGAACTGTCATACTGGACGATGCCATCGCAGCCAAGAGAGCCACGCAGCGCTGGGCAAGAGAACAAGAGGCCAAAGTAGGAGTGTGAGTCTGGATGTGGTGGACAGATGGATCGCGCTCAGATGATGGCCGAGTGGGAGCTGCAGCAGTATGCAAGCACAGAGACAAGTGGAGGTCCCGCCACAGCTATCTGGGCACCGGACAAATGGAGGTCTTTGACGACGAACTGTGGGCGATCGGACTCGCTGTCGAGGTTATGATCGAGAAGACAAAAACACTGCAAAGACACGGGGTGAAGACGGTGGCGGTCTTTAGCGATTCACAAGCCGCCATTCGGCGGATGGCACATCTAGAGCCAGGCCTGGGACAGCGGCTGGCAAGACGGATCAATCGAAGGGGGCAGGCTCTCCTCGCCCACGGCATCAAATCGGAGAACCCCTGGGTTCCAGGACACTCCGGTATCCCTGGGAACGAAGAAGCAGACCGCCAGGCGAACCTAGCCTGCGAAGTGACGGGGGACACGTAGATAGAGCGGCCATACACCTCGGCCTCGAATATGGCCAGACAGATCTCCGAGGGAAGGTCAGAAGCCAAAGCGTAGTGCAAAGCCAACAAATTCAGCAAGCACTTCGGCTACAGACTCAAGGGCAAGGCTGGGGCCAAGAGATCTATCCCAATGACAAGTGCGAAATCGCTGGCTACCAGGTTCTACAGACTAAAGTCAAGGCATGCACCCACTGGAGTCTAGCTAAAACGGTTTGGCCATCGAGAGGACGACCAATGCTGGTGGTGCTGCGGCAGAGGCAGCACGGCGGCCCAGACGCGGAAACACCTCTTCCGCCACTGCAGCCGGTGGAGAGACCAGACGAAAATTCTAGGGAAGGCGGTGGGAAAGGCGACGGGCTGGAAAGCGGGCAGATGCCGACATGTGCAGGTCTCTGAGCTGTTTACTAGGGATGAGTGTGATCAAGCGGTAATGGACTTCCTGGCGTCTACTGAAGTCGGGAAGTTCCCACCCAAGTGAATGCAGGGATGGAGCGGGCAAGGAGGCGGACTCAGGTGCGGGGAGCGGCAGCTGCAGGCATATATCCTTTCTGTTCTTTTCCTTTTTCTTCCTGTCCTTTTGTTCTGGTCTTTCTTGAGATTTCATTTGTCAGCGGGGATGAAGGGTAGCGGAGGGGAGCTCCGCCATCTAGCCGGCTAGCCTGGAGGCGGAGGGGAGATCAGGTCCTGTCATACTCTATTAAGAGTGCATACAGTATGAAAAAAAAACAACAACAACAACATGCAACACATCGTCACGTCTCTCTGCAGCTGATCTTGCCGATGATAAAATAAATCAGGATTAAAGAAAAATTGATTGTCATTATCATGCAAACAGTTTTCTTCCCACGATCTTCTCGCAGAAGAATGTGCACAGGATTCCAGATGTGAAAACTCTGCTTTCGAGTCAAGGAATTGAATGTTGAAGCCATTATTGTCAGCGAAGTGAGTTTGCTGCAAGAGGTGTTCGACGATTTCTGAGATAGAGAAGCCTTCATCCGTCACAGGGTTTAGCCAATCGAGATTTCTCACCACGAGTTCATTGAACCAATTTTGAAGGAGATATGTAGCGGCGTCCTTGGATAAGAGGTGAAGCGGGATGTGAACACGATCCCGAAGAAGGGCATCTATTAGCGATTTTCCATGCTGGTGATTACCCGTAGGTGTTGTCACAATTACCTCAACGATTTCGACGGCGTCCCTCGCGAGCAGTCGCACAATAGAATTATGGCCGTTCAGAACCGCATGGTGCAGCACCGTCATTTCGTTAGTGTCCTTGGCCTCCTCATCACCGTGAAGATCGCTGACAAGCATCTGTACCATGGAGGCGTGGCCATTCGAAGCAGCGTGGTGCAACGCTGTCATTCCCGTAGTCTCCTTGGCCTCTTTATCAGTATCAAGATAGCTGGCGAGGATACGCGCGGTGGTGTCGTGGCCATTCGAAGCCGCATGGTGCAGCGCCGTCATTCCCGTAGTGTCCTTAGCCTCCTTATCAGCAAGAATCTCGCAGAAAAGCATCTGTACCATGTAGTTGTAGCCATTCAAAGCCGCATGGTGCAGTGCCATCATTCCCATAGTGTCCTGAGTTTCTATATCAATATAGAAGTTCATGACAAGCATCCGTACCGTGGAGAAACGGCCATTCAAAGCCGAATGGTGCAGCGCCGTCATTCCACTAGTGTCCTTAGCATCCCTCTCAGCATGAAGATTGTTGACGAGGATATCTACTGTAGAGGTGTGGCCATTCGAAGCCGCATGGTGTAGCACAGTCCTTCCCTTGTTATTTTTGGCGTTGATATCAATCCCACGAGTCTGGACGAGCATTTTTACCGCACCGTTAAGGTCTTTCGAGGCAGCATGGTGCAGTGCTGTCATTCCACTAGTGTCTACGGGTTTATCGGCGGGATATTGGGTTTTAACATATCAGCTTTACCCCGTCGTAGCTATGATTGGGGGTTTGTACGGTGAGTAGCAGCTGCAACAGTGGAAGACTTAGCGGATGCTGCTGCTTCCTGTTTGAGTTGCTCAGCGGAAGCTGGTGGCGAAAACCGGTTAGATCGTGTGTGCAGCGGCAGGTTAGGGCCTGGGCAACGGTCGCTTAGGCATCGTCGTGGCGAATATTGATGTGATACTTGACTGGAGATTGAAAGAGGGTAGAATTAGAAGGCTTTGGTCAAACTTCGGTTGGGTCGGTGCTGACTCGAATGAAGAAGAGCAGGGTGGGCTGTGGGCGATGTCTTCTCTTCACTAGAGTGGTCAGCCACCTTCAGAGTCAAAAATATTGATTGGCTGCATGTCTTGCATCTTGGCCTGCAGTAGACAGCTGCTCAGAACGCACGGTGATAAGTGAGGTGTGCATTCACTAGGATTCAGTTACTGCGCGCGTGACTCAGCCTCCGACTGTGTGAGACTGTAAACATTTAACCCCAGAGATAAGGCGCTGTCATAAATTATCAGCTGGCTTCGGGTGACAGAACCTGCCGCCGCTGGCGTAAGTTCGAGTATGGCTTCAGCAGTATAAGTATCACTCTTCTCGTATAATTCGACCTTCTCAGGATATATTTCAAATACACATCTGTAGTTCATCCACATCTACTCGCATGCTTCTTTGAAAATGTGGTTTCTCTCTCTTTAACATGGATTCTCGGCAACTTCCGGGGATCGCGTAGGTTAAGGTTGAAAGCCGACGAAACCGACAGCCAATTCTCCAACTTCTTCAGACTCCGTCTACTTTACCGGAAGCTCCAACCATTACTACATTAAAATCTCCGAACGCTTCCGAAGTTTATAAGGCGCAAAAAGGCGGTACACCAGGGCACAACATCCTGACACCGAGGAATTCGTTGGAGGTGATTTCGGAAATTGCTCTACCTCCCGTGGAACCGCAGACGCAGCAGCATACTTCGGAGAACGAGATTGCGGAGCAGGGTCATGAAAGCGTTCAAAGGAAAACAACATAAAAAGAGGTAATAGGCCGTGGAATGGGACTTGTTTTGACCTATTCGTGGGATCGGACGGGTAGTACAATCTATGGATAGGGCGGTTCTACGAATGGTACTACCATTCATAGACTTATGAATGGGTCAAGTAAAAATTAAATTCGCGCTACCAAGAGGACTATTGAGAGCTAGCAATTTAATTACTTGTAAAGTTACTTGAGTAAAACAGCAAAGCGAAGCTAACTGACTTGCAAAACAAGATATATAGAAGCGAAGCAAATGGACTTATAAAGTCAAAGAATTATATAGATGCAAAGCGAAGCAAACTGACTGGTAAAAGAAATATATGGCAGCAAAGTAAATGAAACTAATGGACTTGTAAGAGAGATATATAGCAGCGCAGCAAAGCTAGTAGACTTGTAAATGAGATATATGGCAGCCAAGCGAAGCAAATAGGCTGATAAAAAAATAGAGATATGTAGAAGCGAAGCTATTTTTTAATTTGCATACCTTATTTTCAGCTGTCCCATTCATGGGTCCACGAATGTGGTATGTTCTAGTCCATTCACGGAGGCGCTTCCTCCGCGGAGTACCTAGTCAGTTCATGGAGGCCCACCTTCCGTGAACGAACCTTCCATTCACGGAGTCCGTACCCCACCTCCGTGAACTGAGTAGTTTGTTTGCGGAGTCAGTCAAAAATTATAAATACTCTGCTCTGCACACATGTATGTGCATGCAATGGCAAGTACCTACACTCAGCTGCCTCTATCCAGCTGAATATAATCAGCACAACCGTGTACGTTCAGCACAGCGCAATTGAGTACATTCATGAACCACTCAGCGCAGCCATGTATGTTCAGCGCAGCGCAATTGAGTACATTGATCAATCGTGTACATTCAGCTCAGCACAGTTGGGTACATTCTTCAAACACACAGCGCAATTGAGTGCATTCTTTGCAGCGCAACCGAGTACATACAGCTCAGCCCAACTGTGTATGTTCAGCCCAGCACAACTGCGTACATTTAGTGCGAATGTGATATCTGCAACGATGCAAATCATTGTCACATGGACTAGTTCTGTTTGTATATAAATCATTGATTCTGCCTTTAAACCATTCAAGTGTAAAGGCATACGCCCGCGTATGGCCTCGTAGGAAGGAATATCAGTAGATACGGTTGCACACGTGGATGTCAATATTGTAGAGTAGTATAAAGGTAAGATTATCGCTAGAGATCTAAGGCTCGTGGGGAGCCGACTATATAAAGCGGGTGTTACCCGGCCCTGGACATGTCACGTGCAGCCGTGCCGTTACATTATCCCTCTCTTTAGGTGCAGACCCCCTTGGCTGCATAATCCTATACAAGAGTAGAAAAGGAAAGGAAAGGAAACAATCAAACAACCTTTCAACGTACGCAATCGGACGAACGCATAAGTCCCACAACCGATTAGTACTGTATGGTAGTCATTCTGCGGATCCAGTGCACGGGGAAACTCCACCTCCACATGACTTGTCTCCGGAGGTAGTAAAAACCCGTGCCGACGCCCTTTGTACTCGGCCGAGATCCAAAGAAGTAATGAAATCAAGAAGTAACCAGAAGAGAAGAAAAGAGAAGAAGGAACAACCAAAGTGACACCGTCCTCCATATCTCCACTCCCGGAATGTCCGGCATCCGACCATCCAATCTCGCACTTGTAACTCGTATCAAGTGCAGGTCATTGTCGGAATTAGACACAGTAATCTCAGTGATATCCGCAATCCACAATCAAAATATGAGCCTCGTCTTCACTCGGCGGCATCGATGGTGGCTTCCGCCCGCTGCTCATCATCGCCATCGCCATCGCCATCGCCATCGCCATCGCCATCGCCATCGCCATCGCCATCGGCCATTCATCGGTATATCTAACTTGTAAGCATCCCAGTAATCGGTCATACTCACTATACTTCCAAGTGCGCTAGCACTCGAGTTGTCCCAATTCCTCGTGAACAATTTCGCAGGCCCATCCCATCAGTGATCATTGTTGCTGCTTTGGACGCTGCTTCGGTAGTCATTTGCGCTCAGTTTGCACGGATGAAGCGGGCTTGACTTCTCGGCATGGATTGTAGCTTCTGCTCTCGGTATCATAGCCATCGGTGATGTTCAATCATATAGACCTCGTATCTATCTCGTAAGCTTCCCATGAAGTGGTCATTGATACCACATATATATTCAGGCGCGATTGCCCTGTCCCGGGCCCTCGTGCATAGACGGTGCCCGTCAGTAGTTATATTCATCCTCCTTGAGCCTTGGGCAAGCATGCTTATAGCCCTCCAGTATGGTCGTTCGGCATTCATTTCGGTAAGCAGTTGGGTAAGCATCCCAGTCGGTGCCTTCGGTAGAGGGCTCCCGATAATGCTAAGTTCCTGCGCCCTCCATTCAAGGCAATCCGATGATCATCTTTTGGTAGTTGTCTGGACTATCTCTCATGATGCCATTTGGTGACTGTCTCTCGCGATGCCATTCGGTGACTGTCGCTCGCGATGCCGTTCGGTAGACTATTTGGTACGTTCAGAGATTATTTTCGGTCTGGTTCGGAACTGCTTTGGTAAAAATAATTGCACTCGCTCGGCATAGATCAAACTCGCTTGATCATCGCATCATCTCTCCGGTGCTCTTGCAGTCGCACTGATCATCCTCCTAGTCGGTGCACTTGTAGGTACACTGGACATCCGCCCTGTGCTCGGTGCACTTATCATCTCCAATTGCTGGGTCCGCTCGCCGGCTTTCCTCCGGTTACGCTTTCCCCTCCTTCTCCAGGTGTGGTCGCTGTCACTTTGCTGGGTATCCACTTCGTCGATCTCTGAGTTCACTTGTCGTTTCATCTGGTTGGCTCTTCTCCACGTGCTTGTTGACTCTGCTAGTGATCTCTTCCAAGGTACACTCATTGACTAATCTCCAGCTTTCTCTGCCGGTAAGTGCGCTCCAAGGTGCTTCCTCCCAACACTTCCGGTACAGCGATTGCTTGCAGTAGCATTTGGTTTTGATTCCGGTACGATCATCCCCCATTTGTTCGTCTTTGCTCTGCCGACGACTATTCCATTGCGACTTCTTCGGGTGCCATATCGGTTGGTTAGGCTTGATTCTGAAGTTGATTTCCAGTAGCAGCTGTATATCTCGGGATTGTCGGGACTGAATCGGGATCTCTGAGACTGAGTCGGGATCTCATTCGTGGTTGTAATTTAACCCTGCGGCTTCTTGATCCATCTGTAGGTGCGTTTGCCATCACTTCTCTGCATACACTTTTCGCCATTCTCGGAGTACATTTGTTGCTTCTTCTCCATGTGCACTTGCCGCTGCCAGCCTTCAATATTGGTAAATGCTTTATCACAGTGCTTCGTTCCTGCACTTCCGGTATGGTAATTGTACGCAATAAGGATTGTTGCGATTCCAGCACGTTTTCCCCCTCCTTAAAGATTGTTGCTCCGCTGACGACTGATCTCATACGGCTTCGAGATGTGCGGTATCGGCATTGTTGCTGTGACTCGGGATCACCGAACCTGAGTTGGAATCTCATTTGGGATCATATTCGACATTGAAATTCGGGCATGTACATGCATGATTCGGTATCTCTGAAAAGTGCTCTAAGTAGTGCTCGGGATCGTACTCGGTGGAGGCACGCCGCCGGAACACCGTATATCTGGGTATCTGCGCTCGATTGTAACTTCGTAGCCTTCATAAAAGGGAAGGGGATGGATTATCATCCGTCTCCCATGATCCATCTCCTATGATCCATCTCCTGTCATCCATCCATCCCCGGTCGCGATCCATATCCTGCCGCGATCCATCTCCGGACTGGGTCCATCTCTTATCATCCATCTCCGGCCGCAATCCCTCCCTGGCCGTGATCCATCTCTGGCCCCAATCCATCTGGCTTCAGCCATTCGCTTCCACCCAGTGCGTAATTGCGCTCGTATGAGCCGCATTGCGTAACTTCTCCTGTACCTCTGTAAGCTCTCTAAAGGTCATTGTTAGTGACCTCCATAATGTCCGTCTTCCATTAACTCTTCATCGCAGTCCCATAATCCGGTGACATATCCATCATAAGAAAATATCCACTCATCGATCCGTCCATATGGCGTGGGATCTTTAAGTCCAAATTCAAATGCAAGATCCAGTCTATTGAGCATGTGACCTTGATCCACGCAATTGCGTGAATACCGCTCAACTCAACTCAACTCAACTGAAAACTCCGTTTAACTCAACTCCGCTCAATTGTAATCCGCCCATATGGCAAATTATAGCCGGGCTGCACGTCGATTGCATGATCAATTGACCAATGCGGAGGGAGTGTCTCCGCCTTCGCTTTGCTGATAACCTCCACAAAATCTCCATGTATGGTCAGGATATGTCCTCCGTCATCTATAGGCACCATCTTTGTGGAGGTACCGGCTCCATCTGCAAACATTAGTTCTCAATTCGTAATATATATATATGGAGCGGTAAGGAGGAATATCCAGGAGCCCGGATATAACACGGTTAGCCACAATAGGGCCAAGCCCCGCCGTCCAGTACTCCCTTTGTGTCTCGGCGTGGCGGTAGCAGTCGCTCAAGGTTCCCTCCTGGACACTCTTCTGCCACAACTACAGCCGCTGCTGCCTGCTCGCCCGTCCAGTGCCTGGTGCCTATTTCACCACTTGAGATACTTTCCACGGTCACTCCCAGCAGCCCTGTACGAACTCCCACTCTTAGGAAGAACGTCCAAACGACCTCCTCACTGGCCAGTTGATCGTCAAAGGCATTGGTTCCTAGTTTTGAAATATCCGGAATACCGCCACCTCCTTCAAAACACGTCTCCTCCTTAGCCGTGATCCAGGTACATTCCAGAGGCAAAGCTGATGGCCTGCCCAGTCCACTGCCACCTCTTCTGCTCACCCTGGGGTTGCAGAGCCAAAAGTCGAATTCTTTGCAAGTCGACACTAATTCTCCAGCTCACACAGTTCGTCCACCGCAGCTGCCACCATGTGTACGAATAAGCTCACTGAGCGAATCACATACTTGTCACACCCAATTGGGACTGTCTGACAACCAAATACTGTCCATTCCCACGTGGGGATACGACACATCAATTGAACCTCCGCGCGCCTTCAATACATGCTGAATGCGCTAGTCACCTGAGCATGCTCAGACGGTCCATCCGGTAGCCCCGTGGATCCTGAGAATCCCGGCTACAAATAAACTTCACCACAGCAATCATAAAAACCCTCTTCGAATGCCATCGTATAGGCACATATCCATATTCACTCGTTGGCGGATGTTTGATGAAATTAGATAGAGTTGGCGCAGTTGGCTCTCTCCTCGCAACGGCCCGATTCGGTCTTCCAATTAGGTGATAAATGCCAATGGTAATCGCAAATCGTGCCTGCTAGCCACTTTAGAACAGTCGGGGGTTATTATCCTTCCCATGCAGAGCTCCCACAGGATCTGCGATCGCTGCTCCGCTATCTTGAACTGTGTCGATCAATAGACCAATGATACCGGTAATCGTATTGGTGATCATATCGGTAATCATATCGGTAATCATAGTTGATTCATTAACTCGCTGACCATATATAGCCTTGTAAGACTTCCGTAGCGGCTGCAGTAAGCTGCTAACATCATCCATAACATAGATAATTCCATTGAGTCATTGAGAAAGTGATCGCGATTGCAACTGTCGTCAGCGATGTGGATCGACGTGAATCGCACGTATTTCGTAAATCTTCCCTGATCCTCCGTAGGTGCACCTCGCTCGAGGTATGTGCCCGTTGATCCTCTTCACATCTTCGATTGCGCTGCTCGGATAAGGTTCGAAGAAATCTCGAGAAAAGGGCCAGCTTGGGCATTGCCGGTGAGCCGACTCTTATGGACGCTTTGTCTCTGGAATCGTTCCTGCAATCGTCAATTGACTCAATTGGAAGGTAACTTATCGTATCTCATTGATGCCGCGATTGATAGCCTTCTAGATGTGATATCATGAATTGGTGGCAATTGACTTTGACTGACTTGGTCGCTGACGCGTCTCTTGCCAGGTTGGCCTCTGGAATCAACTAGCAATTGTCTCTACCATTAACCTCAATAGGGTGTACTTATCAAGCGTCATTGCTGCTGCAATCTGTCGCTGTCAAATCCAGACTATTTCTCCTTCTTAGGTGTCGCGACGCGTCTCTGGCCGATTGGCATCTGACATCCGCACAAGATCGTCTCTGTTACCGTTAACCTCAATTCAGTAGACATATGAAGACACTTCGCTCATGCAATCAGTGTTCCCAAATTTGTATGATATATCGCGCGTATCGTGACGCGTCGGAAAGGCGTAATTCATGAAATCCAATATGCAAAACGTATCTAAAATTCAAGAGCGATAATAGTGTAAAGGCATACGCCCGCGTATGGCCTCGTAGGAAGGAATATCAGTTGATACAGTTGCACACGTGGATGTCAATATTGTAGAGTAGTATAAAGGTAAGATTATCGCTAGAGATCTAAGGCTCATGGCGAGCCGACTATATAAAGTGGGTGTTACCCGGCCCTGGACACGTCACGTGCAGCCGTGCCATTACATCAACAATCCATTGAATATATCACAACTACGTTCAAGATATCGCAATTCCTTCTTACCATGACATCTTTCAACATTAGCAATCAATCTATTACCACTATGTCTGCTTCAACAACATTCAACGAGGCCACTCCTTTGGCAACATCCACAGAGCCCTTCAGCAGTACTGCTCAAGATGCCTTTTTGCAGTATATCAATACCCCCGGGCATAAGCACAGAATCCGCTTGGATGAATTCAAGCAGCTCCAAATCAAGGTTAGTATATCATTTAGGAAATTTTTGTAAATGAATTCATCTAATACCTTCTGCTATTTAGCTCCAAGTGGAGAATCCAAAGCATCCAGCGGAAACACTTGAGCAACAGCGTGCTAGATATACCACTGGGCAGGATTATCAACTCATTAAAGGTCAATTGTACCGTCAAAGGGATAGGAAATACAATGCTCCACGCTACTGCCCTCGAGAACATGAAGTGTTTGACTTAATTGTCCAAGAGCATGCCATTGAACTAATGCACACAGGCCAGGATAAGACATGGGCTGAAATCAATCGCAAGTACTACGGGATAACCAAGAAAGACGTCGCATTTTTACTCGAACACTGTGCTACCTGTGCAAAAACACGATCTGCAAAGACTGCTGCTCCACTGGAAGCGATAATTGTGAAGGAACTCTGGGAACGACTTCAGATTGATCTTATTGACTTTCGGCACATGGGTCAGAAATTCAAGTGGTGCTTGCATATACAGGATCACTTCAGTAAATTCTCAGCAGCCTATCTTATGGAGACAAACGAGAGTGAGAATGTGGCATTAAACCTGGGAGGATTCATTGGAATGTTTGGAGTGCCTGGTATTCTTGAATGTGACAATGGAACAGAGTTCAAGGGAGCCTGCGAACGACTTGTAAAGCACCGCAGTATACCTGTTGTTCACAGCAAGCCCCGAACACCTCAGACAAATGGCCATATTGAACAGGCCAATGCAGTTTTAAAGTCCAAAATCATAGCATGGATGACGGAAATGGTATCAACCAAATGGTGGTTAGCACTACCTGAGGCATTACTCTCAATGAATCGACACGTCCACTCGACCACTGGAAATAGCCCATATGAGATTGTCTTCAAGCAACTGATGCCTGACCATCTACGCATATCTACTTCTCAGTGATCAACAGCAGCAGTTATCAAACAGCAGCATGACATACAGGGTCTTGCAATTACACAACCCAACACCCTTTCGGAATCATCAATTGCACAATCCATCCATCCGCTACCGACTGACTCTGGGGAAACCTCGACGGAGCGGACTGGAACATCAGTGATTCCATCGACATCAGTGATTCAGTCTAAAGCTGTTCAATCACTCAATGACGAAGTGATCGCCAATACACACCAAAAAGTCATTGCCATGGAGAAGAGATATAATAAAGTCAACAAAGTTGAAGTTTTTGAAACGGGTGACCTTGTGCGATTGAAGATTCCCGTCGAGGATAGGTGTTCAACAGATATCATGCAGATATTCTGCAGGGTGATTGAGGTCAAGCATGGCAATCGATATGCTTTGCAGTGTCAATACGGTATTCTCCACGGATTCTATCATACCAAAAATCTCGACCACCTCACATCTACCATCGCACTTCATGTTCCACCCTTCAAGAAGGGTCACCATCGAGAGCTGACTCTCTGCGAAGCCGCTCGCCTTCAGTCCCCTGCTGAGCTCATTCAAGTTCGTTGTAGTTGTAAAGGCAACTGCACTACTGATCGTTGTAAGGGTTTCAAAGCAAAAGCTGAGTGCACACTTCATTGCCATGGTCGAGATGGCGGTGCCCAATGCAAAAATACGGGACCTTCGGCAGCACCATCAGGTACTTTCAATCTTGAACGAAACACAAGATCTGCTCAAACAGAGCCCAGCCACAATCAAAAACGACGTTGTGCGAATACCCATGGAGATGCTTGCGTGGATGTTGAACCCACATCTGCACAGGATACTGATTCCACATCTGCGGAGGATACTGCCAATGAGAGTAGTGATTTGACAGACCTGGATACGGAGGACGAGGAGGTTCTCGAGGAGGAAGGGGCCACTGTGGAGGAAGAGGAGGAGGGCAATGAGCAGGGAAATGAGGAAGATGAGCTGGTTTCAAACGATGACATTGAGCACAGTGTAATTGTAGTTGCATTAGGACGTCCAAGAGGCATCCGATTGTAGGGATCAAGATAATGAATAATTCTTTATAATTCTTCATTGACTCTGTGAATGAACTAGTTAGTTCACTGAGGTGGGGTATGGACTCCGTGAATGGACGGTTCGTTCACGGAAGGTGGGTCTCCGTGAACTGACTAGGTACTCCGCGGAGGAACCGCCTCCGTGAATGGACTAGAACATGGTACCATTCGTGGAACCGCCCTATCCATAGATAGTACTACCCTTTCATTGATAGGTAGCTACCACAAATGGGACACAACAGATTGATACAGTCTTGTAATTGCAAGCTTTCCAAGCTGACTGCGACATAAGATAACCTATTGTACTATCGGTATCAGAAGGTTCACGAGGAGCAACAAATGGCCGCAACCGTCTCTAGAATCCGTAGGTCAGCGCGGCCGATGGCTTGTAACTAGCCATGTAATCATAGTCTGCGGCTACCCTAGGTACAATAAATATGAAAACAGCAACCATTCATATCGCTGGCCGCTACGCTGTTATCTGTATAGCAGTTGATCCATTTAGTGGAGACGAGATGATAAACGAGAGAGGGCAGATTTGTCTGCGGCGCGGAGCTAGCAATGCAGAGTTGGGGTTAAGAGACTGCAGAACCGTGATTAGGAGTTAGTACACATGGGAATGTATATAAATACTACTCTCGTGCGTAGTGGTGAAGAAATAAATTTTCTAGCCACGTGCGATCTTGCGAGCACTTGGCTAGACAAACTATACTATGTACTTAAGTAACTAGGAACAAGAGAACATAAATTCAATACTACTAGGGGATATCACTACCTAATCCTGCATATCCTCGTATCCAAGGTTACTTTTGCTACTCATCTAGGTGTATACAGATTGTAACAACCCTCAGAGGTAAGTATCATGACGAATCACTCGGTGCTCCTAACTGAATATGTGTTACAATATGGAAGTTGGGGAGAACCGTGTGCGTGTATTCCATGGTACAGAGAAAAGAGAGAAGGAGAAAGACTCGAGATATATACAGGAGGCATCAGCCCCTGTAGCAGTCACCGTGTATGAGTTCTGTAACATGTCTCCGGCCCATGTACATAATGTTACAGGTCTGATACACGGCCACTGTTGCAAGGGCTGATGCCTCCTGTATATATTTCGAGTCTTTTTCCTTCTCTAGTTTCTCTGTACCATGGAATACACGTACACGGTTCTCACCAACTTCCATATCGTAACAATATGCCGATCCATTGGGTTAAACAAACCTGCAGCCCCATTTCCTCAGCCGCACGACCATCCATCCCTCTTCATATTCCTCAACTACCCTTTGCAACCTCTCTTCTTAAGCTTTCTTCCAAAGCCGCGCCAGCAGTTCATCCATATCCACTCGTTAGAGACACTTAATAACACGATTTCTTCCGAATCTATTCCGGTTCTCGGCGTTCATCCAGTGATTTCGAAGGCCGTGGCTGAAGCCGAAAGTAGCAACTAGTTTTTCAACCTCCCCTGCGGTGCTTCCCACATCTCCATCAGCACATTACACCCCTTGCAAAGTCGGCGAAGTGCCCAACGGCAAACATCGCCGCCCCTGTCCACTTATTAGATGTCATCACTCGGTCACGAATCCATCACTCGCATGATGGATCCATGACTCGGAAGCCCGCCGACACCTCAGTCCCACAGTATACAAACCCCCAGGACGACAAATCGCAGTCCGGGGCAGGGTAAGGCCTTGGCCGGACGGGACGGACTTTTGCGACCCCTGTCTGCCTACTTGAAGACATAACCGAGGTTCTCTGTATATATGCCGCCGAGTCTTTCTCTCTGCTGTCTCTGAACCTTAGTCTATGTACATAGTTTTCGCCTTCATATCGCAACAACTGCCGCGCCTTCAATTCAAACGTCTCGCAGTCTCTATTTTCAGCCACAGTATTCAAGATATACTCGCGCGACCTCTTTCGATTGCCAAAGTACAACTCGTATAATGCCCCACCAGCTCATAATATGCTGCCTTCTAACGACTCTCGGATTCTCGGCCATTAGGAGGTTCTTCAAAGAGAGATTAAAGCTGAAACTGCTAAAAATTTCTCCCCCTTAACCCAAGCATATTCCACTCGCCCACTCCTCCAAAAGTCGTTTCCGCACTGGAGGTTCCACCCACATCTTCGGTATGCACCTTCCCTGTTGCAAAGTGTGAGACCATGTTCCATCAGGCCCTCAGCGTGAACCGAGAATACAGTAAAGTGTATATACTAGTCCTGATTAAGTATGTCATGGCATCGTGAAGGATAAGCCCACCACCTGCAAACCTCTCTGGTGATTGGTGATTAACTAAGCATACTTGGATACTAGAAAGTCTTCTGCCATACAACTATATACTTAAGTAGCTATAGCTGAAATTGTTGACAGAATACTGGGCTTTCGCCCGAGATCATCGACTGGCATCGTGTGATTGCTTGGGTTGCCACTGTCAGTATAGTTCTTTTGACATCGTGTACTTAGGCATTCTCCTTTTCTCTTCTCTCCTTAGAACTTAGACGAATGACGAGGTTTCCATGCCCACTGCACGAGTGATTCCGTCATTCGGCACGCCGGCATTATACTCAACGGGAATGCGTACTTTAGCGGGAATTTACCCTAACCTAGCTAGCGCAAAAAGCGCTGCATGCGTGCCGTTATACCGTAACCGCTACCCGGAACCCGAGGAAAATCTGCCCAGTATCTCCTCCGGTTCACGAGTAAGTATGCTTCGCACTAAATTTACGTCCCACCCCGCGTTCATCAATTACACTAGCCAAGAGGCCTGATGCGCAGCAATAAGATTAGCGAATTGGCATGGCGATGCTGTTGCATATCCGGTGGCGGCAAGGTGGCAAAAGGCCACTACTCTCGTTTACTATATATCTCGAGTCTTTCTGCTTCTCTCTTCTCTGAACTATATCGTATGCACACGATTCTCCCCTTCATACTGTAACATCTGCTATTATAATATAGAGAGAACCGTGTTCATAGACTAGGTATTGACACGCGGGTATTGCAGTGTGCGGGGAAAACTCGTCTATCGTCTAAGTTCTAAAGAGCAAAAAAGAGAAAAGGAAAAGTTTTATGTACACGATGTCAAGGTAACTATACTGAAAGTGACAACCACGTAATAGCCAAGCAATGACCCGATGCCAGTCGATGATTCCGGGCGAAGCCCAGCATTCCGTCAACACTAGGGTACAGAGAGAATAGAGAAACATTCAAAACATATACAAGACCGCAGTGGAACTTGTACAAATAAATAAATCTATTATATGCATTAATATATCATGTATCGGTATAGTTCATAATGTCATTCCTCATAACATGACAAAACATCACGGCGGTAACAAATATCCTTTCCCCTCTCCTATGCGCCGCCTAAACACACGCCCACAATCGCCCCAATCCCTAGCAAAATCACATACAGCTCCACCACCTCCGGTCCCACCTCAATAGTAATCAGTGCCAAATCTCCCTTCGTCCTCCATAACATTTCAGCCACCTTCTGCACACCTCCAAACCCGTCGATCATCTTCTTGATCTTCGCAACTGGGACCAGGCCTTGTAAAATAGCCTTTCCTATAGCTGCCACGCAGTTCGCAATTAGCACCCACAACGTCTGCCGCCGCACCACAGACTCTCTATGATAGCCCAAAAGCCAATCCCGGATCGCGCCGTCCCCAGACTCGATCACCGAGTCGGGAATGGAACATATGATGGTCATGGCGTATTCCAGCGCTGATAGGGCAGAGTCAGAGTACGGTGGGTACGGCCCGAGATCATAGGTGCCGTTGGTTGTGTGCCAAATGGGAGATGGAGAAGGGATAGAGGGGTAGCTAAAGACTGTCGCTGTGAGACAGAGCGTGGTGAGGAAGAGCGGAGAGAAGTATTTGGAAATCATGGTTCGTTGAAGGGAAGATTGAAGTTATTTGCCAGTGGTAGGTGTGCTGTACAATGGGAGATGGTGCAGCATGTGCAATGAGTGCTTGGAGACTCTTGCAATGGATAATACAAGCACTGGGCGGTGTTTATATAGATCCTCCTGCTGTTTACTTTCGCTGAACTGATGAATTAGAGCTCACTCGGGTATCCCATCGATTGCATTCCAATCTTGCAGTCGCTCAAGGCTGTGTTCTTCCTACCCTCCTCAGAGCTGCCGTTACTTTATCTGTCAAGATAGGAATGGGTTCGGTGGCGGTTTACATAAAATGAATGTAATCATTCCTGTAAGTAATGCGTGAGTTTTTAAGAAACCTACTCGCCTAAGTACCGATCCCCAAAGCACAACTACGACCTCGTATATGTATCAAGCAACAGATGGATATGTGGGGGTAATTGCCAAAAATATGCTCAATACGTATATCTATTCAATCTTTGGGTTATATTCTTCCCTCTATCCGAACATCCTATCCGCTATGACAGGATTTAAACCCTGGTTTAAATCCAGTTCTCCAATATTCCTATATTCATCTGATGAGCAATTTGCAAGCGAGTTTCAAGTATGTATATGGTTGTAGAGATACCAGGTTTGGTAGTTTGGTATTTCTATTTTTTGTATGTCGATACGCGTGTAAATGGCTTACTTCTTTTCTCTTCAGGCGTTACGGGACTTTCTTTTGCTATTCTGTTGAGGTAACATTAGTTTATGATAACGCTCCATTATTGTGGCTATGCTCTTTTTTTCCTGTTCATGTTCATGTTACCTAGTCGCTATTCTTTTTTGTTACAAGAACCCGCCACCCACGCTGTGATTTGATCATGATGAAGGGTGGCTATGAAGTAATATAATTGCCGGTATGTCTCAGCCTGCGTCTGGAATGTTGTAAGAATCCCTGGTGCGCACTCGCAACTTGTATTATGAACTGGTCGATCGATCAACTGGTATATCATAGGCTAAGATAAGAAAGCTAAGGTTGCCGGCAAAGATAAGCTTTTGGGTAATTTGCTTTTGTTGTGGGTAAACCCGAACAAACGTTTCAAAGCGGTAAGGAGTTAGTTGCGTCTCATTTCGCACCATTTCTTACTCCTTTTATATTCTCGTTTCTTACTTCTCATCTTTTCTCTTTTCGCAGGTGATGATTTCATACCTTATTGAATGGTTACACGCACATAAATAACGTGACCTTTACGCCCTAACTTTGGACAACTTGAGTGCTGGAATCATCTAACGAACATTAAATGAGCGTCTGTCATCAGTACCTATATTAACAATCCAAGCCTAGTCGAGGCCTGCTCCCGGTGATTCATCTTCACCGGCTCTAGCCTGCTCCCGAGCACCGTCTCCACACAGCCCAGATCGATCGTCCCCAAGTACACCTCCAAGTACGCTCATTTACCGCCTCCAAGAGCACCAGTCTCCAAGAGCACTTGAGCACCGTCTTCTGCCAGCTCCCATTTCCAAATGCACTTAAGGGCGATCTCCACCCAACTGCCAGTGAACCCAGAGTCACTATCGACAGGTAGGTAAGGAAAATAGGTAGATAGTTAATATAATACTGCTGCACACGCAATCGCGCTTGGTGTAGATTTGAAACGGGAACCATTGCACATTATACGGTACGAGAAAAGATCGACTTGGAATGGGGAGACCCTGTGGAAGTAGTGAAAGCGGAGAAAGCGGAGAACCAGTGTTCCTAAGCGGCCCGGCCTGGTTATGAACTTATGATGGACGATGGCTGAGTTTACTTTGGTGGCTTTCTGAGTTTAAGACTTTAGGCAGCAGCAATGGGTGTCATGTAAACAAAATATGTTTATGCTTGTTCGATTGAACTTATACGTTGGCAAATAAAGCCTGCATGCCGGCCTGGGCCTGGGCCTGCAGATCGGCCGCCCGGCCGCCAAGAAAAAGCCTGCAGATCGGCCGCCCGGCCGCCAAGAGAAAGCCTGCAGATCGGCCGCCCGGCCGCCAAGAAAAAGCCTGCAGGCCCGGCCCTCATTTAAAAGCCGCCGCTAAGGGCGGCCTGGCCGCTTAGGAACACTGCGGAGAACTAGAAAGTTGACAGAGCTATGAGCAGAGCCCAATGAAAATCAGGATGATAACAATAATTATAATAAGAACATGGAAGCGGAAGATATGTACCTAGTGTAACACAATTTATCTCGATTAGACTAGTCCGCACCGGGATTGCCCAGTGCAAGACCAGTAGCGTATGGCTAGATCCGGTCTGCTCTTCCCCCTGGACTAGACCGTGCTGAGCCCTACCTCAGACTAGGATCGTCCGGGCCGATGCAATCGTTGACTTGTTTATAGTTGTCTCTAGCTGTATAGGGCGTGCGGACATCTGCTTCAGAAATATAGGTATGCGGCATTTTCGTTAATAGTTGTGCCGTACATTTTGGCGTCCCTGGTCAGTCTACTTGCCAACGTACTCCAACCTCAGTATTGATGTCCATTGTTGGCGCAGTGAAGGACTTTTGCCCGAGATCACGTATTGCTTACTATATCTACGACTTTTCTCGTATCTTGACCTTTAGACTTGTATATACCCACGAGAAAATCGACGAGTTTCCATGCCCACCGTTGTGTACACGTGTTAACATCCGTAGTATTGTACTAAGGTGAAAATGGTCCCGACCAGGTTGCAAATGTTGCTGACCACGTCTAGAACGATACCCAACCAGTAGACAAAACTATAAATGGCGCCAACACCGCTCCCTCACCGCTGATAACACTGCTGTTCAGGCGGACGAGGCTGCTGTTCAAGCCGATAATATTGTCGACAATCTATGCAACCAGCAAGAACCAAATTTTCCTAACAAAGTGAAACAGTCCATCAAATTGAAAGGTTGATATTTCGTATCCATTCTTATCCTTGGGCTATGCCTGATGGCTACTCCATACATAATCATGAAGGCTTTGTCAAATTTAACGCAGGCCAGGGTACAAGAAGTCAATGGGCGTAGATAATGGTCTATCTTGTGATATCCTAGTTTTACGGGCCTACGTTTTTTATTTTGTACGGTGGTAATTCAATTTTGGTATACACCCTGTAGATCCGGCCCGTATGAGTATGCTTTACACCCTTTTGTATGGGATTGGAACCCTTGGTGGCTTCGTAGTGGTTGGAAAATGTTGTTCGGAGACCAGGTCTGCATAACCATTGGGTGCATTATGCTACTCGCGAGTATAAGTGTTTGGTATCGGTTTTCTCAAGAGATTTGTCAGTGTTAATCAATTGCTTCTCATATTGTTACTTTTGCACGATCTGTCAGTTTCATTTATCGTTATCTAGATTAGCCTCGAAGAGATTTAAGTCACCTTACCTCATTATTAGAGATCTTTCGCTCCGTGAACTAGTGTTACTCATGTTCCTGAAACGTACCATAAACACACTACCCATATTCTGAGATTCCCGAATGCCATGAAAATTTGTTCTGGAAGGTTCGAACCAAGACATACACCATCCTATCATCATGCGGAACAATGTGGTCGGTCACAGGACGCAGTTTCATCGCCGAGCACTCGGACTCTAAAGCATCGACTGTGTTGTATGTGTACTTGGATCGTGAGTCTCAGCACCATCTGATGTCTTGTATGAGAATGAAGACTTGTATGAAGATGGTGGCTTGTATGAGGATATGCATCAGGATCAGGGTGATGCGTCTCATGTCAGATAGAGCATACGCGTACGCATATGGGAGCTTGTACATATACGGGCCTTATGCCCTCGAGAGAGGAATCAATCAAGTCATTCTAGCATCCAAAGTAACAGACTGTGTTGTATATGCATGTAGATACCCTGACCTACTCTGTGCGTGACTGCTCTCTGCAGATGCATAGCTTCTCACACGAATATGTACACGGGAGCCAAGACGAGCACTCTTCAACTATCTTTGTACCAAACAGACTGAATTTTTAGGTACCGGAATGTTGCATGGCTGGCCACTCCATTGTCTCTAGTGTTTATCTATTCTAGTTGCCAAATTAGATTCTTTCGGTAGGCTTTGTACTTTTCCGGAGAACACTCAAAAATTTCCCTGGTGACCACAATGACAAGGCTTAACCGCAACCCTCATAACCGAGTGCATTAAATCGTACTCGGATTTATTAAATCAACAATGAAGATCATCCAAAATTTTCGACTTCATGAGTATATAGTGATATCTATTGCGAGCTACTAGGTTTCGTTGCTTTTGACCAGCAACTCCTGAGTTGCTAAACACATTGTAGGGCAACATCGTATTTTCAGTGTGCACTAGCTCACACATATTTGCTGTCGGCAGGTTGCATGGGAGGCTGAATAGTATTTTGTTTGTTTGTAATCATATTGTATTCGACCATTACTGATCATGACATATTTTCCCCACTTTCCCTGGTACTTCGCCAAGTTACCCTGTCCACAAAGTCGTACCCTCCCATAATATACGCCTAATATCGGTGGGATGGCTCTGCATCCTCGTGTGCGACATCAACTTTATGGTAAGTGGTGACATAAAGGAGTCTGCATCGGGTAGAGGAGTGGCGCCGGGATTTGAACCCGTAGCATAAAGCATAATAGTAACGTAACCATATCACTACACTATGGGGCCACTCCCCGAGGCTGAATCGTATGGTGCCGCCCTGTTCTGACACGCTGTGAATTGTCTGGGTGATCGCACGAATAGAAATTGATTTTTAGGTGATCCGGCAGGCTGCAGGCAAACTGCATGCACAGCACAATAACCGGTAGAATCAGATTTGCCCTCATCCTGGAAACGAAACAATTTTTGATTTGCCCGCGACTGACATCCTTCATGCAGTTCTCAGCCAACTGCAGTCAACTGGTGCGGGGTAAAATACATCCTGCGGGGATTATAATAATGTAACACGTCGGCGGTGTCAAACGAGGTCATATCACAATATCCTAATTTACAGCGCCCGATCGTCCCATACATTTCCAACTCTCGAACTTACAAGACAACTAGAGCCATCCGTTTACCATAATTCTCTCAACCGGTTCAGAATGGCTGGTTCCAACATCTCCCAGTAGGTTTTCCCCACAGCAGATCCAGGCAGACATGAACTAACGCGGTTCAAATATGTAGACACTTCAATTCTTCCCCCTTGACACTGCTCATCGGCGCAGCTAAGAAGCCCTACTTAGTCCACGCTAGCCTTCTCGCATCAAACTCAGAGACTTTTCGTGCGATGTGCGAAGGAGACTGGGTCGAATCCAACAGTCGGGAGGTGGACTGGAGTGGATGGGAGGAATGCACTGTGAAGCGCTATCTGGAGTGGAATTATACTGGGAGTTATTCGGTGTTGGAGAGTTCGGGAAACCCCAAGCCGCCGCCGGTACGGGGAAGGAGACGCCGGTTGCGGGAATCGACAGTGGAAGAGTCCCACCTACACACACTTCGCCCGTTGACATTGACGCCTCTATATGCTTGTTTCACTTCCTTACCCAGTTCAAAGCACGATGATACCATTCTCGACAAAGGCGACTTTTCTGCTATCTCCATGGCCCATGCCAAGCTTTATGTTCTTGCTCAATACACAAATACTGCTGCCCTCGAAAATGTTGCCCTTGGACGGTTGCATAGAATACTGGTACAGCTTATACCGATCAAGGACTCACAAACTGTCGAGAGCATTACCAACTTGGTTGAATATGTATACGCGAACACCAACGCCCTTGTAAACTTAGAGGAGCCAATGCGACGAGTCATCAGCACGTTTTGTGCGGTTCACTTCTTTAAGCTACATCAGCAGCCTGCATTCCAGAAGCTACAACATGAAGGTGGTGATTTTGTGGTTGACTTTTTGGAGAAAGCGGGAAGGTTGATTGCATTGGAGAGGAAACAGTCAAATGAGGATACAAAGAAATATGATGGGGATCGAAAGAGATTTGATGAGGATAGAAGGGAATATGATGAGGATCGAAAGAGATTTGATAACGATAGAAAGAAATCTCTTGAGGATAGAATGAAATATGATCTGCACAGAATGGAATGCGATCAGGATAGAAAGAAGTTTGATGAAAACTATAGGGGGTTGTGGAAGTCGTATGAAAAATGGAAGGCTGAATGCACCTCCCTTCGCGGAAAGAATAAGGTGTTGAGCAAAGAGGTGGCGGAGCTGAAAAAGAAAAGGAAAAAATAATTCGGAGCTAGTCACGAGCTAGAGAAGTAATAGTCACTCCATGTTTATGTTAGAGGCGAGGTGGGCTAAAGGCTTCCCAATACACGACTTTGAATTTGTATTGTTGACTCTGGAGAGTGCTCCAAGCAGAATCGCGACCAAATTGTGGGTCAAAAAGAAGTTTTTATGTCCAATTCACTTTGATACGGAACACTCAAGCATGTACTTAGTGTATTTATAGTCTCTTTTATAGCTAGTAACGTGATTCTACCTCACCGAAAGCATCTGTGATGCGATTTTTTCCCAAGTTATCCGATTCTCGGTAGTCATCAGACAGTTCAACATCTTGAAATCGAAGCTTAAACTAACACCTAAACTAGAACTAAAATCTAAACTAAACCTGGAACCTATCACCTTTGCCAAGGTTCCTACTTCTCTAAGGCCGCTCCTGACTGAAGTCTACCAGGTGGCAGCGATATATTCGCCTCCCCCGATAATCGATAATCACACCCCAGCGCCCAATACCTGAGGATGCTGTTGACAGCAGCACACTCACATATACCTGGGATGTGGTATCCCGAGATAGTGAACTGATATAGGGTCAGATATCTCTTCTTCGATAGTTATTCTAAACTGTTACTTAGATAACATGCTAAACCAACGACACCAGGACTTTGGTGAACAAGTTATAAAGGAAGAAGTGTGCCCGAACACCAACTCTGTGGGTGAGATTTCCCAACGGAGTGGAGTCATTATAATAGTGACGATGATGAGGGGAGTTAATTATGGTCCCAAATCTCTGGGGAAGGTGGGTAGTATGAGCATTGAAGTAATAGTTAATCAAAACACAGCTCGTCGCACTCTCAGCCCGTCGCACTCTCCCAGCTATTTTGAACGGCTTGGTGATGATGTCATTCACGGCATTTCTGAGCGGATCTAATTGAGCACAGAATGGCCTCATATACAAGCACACGGCGGTACAAGTGGAATTTGCCGACTCCACAGCACTCACTGCAGCCTCGTATCTTCAGCCGTCCTTCTCATCTCTTATCGGCATATTTTAACAGGGACTTACAGCCCTTTACACTCGAGCATCACACGGCCTGTGATACGGTTCCTTCCGAAGACTCTGATTCTCGGCCATCTTCAAGCGACTCCGCAAATCCAAGCCAAAATCCAAACTGCACCCTCCTACCTCCCCTTGGACTGCTGAAGCCTGCGATGCGGCCACTACTACAGCTCATGGTCGTTCGCGAGTACAAGCCTGATATAATTTCGTCTATCGTAAGCCTTTGAAGCTCGGCACTCTATTCTCGAGGTTCTCGTCGAATACGAAGCTTAGCACTCTATTTCCAAAGACTTTGTTGACGGGCTATCGACAAGGATAAATATCAAGGATGTGACAGGCTAAGGGAAGGGACTGATAAGAGGTTCATTGTTCACAGTTGTAACTGTTTTAGGCTGACCATACCTGAGACAATTCCCTGTACCAACGATATCAGAACGTCCACAACAGGGAACGAATGACAAGAACCTGTGTCCAACCCCGTAAACTCACGCACTGATGCCTTGTCTCCTAATTGGTAGCACGTAGTCCTGAGATTCTGGTATGGTAATAGCTAAAACGGCACGTGGCATACTAGTATTAAATGTAAGGAAAAATGATGCCAAGCGAAACTGTGTGAAGGGATGAGATAAGTCCTAAAAATAGTAAACGATCGAGAGTTGCAGGTTTGAATTCATTGGTTACAGTCAGTGGGTGGTCTGCATAAGAGTACAACTGATTTGCGTCGATACATAATTAAAGATGCTGTGTGGGGTGTCGCGAAGTTTGTGCTAGTCTCGGAGAGTGGTAACCGATTGTACTGCCGTTGCCGCACTACAGAGCCAATCCTAGCGCGTACGCACAGGCCACACCTTATCTGCACCTACAAATACCTCTTCAGCTAGTGTATCTGGAGGTGGCGAGAATGGCCCTGGAGCGAAAATCAACAGGGATATGGCATTGCTATTTAACGTGTATGGCGTTAAAACCGATCTCGGAGGCAAGGTGCTGACATAGTTAATCACCTGGCTTCATCTGGACACAACCTGCCGCCGCTGGTATAAGTTGGAGTATGTCTTCAGCCACTATAACTTATCCTACATTTGAAGTTCCACACTTTCTGTAGAGCATGTCGGTCATTGGTAATAGATATTTACAATCGGATTAGTTGCTAGCGTGCGGCACGAAGAAAATGAATATTTTTTAGCGGGCACCTTAAATTGTTGGTCGCATTGCAGAAGTGGAGGTTAGTCGGTCAATTAGGGAATAGAATAGTTAATACACCCGCAAATCGCCTACGGCCCGCTTTCTTGAACCGCCCAGAATACTCTTGCTGCTTATCCGAGGATTCACAACAAAGACATTGTCCAACCCTCGGAGGTGAGGCGGTATTATAACTGATCACTCAGTGCACTAGATAGAATCTACTGTTGCATACATAGACCTGACCGAGTTAACTATAAAGGTGAGGGCTGATGGTAAGGTACCGGATAAGGTACAAGCCACACAACTCACTTGTATATATCTCGAGTCCATTTCCGTCTCTTCGCTCTGTACCTGAGTCTATCCCACGGTTCTCCCTATATCGTAACATCTACCGTTCCTCGAGAGGTTCACTAACTTTGCAACCCGCCTTAATTTCAATTGCACCAGTTATTCCTTTTCTGTTTCTATAGCCGCCTGCCACCTCTCGTCTCAAGGTTCGTTCATTCTCGCGAATAGCACTCTTTTAGGATGCGGCTTCTTCCGGAGACCGGGGCTGAAGCCGACCAAACTGGCAACCTATCCTTCAACTTCTCCGGATGTGCGTCCTTCGTCTCCAGTATCACCGTCCAACGCTTCCGAAGTTTATAAGGTGCCAAAGAACGACGTCGTCGTTTTGGTTCACCACTCGCCGAGGAGGATCATGAACGGCAACAAACGGCTAGAACGAATCTTAGACATGAAGAGCTTCTCGGAGCATGATTCATCATGCCAGGGACCATCTCGACGCGTACAAGGCTTTGACGGGGTTCTTGAATTAACACCCTAAACTGAGCCTATGTTTAAGGAAACAAAGCAATACATGGAGGAAGCTAGAGGAAACGGAGGTCTTATGGACTTGTATAAGTAAATGACTTTTCCAGTAGCAGTGCCACTATTCTTCCTAGTTCTATTTAGACATCATTCCCGCTTCCCTAGCCTGAGTCCCAAACACGTTATGTTTCATACTTCAGTATAGAAAATCCAGAAATCGCCCTTCATCCCGAACCCCATTTTCAGATCTGCGTTTCCAGAGATACAGTTGTATCGATAAAGCGAGTTTATGAGCCTACTCCATAAAAACGCTCACGTGTAAACTCACTTTCTTACCGCGATTGTAAATATGGTAGACCTCACCCGAATTTCACATGCTCGAACTCAGGCCAAGGATGTACAGTAGGGGTGCCCGTTAAAGTGTCCAAAGACCACATCGTGTTGGCTTAGGGCCGACTTCTACCTAGACAATCATCAATGTGGCTTTCTCGCAATTCGAGTCTTACCATCGGAGTCAGCGAATGGCAAGAACCAACGTTACCAGATCCGCGCTGGCACATACTGTGCGTCACTGGTTCGGATGAGAGACCCGGAGGCAACATTTAATGGTATAGCTTTAGCCTTGTGGTTAAGCTATCTTACTGATCTGTATAGAAGGTTCCAAATATTTGTTATCCAGAATTTTGGAGTATACATCTGCAATCAGTAAGTGCCGATAATATCCGCTAACATAATACTCTGTCCAGCGGGCTCTGTACGGCCTTCATAGCTACATAAATCTAGAACTGAGTATGTGACCTCGCAAGAATGTTTAACCGCGCTACACTTACGTGGAGTGTGAAATATATATGATATGGCGTATACGTATGAATATCTGCCATTCGGCTGTAAACTTCTATAATTCCTGGGTCAAAGTTGTGGCAGGGTCCGCTGCGATTCGGGAATGGGAATTTGGTATATAGCATCAAACTCTCAGATTTGTAACACACCATAGATCTGCAAAACTGACGAGTAGCCTATTGACTAGTCCCGATTTGTCCCTCAAAAAATGCTGCAGTCGCTTCACTCAAGTTGTCCTTCATTTCAGCTACCTATCACGCATAGTTTACTCGCCGAGGTGCCGGAGTTCTCCGCCGCAATAAACTGAAACCACTTAAACTCCCAACCGACCACTCAACTCCACTAAAACTCCTAACTGAATTACCGCCTCCATAGTTGCAGCTCGCATCATCCCATGTAGACGAAATTATAATGACGGCAAAAGATAACGCCACTATATCACCTATCTCAGCTGCGAGCGTCGTTACCCTCTCGGACACAGCCCCGGAGGAAGAGACTACAGTACACCTAGAGCTCGCCTAAGAGAGAAGCTCGACGAAGAAAAGATAACTCGCCATATTGCTCACCACTTTCTTATAGCGTCATAGACCAGATTCCGACAGAGTATTCTATTACTTCTGGGAGACCACGCTACTTCTTAGAGGTACTTCTCATACTAACGATAGTACTTGCTATACCTTTGGATGCTCCTCCTACTTCTCCAAAGCTTGCTTCCGTTTCAGAGATTCCGCCCACATCTCCAACTGGACCTTCCCGTGCTTCGGTAAGGAGGAAAACCATATTCCGCGTGGCTCAGGCCATTACTCACCGAGGTCATCTGGACGTAATCCAGATACCACTAGCGTTACCGTTGAATGATGACCAGTAAAGTTCTCAAAAGCAAGGATGGTAACTACATTGTGTAACCTTTGCAAATTTGTTCAATGAACACCCGTTGATGCAACCCGAGTTGCTAACCTCTCGACACTAACCTAAATACTACAATATATGCGGTAGCAGTAGCTGCACTGTGGATGACTGTCAATGCAATTACCAAGGTCAAGCTTGGTTCGCTAGTTTTGAGGCAGAATCCCGCAATTCTGCAAAACAGGGGACAACAGCCGTCAATCTTCAGCCGCACGTAGCGCTTTGCTCATAGGGATCCCAATCTCTGTTCTCAAACGACTGGTACCACTTCACATTCACAGTACTCCATTCCGTCAACTTATCACGCATACATACTGGAACTCACTCGCTACGATGTCGAAGTCTCGGATTGGTTGTCCCACCTCATCGAGGTCATGGATACCATCGTCAGCCGAAAACTCTAGCGCAGAAAGCAGCGATACGGCTGCGGAACCCGTCTCTCCACCTAGCAACATTATCCGCATGGATATAGATCCTGCGGGAGACATTGGTATTCTCCCGGGGCCCTTGCCAAAAGCGTTTGAAAAACGAGCTGACAGCAAAGCCGCTGATCGGCAACTTAGTGATAGAAGCGAGAGAGAGAGAGGGTTGAGGACAGCTGTATTCAACCGACGCCGCTGCTACCGTCCTCTCCGGCAGTAACCTTCCCAGTGAAAAGCAGGAGAGCAGTAGCGCCACTAAGCACCACATTCCCTAGCAAGGATTCTGTGACGGAAATAGCTATCTCCTCCCAAGCACTTAATAGCAAAAAGGAAGAATGTATAAATAATGTGCTATTTCCAAACAGCCCCTGTATTTTTCAACTAGATCCTACAGGTAACGCCAGTCTTCAGATGACAGAGGGGAAATTAGATATAACTTGTCGTAACCTCGGTCCATGATTGCTTCGGCCGATACTCTGGCGCTAACGTTTGTATGATCGTACGGATCGTAAACTTCACGAACGATACAATAGCATACTTGGAGGAGACGACCTGGCGTAATCACATGACAAACCCGAATACTGCTTACGTACCGCGAATGGAATTTGTTATCACCCGAAAGGGATTCCCTCCTCATGCAAGTTACATCACGATCAGAACATTATGGATACTGGGGGACGGGACTAGACAACACTAAGGTGGAAATAATTCGACTTGTGGAAACGAGCTGGAGATGTATCAACTGGTCTAGCATGCGGGCTAGACTAAAGTACAAATACAATGAATCATATGAATGTGATACGAACTTGTCACTAGTGAAGGCAGCGAACATTTGAATTGACTTCTTGGGTGTATTTATGCATCCGATACTGCTCGGGCTACCGTTGCCGCTAGAGCTGGATTTCTCAACGGATTGAAACAGTATACCCCGAGTATAGGTCATGCAGCGGTTATCAGAATAGCCGCTAATACTGAAGGTATTTGGGTTACATTCAGTCATGGGATATCACTCGCCTGGGCCGTTGGTTGATGTGTTGCATGTGTACTTGGATCATGAGTCTCAGCACCGTCTGGTGTCTTGTATGAGGATGGTGGCTGTATGAGGATATGCATCAGGACCAGGGTGATGCGTCTCATGTCAGATAGAGCATACGCGTACGCATATGGGAGATTGTACATATACGGGCCTCTGGCCCTTGAGATAGAGAACTCAATCAAGAAGTCACCAAACCATCCAAAAGTAACATGATGTGTTACGATATGGAAGTTGGGGAGAACCGTGTGCGTGTATTCTATGGTACAGAGAAGAGAGAAGGAGAAAGACTCGAGATATATACAGGAGGCATCAGCCCCTGCAGCCGTGACCGTGTATCAGACCTGTAACATCATGTACATCTGTAACATGATGCGCATAATGGTATAAGTGTAACCGTGGAGGGCCTTTGCTGCCAGCTGTGGTTAATGTACTGATCACGGGATCTTGGAGGAGTGTAAACGATATTCTGCCGTTCGGGTCGCCGGCAAGATCACACGTGCTGCAGATCTCTAGTTAATAATTTTTTTTAGTCGTTCCGCTCACTCTGTTCTCGTTATTCTTTAACTATTCCGGTACCATTCGGTTACTATACTGGGAAATTTTCAATGTAACTCGACAGACGCGCGAGCCGCTGCTTCCCTCCCAGTAATATACAATTATTCTTGAGTACATAGGAAATCTCAAGTACTAACTATACAACCCCTCCGGGAAATTATTATCGACCAATTTCCAAAGTTCTGCTCGGCAGTTCCCATCGCTGTCGAGCGTAGTCCCATACATGACCTCGAAATCCAGCACCTCTGCAAGTTCCTCCGCATTGGCAATTGTTCCACCATCGACTTCCTGCAACAACCTCTCCACCGCTTTACCAACCGAAAACACACCATCATCTCTCACAATGACATCTTGACATTAGAAATATGCCAGTATCACCAGGAGAATCTGTAAGAGACTTAAAAGAATGATTATTGCAGCAGCCTCATTCCAACGAACTACCAGCCTAAGTATAGTACGATGGAGACTTTTTCCGATCTCGACTCTGGGCCATATGGTATCCATGAAAGCTAGAGCAAGAGTGGTGCGCCGGGCTAGTTCAGTCGCCAAAAACATTGCTGATGCCTGTACATCTTTTACTTGTAGGTTGTCGTAAATCGAAAGGTTCAAAGATTGATTGTACTGCAGTTCACTCTCCCAGAATATACTAAAACTAGTGTATGAGCCGAATGTAGATTCGTTAACATTGCTCACCATAGTGATACCTTTTGATTGAGCCCCAGCGAACGTGGTGAGCGAGTGCCGTTGTTCAACAGTGAGACACAGCTTCTCCGAAACCCCCACTCCACACACGCTATCACCAACCTTTTGAATGATAGAATTCTTGCATTTCCAAAAACCAATGTTCGACGCGTTCAGCTGCGCTGGCATTTCAAACTGCAGAGCCGATAAAAAACGTCCCCCTAACAGTAGCCCTTGAAGTAAAAGCTATTAGTCTTTGGTCACGTTGAAACCTTGTAGAACATGCCAGCAGTCCCGTTGTTGCCTGGGGCTAAAATATCTAGAGCACGTACAAATATTTGAACATCCTTCGAACTCTGGACAACTGGAGTTCGGCATCAAGGCAGATCCGGCGTAGAGTCCCACACCTGGAATGATCCATTTTGCTGACTGCGTATTGACGATGTCGGTGAGGTTCAATGAATCAGCAGTAATGTTATACGTAATATAGTCGTCACGCATGAAACATGCCGAAGCCACCAGGGATGTTGCTTGGTGACCAGCATCGATATATGTCACTTTGACTTGAGAAATGAGCTAGTCATATAAATAACCTAGAGAGTAAACACCTACCTAATGTCCAATCTCTAGTATATGTTATGTTTGTCATCTCAAAATTTTTGCACTCTGCTGAGACGGTTGTATATCTATTGGAAGGCCAACCACTGGAACCTCCCACGTTAATATCGTAGTTTCGCATTGCGTAGGTGTATTTCGCCCCAGTTTCGTCTAGCTGCAGTGCCATATTTTTGGCAGGTGCATCACTTCCGAGTGCCCATCGTCATATGCCTTCGTTGGCAAAGGCTAACATTGTGTCTTCGCTTGTTACTAACTGAAGATATTACATAAAGATAGAATAGGTCACTTGAAGACAGATTACCACAAACATACCATATTGACTAAGATCAGGAGCCGTGTCCCATTCTTGATCCCAGGCTGATGCATATGTAGCAGGCGTATCGCCCGGAGTGTCGTTAATACTAAATACCAAACCAAATGTAGCAACACTTAGACGTCCAAATAAATTGACAAATAAGAACGATACAAGCAGTGAACTCGTCTTGGATGGCCATCGAAAATAACAACATATTGTGCGGGATATGAAGATTTGAATTTTAAGTGGCGATATGTGCGGCGCAAAGAAGCCATGGGCGATGGTCACGAAAGAATATCTTCGACCTATTTAGAGTAGTGTAGAAATTTAGCTGATATACATGATGCCGAAAGATGAACTTACATCTTGAAGATTGTGAGGCGCGGAAGCAAGTATTTTCCATCTAATTGTCTTCCCCAATTCTCCAATTATGCTTCCGATTCCCACGCTGAGCAGCGAGGTAAGGGCAATGGCCAGTGTATTAAAGATTCGTTTCGGCCACACATGAAGATCATTAATTTTTGAGAATCCTGCAAGGCAACCGGCGATGCTGGCCGTTATCAGCATATTCAGTAGTAGCCTTGCAACTAGTTCCTTAATCCATATCCGATGAGCTCTACTTCGGTTATAACTGATGCGAAGTTTCTCGCCCGAAGGTGGGGTTTCGGCTGGAGAGTACTTTTCGCCTCGAGGAGGATCTTTACTAGGGTGCGGAGTCTCGCTTCTGGATGTTTCGCTAGGAGGTCTATTTTCATCCGGCGGGGAATTTTCGTCTAAGGGAGGAGATTCGTCCAGGGAAAACGGAAGAGGGGTAGCTTCTAGAGATAATTGAGGATGTGGTTGCATCATTCCTATAGACTGAAGCGCTGTTAAATCCCGGAACGACAAAATACAGGTGGGCAGGTTGAGATCAAATCTCGGGTTCGTAGATTTATAAAAAACCCTGCCAAACTTTATTTCGCCTCATAGGCTGGCCCAGCCGCTGCAAAAAGTAAAGTTCTCTTAATTGGTTGCAGCATGTAGTGGCGAAGCCAGAGAAAGCATGCCGCCCCATGGCTAATCACCGATCAATGAGGCTTGCGAGGCTGCAGATATGCCAAATTCTTCAGCCTAAAGAAAAATCATTGCATGCCACCTGTACATATAGCACAGCAACGATCGGAAGTAATTCACATCGCCCCAAGACTTTTCCGAGATCTCACATTCCTCCGTTCTACACACTTAGTTACAGCATTAGCACTATGGCTACTCTAAAGCCCTTCCACGAGTAGTTGTTTACTATTACGGAATTCGTTCCATTTGTTCAAACCGGTATATCAAGGCGTGTCCCATAAGTAGCACAAATCATTTTTGCGCACTGTGTAGCAGTGTCTCATTATCATAAGCTGTAGTTTGCCGACGGCGAAAAGTAAACTTTAGATCCTCGCTTGCGCTCGCTTATCTACTCGCTTATCTATTTGCCCGCTTCTTAGCTTGCCTCTCGTCATCATGCATTCACGATTGTGTTCGTCCCAGCACTACAAGGACAATAAACGCAACCGAGCTGCACAATGTACCTTTAAGAACATTGGCCAACTAGCCAACCTAAAATGTCACTGAATATAGATATACAATAAAAAGACAGATATTTCACTCGAATCTTCCTGAAACTCACACCCTCTATTCGAAAGTTCAAAATATGGGAAGTTATATGGGTCGAGGGTCACGAATTGAAGAGATGTTGCGCAGTTGATAATCTCAGAACACTAGTTGGCATATGCACAGATGGGAAGTCCCCAGCTAACTCTCATTTGTATGCCCAAACTGGAATGGTGCTGTGGGATTTTGAAGGACCTGATGCTTTGACGTCGTTACGTTGAGACATTTGCGAAGGCGAGGTGGCTTTTCGGAAAGCAAGGTCTCATCAGTTGATCCGCACAATACCTGAGTGTTTTAACATGTCCCCAGACCAACACGTATAGCAACTACTGTAGACTGCTAAAACATCTCCAATAGACACGCCTAACTGAAGCGGGGATCAAGTAGAATCAGGATATTACTAGCTTATACGTCTGCAGGCTGACCACTTCATCCAAAGATAATCTCGACGGAAACAAGAAATGAACCTAATCGAGGTGAGACAAGAATACGGTGAGTGCAGTGTAGCATTCATGTCTTTTCGAATTTCCGAATCGGCGCCATCTAATTGGCTCGATACCCGAAATATGAGGTACAATGATGATGCAGATGCGGATAATTGGCTGCCCTTCCGACATCACAATTTCAACTCTGCAAGGTTCGGGTGTCACATTTTACATATTCGACTATTTAAAATGTTCACTTTCTAGTCAAAATCTAAAGTCTTCCACATCACTCTGCTCTCTATTTCACTCGCGAAGCATCATTTTGTCCCGTCGTCCTGGATCTAGAGTAAGTGGATTGCTGGCGACTCAAAATTCGCTAATCAACCTAGATGAATATTCAAAACCAATATTGCATTGTGCAGTTGCTATCCTTGTCAATTACACTATACGCTGCACCACTGTCACACAATGAAGCCGATAACAGTACCCAAGATTTTGTTGAAGACTGGGTAGCAGAGCCGCGTGGCCGGGGAACATTCGGCATTTTATTCAGTTGTCTAACAACATTGTCCTTATGCCTTTGTAAGAGACAATCAGGATTGCTCACTCGCATCAACCACGAATTAACAGCCTATGGCAGACACCACCGTACATCTCAACATTAGGATGCCAGCCACCAGCGAGCCGGCCGGCTCTCCAAACGAACTGGCTAGCGCCCCAGACGAACCGGCCACCCCAAGCGAACCGGCCAGCGCCCCAAGGGAACTGAAATGGGTTGCACATCTCGATAACCTCCTTGAAAAAGGCTGGGTGAAGAAGCTTGGGTGGAGTATAGTCGGCCTTCTCGTTGCCGAAGCACCCGTTTGTATTGCGTTGCATAAGAGGCTCACGGCAGGGCATCTTCTCAACGAGATTTTGTATATAGCAAATTTAGAGGACACTACTGCTGTGGTAGAAACCCGGATTAACCTGTCGCTCGCCTTCTACGTTGTGATGGGAGGATTTTAAGTAGTGTATCAGCCCGGCATCCCCGGATCTGGAACCACTGTTGTGCCAAGATTAGGAGTAATTGCGGGCATGATCCAAGGTCGCAAGCAAGAGGGTTGGTCAAGATGCAGGCCGTCCGCGAGTGGCACACTTACACCTCATGGCTTCCTCTTCTTGGTTGATAAGGGCGTGATAGCTTTGCATAGCCTACTAAAACCGGAGTACTCAAGGACAGAAACAAAGTTGGTACTCTAGGAAAACTTCTGGTTATCTTTCAGGTCGTATGGATGATAATCCAAGTGATTAGTAGGGCTGCATCCGGGCTGCATGTAACATTGATAGAACTTCATGCTGTGCTGCAGACTATGTATGCAGCCGTAACATACATTGCGGTATACTGCCTCATATTGGCCTACCATTTGTTTGGCTGGTGAATACGAAAGCTAATGTACTTTTCCGCAGTGGTGGTACAAACCAACTGACATCGGGCTTGCAACCGACATTCCCCTTATCGAAGTCCAATTCAAAGACCTTCGTACGGCGCTTGAGTTAAACCCAACAAACCCCTTCAGTAGAGATAATCTCCTCACTAGATCGGACCGACACCGAGATTCCCGGCCCGTAGGCACACCTGATGGAGAACTTGTCACCTTACATCCAGGACTTGGGACTTTGATGTATCGACAGCTCTGTGGCCATAAGGGTCCTAACGGTCTTTTGGCCGCTTGGTACTTAAGACAGTTGTCAAGGCGATATCCCGCATAATCGAGGCCAAAAGAAACATCTAGAAAAAGAAATGCTCATTTGTGCTGTAGGATCGATGTATGGTGCTGTGCATCTTGTGGTATGGAATTACCATTTCTCGATGCGTTTGAACGGGGGGCATGGCAAGTGAGTTCTGCCCTAACGGCCATCGCGGTGAGTGCAGGATATGCGCACCCTTGTTTCAGCTGCAGCACTGACTTTACACTAGGTTCTCGGCTTTATATTACTAGGGTACTGTGGTACATGTTAAGCTTAGTGCATAGGATGGAAGATAATCGCGCCGATGGATTAAGATTAACATGAGTTAACCCGGCATGGAGGATATACAAGGCCATTGCTGGAATTAGCTTTGGAGTTGGTTTATTATTTGTTCTTGCGGCTAGGATTTTCCTTCTAATTGAGTCTTTCATTGCTCTGCGTAGTTTACCGCGAGATGCATACCAAACTGTTAGTTGGGCCGATACCTGGCCACACATTGGGTGAATATATTCTTGTTTTAACCCGTGGTAAATTAAATCGCATTTCGCTCATTACCGATGTCAAGTGTGCCTAAGCTGTAGAGAATCATGAGCAACAATCCCGGCTGCTGTATCATGGCTGGGATCCGCTGTAAACACCGTCTCTGCTAGTGCATGTTTTGTATTGACTTGTACTTGCTGCGGCAGAGTTGGGTTGGTGGCTATTGAGTTGGGAACCGGAGTCGGCTACCAACACTAGTACTTAGTGCAAAAATTATCCTCGGCCACCAGGTGGGCTTGGGTTGGCTCGCACCATGCCTGACGTGACGCGCCAGTCGTTCCTCCTTGGGCAGCAGCTAGGGATTGAACTGGCTTTAACGAGGGACATGTGATAGCCCTGTGATCCTGCAAAGCCCACACGTCTGCTGCGAGACATGGACTTTGAGTATGCTTGGCGAGTTGCGCTTTCAAGTACTCGCTTATAGCCTCTCTTATCACTTGCTCATAGCTTATCGACTCGCTTAATCGTCCTCCCGCATTCCCGCTGCTCACTCCTCCCTGCTTTCGTGTCCAATTCCTTTCCGTAATGAATAGTGCCAGTACACCGTCTCAAATTCGTTGCCGCCAATTTCCATTCAAAAAACGACAATTACTGACCTGAGCATCGCTATAATAGTCTCGGAACCCGACCAAATACCGATTAGATAACAGATCAAGCGATCAAAAATCAGCCTTCACTAACGAAATCATATTTTTCCAGGTTCTTTCCGGTTGAGACACGTAAGAGAACCGAACCGCAGAAGGCGGCCACGCGGGAATAGGATGGAAAATGGATATTTCAAGAGTCAATTTCTAAACCCACTCACTACTCCTGTAGGTTATTCTTCACTTGGCATCCAAGGTGGTGTCTGAGGAAAGTCGGTGACGTCATGGTGTATCACTCGCTCGTTTTCACATTTCATGATATTTACACGGCCTTGCATGAATCAATCACACCGCAATTTCGCTTTGCTTTAGCAGCTTTCGGTACTAACCCTGCGTCTTCTCTACCGATTTGCTCCCCAGACAAGTCACGGTCTCCTAGCGCATGCGTAAGCCGATTCAGTACCCCACTTCTGCCCACCATAACGACAACGTCTCTCTAAGCAGGAAGAAAACAGTAGGCCTTTATCGTTAGTATGACGTTCCCGGGTTTGTAACACTTCTCGGAGAGCAATGTCCTGCAAATCTAGCAAACGTCCACAGCTCAATCACGAATGCCATCCAAAGATGCTGCTTGATTGCGGCTGAGGCATCGATACCAAGGATAATTTCAGGTACACGGCTCTACAACTTGCGAAAGGCACTTCCGAGAAGTTACAGTGCAGTTGCTTCTCGAGGGGGCGCGGATAGATATTGAAAATGTCGGATCGCAGCATGTAGGTGTATAAATTTAGATAGATTTTCACATAATTGCGCCAATGTATTTTTGGGTTGGAAAGTCAAGACGGGGTTCCAGTTTCTCTTCATTTTGTGTACAATTGAGTAGACGTCATTTACTCCAGGTTTTTTCTTTGGGCTTTATGTTTTGCAATGATATAGTATTCGACTCGCGGCTACAATTCACGTCCGTCGTTAAGTTCCGTAGTACAACTGTATATTGTTCTCAGCGAATGCCATTACTATAGGAGGAGTAAAATGAAAAGCCTGCGGTGGCTATATGTCCCAGGAATTGTAGGTTCGTGAAATTTTGTAGACGTCGTCCTTCAGACTCGAGTACTCGTTGGTTTATTCTGAGAAGACAAAATGATGTCAGAGACCTCCGGATTTAGCCAGAAGTTGGATTCAGCAGGCTTATATATCGCTTTTTGTACTCATTAAGATACCGGAACGCTTTGTACTGTTAAAAACGCTGTTGTCAGGTCATGATATATCACTCGCAGGCGATGGCCGTAACGGGACCCGTAGGGACTATCCATCCCACTATCCATCCAAGACTTTCTGCCGCGGTGAAGAGTACATGAATTTCCATGACTGCATTTAAAATGTATGAGGATTTTGTATACATCAAAAGGATCTATACAAGAAATAGCTATTAGAAGCCGTCTAGGCGGGCAAGTGCTGTGTACACATTCCATTGGCAAAGACACCAATCTCGCCCTTTTCCAGTCGAGTTTGCGATAAGCTGGTCATCACCCAACCATTGGGCATCTTAAGAGAGTATCTGTTCATTATTATTCCCACCCTCCGGAGTTCAAGTCGGGCTGCATGGCAGTGCCCAAGTTTGAACAATTGCAATAAACCACATGTGGGATCCGGTGCACGTGTGGGAGACCGTGGATGGCAAGTCCATAGGCTAAGCTCTCGAGTTCATCTTTGTACCACAACCATGCCAGCATGACTGCTGGTGGTACAATCCGTCATGAACAGATTAGGTCCGTACAGATGTAAATATGCACATTTATCATGGGCGGTACTGTAATAGAGCGCAAGGGAATAAGAAGTAACTTTTACTTATCAGTCTCAAAGACATTCCACGGAATATTCAACCTCTAGTTACGGATTTGATTTATTTTCACGGTTGTTCACAGCAGATGGCCGCACTTCACCGCGGCAAAAAGTCTTGGATGGATAGTGGGATGGATAGCCAAAGGATCCCGTGGCCGTAAGGTGTCATGACATCGCGAAGACCCCAACGCCAATAACGCAACCCATATCTGGTATCCCACTGACATAATTTTGCTTAGGATATTGAGCTTGGATGATAACCTCTTGGTGCTGGGAGACAACCCTTTCCACAGCTGGGGGTCCTATGGGCAAAAGATTTCTCCTAGAGCAATAAATAGGTCGATGATGTATGTTGATATCAATGCGATGTACGCACCGGGGCGCGCAACGTGCAACCGTTAAAGAGAGGGCCATTCAATTAGAACGAGATGTATTCGACTATTCCCTGCGCCTTCTCGAGAAATAGGGCAGAGAGTATTGTCGTCGCCGCTTGTAGATATGTCCAATTTCTCACTCCCATACCGTACATATCGCCGCTGAGGGTGAAACAACATTCAGATATCTCTTGACGGGGGAGAAGCTGTGGTTGACTGAGTGTGACCGAGCGTAGACTCTGTGCTTAAATTATGGCTTATGTTAGAAGGGCATGAAGAAAGGGAAGAAGCTAATACGTCGGGAACTTGGGGTTGTCGGACATTTGGTCAGTCTCGCCTCTTTAGCGTCCCGTGTTTCTACCGCCAATATGACCCGTTCAGCCGCCCGTTGGTGTCTCACCGCCATCGCCATGCGTCTCGCAAGGTCCCATCAGCCACGCTTCGTTGTGTAACCCGTGTGTAGGCAGATGTATTGAGAAGACCAAGCTAGAAACAAGTAGATAAAACCATACTATCAGAGGGCGCATCCTTGGAGAAGAAAAAGAATTTTCGTAACGAAATCTTTGACTACTTTCGCAGATAAATATCTGGTCTATAAATGCGGTCCTGAAACAGTTATTTTGGCTGAGTGGGAACGATCGGCTTGGGGCGGAGCATCGAAAAATTCTGACAAATGGCTGTGCTTTAACATCTTTTGCACTAGTGACACTTCACCACGTCTAGCGCTCACTCTCCTTGACTCACACCTCTTATCATTCTTTCATAGAGTCATAATTGTTGAATCAGACAAGGTATGGATTCCTTTTCCTATACAAAAAAAACGGCTGGTCTCGCGCACGAGATCGCAAAGCGAGTTTAGAAATACTCTCCGACAAACTGCCTTACAGTCAGCCAGGTGTCTTCATCTCAGGCCTTAGTATTTAGGTCCCCAGAACCCGAGACCGCGAGCTACCCTAGTTCTCTGCTACTTGCCCAGCAGACAGCTCCGATACTTTCATCCCATTGAGTGAAAGAAGCACTCGCCGTAGAAGTTTAAGTAGCACTCATCTTAGTGTATATCGCCGAATTCATTAGAAACATGATTGTGTACGGTGCGGGAAGGCAGTGGTCACTGTTAAGAACAATTTCAGTATCAGTAGAGGGTCATGAAGTATCACTCACTCACAGAGGCTAGGTCTCGAGTCCGATCAAAACATGTCCCAAAATACTTAACCCCGTGGGTTGCGGCATAAGGTCTTTGGATTTGAGACTAATGAAGGACTTTGGAGTGCAAAAATGAGTAACAGTTTAGTAAGTACAGGAGAAAAATAGAGCCATCCGTTTGTGACCTATTCTACCGACCCTAGTCAGGAGTCACAGTTAGTCGAATATTCAGATCTGATACTCAAATGTCGGCTTGCTCGTGCCTCGTTTCGCTGGAAGCATGTGCCTAGATATGGACGCGAGACGGAGTTGCCTCCAGATTACCTGACACTAACACCCACACAAAACCGGATACCAACGTTACCTAAGTTACCTACGAAAACCGCACGAAATTTTAGTGCTATGGTTCCTGTACTCTGATGTCGGCTCTAGGGTTAAGTGATACAGGCACTCGGAAACACCCATCTCATTGTAAGGCTCTAGGGTTCAAGAGCTAGTTTTCCTACCAAAAAAGATTACCAAGATTGGTACTTTTTACTGGACTTGCTCATGCGGTACCACAGTGTCTATGCCTAATTCACCGCACGTTCCATCCACCTAAAGCGTCAACCAAAGTTACGATGGGACATGAACGCGTTCAATTAAATAACCAGCAAGGGCTACTGATGCCATTCTTTGATTGCCAGACCGACCATTTTAAGTTTTAAAGCAACTATATTGCTTACATTCCGTTATCGAGAGGACTTGCTGATCTGGTGCATCCGTCCGTTGTTATGCGTTTCGCGCGCGGGAGGAAGCTGTAATTCTTTCAAGTAAAAGTACAACCTTGTCGCCCCACCAAGACAAAGGGAGTCTATCCCACACCTGATGGATCGAAATACGCAGTCGGAGTTCCATCTTAACAAGGCGTTCATCTTGATATGTGCGTAGTTGTATTCTTGCCTCAACCGCTGAAGTGGTGCATAATGCATTTAGGGCTGTGATGTACTCTTTTTTGTAGCATTTGGCTAGCGTAAGCATCTTGATGATTACATGCGTAAAATTTTCTTAATACAGCAAAAATATTGGTCTCAAAACCGCAAAACTCAGGCGTTCCACACCAAACCCCCTGGATAATACGACCCATTGTCATACCCTACCTCCCTAACATTCACCCCGTCCTCGCCTTGATAATAAATTCGAAAACTATTGCCCCACTTAACCGCTTGCACCGCCGTCCCTCTACACGTGTCGGCGCGCGGCGTTCCTCGATCCCATCCTGTGTGGTGCCTAAACTCGAGGAGGTCGTTCATTTCGTTTACGGTCCAAAGCAAAAGTATATCCCCCATAGGGATAACCGATATTGGCGCTCCCGGAGCGAATAGATGCTCGCTGGAGTGAAAATCAACTTCAAATTTAAAGATCAGCATGAGAGCGAGAGTTAAAAGTTGTCCCCCGCAATACATACCTAGCCACCACATATCGCCATCATCGACGGAGTGATGCCCCTGAAGTTCTAGTTCGGCATTTTGCGAAAAGATGTTGAAAGTCTTGAAATCGTTCCCTGCAATAGCCGCGATGGAGCTCCCCACAACTCTGCGAGATATTCCATCCATCTCGCCAAGGTCACTCCATGAACCGTCCTGAAAGTCGATTTGACAGAGTCTAAGGTTCCTCCCTTGGTAGTAAATGAAGCCTCTATTCCTGGTTTCCACGATCGCAAGTTTCGATGCACGGTGAGGCTTGACATGGAGGGAGTTTACCGCAGAATCTGGTATCCACGTACTCATTAAAGCTCGAGAGTCGGTGTTTTTTATGCACTCGATATATCCGTTGGGATTGATGTACAAGAGACGGCCCTAACAATTAGCAATGGGCTAGTGGGGCTGAAAATTAAACCTACAATAACCCGACCCTCTATTTCAACAAATGATATTGCTAAAGGTGTGCCTATCTTGGCCCTAGCCAAAGGCAGTTTGTGGGAGGGTTTCCAGTCGTCGAAGTATCGTTTTTCGTGCAATATGCCAGTCGTGTCCTGGGCGTAGATCCAGATCCGGATGTCATGCGCAAGATGCGCTCCACCCGAGATCGCGGTTGATACCATGGTAGGCATTTTTGTTGCTTCGTTTTTGGCTGCAAACGTTGAAAGAGGCCGGCCTGGAACGAATGGTAGAAGTTATACAATCTAGTGCCCCAAATTGGTGTGCATGCAGTACGTGCATAGGCATCATTCTCTCATGTTTCGGTACCGTGTCGCGCACATTCACATGCGACTCATCTACCATATCCTAGTCTGCCGGCATGAGGAATACGTTTGTCCCACCATCGAAATCAAAAACAAGGATTCAGTTCAATCACTAATCATTCTGATTGCGTACTTCGGCGTTCCGATATCGTCTGAAACGGAATAGTCTAGAGTAGGAACTAAAGGGAGTATTTGAGCCTCATTTTCAACCCAAAAAGAAATCATTGATTAGCTCTGCGTCAAGCCCCCACGAAATGTTTCAGTCATTCCCATTCTCTCGTTGGGCGTTAATTTTGTGATTTATCAAGTGCCGGCATTAGCTGTTGCTTGACAAGGTAGCTTGGGCTGATCGATTGGCATCTTACTATTAGTATGGTACACATTGCTGCCTGATCCGTTTGGAGGCCTCAGTGTACTTTATATCTAGCAAAGTACAATTCCCATTACACCAGCGCCTCCTCATTTCTAAAATGACTGGAAACATACGCTGTTACTTTGCAGGATTCTCCAGCGAGATGTTCATAATTGTCATTGCGGTGTACGGCCAACCCGTCCTTGCGGATGCAGGCGACGACTTCTCGAATAATTTGTTTAGCGATCTTGGTACGCCTTTCCGTTCCTTTGCGTATACTCATCCCAAGGGCCCTAACCCTGTTGGTTCGTCGCCACATTTAGCACCATTGATTGCGCTTTTTGGCGAGCAAGTTGCAAAGCAATACCTTAGCCAGAGCATGCATTGGCTGGAACACGTTATATTTGGGTGTGCACCTCTTGGGATCATAACTGCAGTTACCTGCGCAATTCGAGTCACTGGGAGCAGACAATTGAAAGCAGTAATTGGACGAGCCAGGGAGTCCGATGCACAGGCGGAGATTGAAATCATGAGGTTGGTTGCATTTATTCGATGTTGTTATTACCTGCAAAAAGGATAGTTTCGATCCCGAGGGTAGCCGGAGGTCATGCTTGCGCTTGCTGTATAGATACTTGCTGAAGCTCATGTGCTAATGATAACACCATTGCAGCTCTACCTCGTCCGATGTCTGTGAATTGTGGAATGGCGCTGGGATTGTGCGTGTTGCCGGATCGCCAGATTTCATCGAGTTACTTTATGACCAGAAGCAAACAGATGCGCGCCTATCCGAAGCTGAGACTCCAGACAAAGAAAATTTCGGGATTTACAGCCGGCAAAATGCGATGAAGGATGTAGCGGTGGATGATCCCGAGCACAGTCAACGCGTGGATACTGGTGCTCCAAATATTTCCTTAAACACATCCGGATCTGAGATTTCTCCACAGGAGCTGCGTATCATTGCCCTTATAGCAGTAGTGTTGCAAGCCGCTGTGATAGTATTTGACGGGATTGTGACGTACCGATATCGATGGCAAAAGAACAACCATGATGTACCGGGGTACGCGTTCCCCATGGCAGCGATTGGGACGGTGGCAGTCTCGGTGGGCATGTATATATGTGCCCATCTGATCGAGGCAAGTACGCGAGAGAGTACGTGGCAACCAATAGACAAGGACAGAAATTTGCAGGTATTGTGGCTGCAACGAGGGCAAACTGTCAACGATCAGCGGTTCAAGTCTTACGGCATCTATGCTGCCAGCACGCAGAAAGTGATCAGGACCTCAAGGCCATCAAGCAAGAGAGGAGACTTAGAAGGATTGACTTATGTCGGCACAGCTATTAGCATAATTGGTGGGTTGAACTCTTTGTGTAGTTATTACAAGCCTACTTACACATTATTAAGGTTTCACTGTGCAGTTTATTGGGTAAGATAATACTGCCAACGTAATTTAGTACGCAACTATGAGATATTAACACCACCACAGTCTTCGAGGAATGCATTACTCGGCTTCCCTTGCCCAGCTCGTAACCACCTTCATCATGACAATTCTACGAGTGTTAATACGAAGGAGTCTGACGACTGAGCCTTACCAATGTGGACCGTCTCAGATTCCTAGCAATCTACGAAACTATTCGGTTCAGGAGTTGCCAGAAGGTCATGAACTGGATTTCGTTGCCAAACAGATGGTTGGCTGCGTACACTGGAATGTCGTTACCTATAGGCAGAGTCCTGTCGCTATCGATTCCGATGGCGACTCTACATTCGATGACGACTATACACTCAATGAAGCCCAATTGGGCAGAGACTACTGTAGAGCAATCTCACATGTTTTATCGGTCAGGATGCGGCTTAGTGAGGTAGCAGAGTCACGATGGCGCACTGAGTTGCATTTGACAGTAGAGACTCTCAAAGACACATTCGATGCTGTCTTGAATCATGTTTGGAATTCAGCAGCAGCCGGCGGAATTTTACCAATGAAATCCGATCAGGAATTGATCACGTGGTCAGTAAATATACACGCAGCCTTAGTTACTACGGACAATGTGGAGGCCGGCGGAAATGGTTTCGTGGAATTCAGGGCACGCCGAAAGAAGTTCGACAACGGATCAAGATGGACCTTGTGGAGAACTAAGGAAGCTGTGGTAGAGGCTCTTTTTGGTCTATGGATGTCACAGCTCCAACAACACCAACCACCTGTTCCAGAAACCGGCGATAACCTTTGGCTGGTCAACATAGATGGGCTAGGCGGAAACAATTTGGGCCATGTACTTTGTGACTGGTGGATTTCTCGAGATATTGACAGCATCGACGTCGACCATCTCAACCACATCCGTAACGACTACAGCATCCATCCGTCTCGAATTTTGAATTGCATCACTGACGGTGATACACCCTCACTTGCTATGCAAGGTATAATCGGTCGATCGACCCTTCCCCAAATGTGTGCGCAGTATATTCTCTCGGCATTCCTCGCTGCCGTCTTGGTCGCTATCAAGCCAATCACGTCGGAAACGAAGTTCGAGCCTATCAAAGGCAAGCGCCACCTGAAGCTTGTCAACAACGACATCCAAGATCTCGCTGAGAGGATCGAAGCATCAGGACTGGCAAGTCTGGACGATGCATACCGGATCGTTATTACTGCTCTGTTTCGCGCCAACAAGCTTCCTGATATTTTGAATAATGCTCGCGCTATCCTACAGCAGTCGAAGCGGTTTTCAACCTCAGAGATCGCAGAAGAGGGTCATTTTAGCGGTGTCTGTGGCCGAATTCGTTGTCTTTTCTCGCACAAAGTGGATACTCTGATAACCCAGCAGAGCGCATGGAGGGAAGCCGGTGAAGCGAGTAGAGATCTCATGCGAGCATTTGTGGAGGTTATGGGCCCGGAAGATCGGGAGACTGCATTGATGCGACAATCCGTTGGCGAGGTTTCCAAACGGCTGGAGATTCCCCAAGGCAGCATAGTACCCTTACTTCCGAACCTGTCGGATGAACCAGAAAATTTCAATATTACACTGGACGCAATTCGAAACAACCAGGTGAATCAAATACACCATTTCCTCCAACACAATAACTTTTTTAATCTCGATGATATTTGCGATGAGGGTAAAACGCCATTGGGCCTTGCCACGAGCGAAGGGAATATAGCCTTTGTCAGACTTTTTCTTTTTTATGGTGCTAAACCAACTATATACGATGCAAACAAACAAACACCACTCCATCTGGCAGTCGACATCGCCTCACATGGTTTTGATCCCACAATGGTACAGATTGCCACTCTGCTACTGCTGAATGGAGCGAATGTCAATGGCGTGCAGGAGGTTCAAAATTGGTCCCCCCTCGACGCGGCTGTATCATATGGCTCGAACGAAATTATACAAATTTTGATACAGAACGGGGCAGACATGAATTTGAGGAACGAGGAAAACATGACGGCATTACTATGGGCGGTAAGGAACGGCCGGGGAGAGGCAGTTGGGCTGTTACTAGAGAAAGGGGCTCATTTGCATGCCAAAGACAACGATGATAAGACGGCACTGCATTTGGCTGCCGAGATGGGACATGGCAACGTGTTAGAGCTTCTTTTAGCTAAAGGGTTAGGTTTGCACCTTGCAGATAAGATTGATAAGACAGCGTTACACTGGGCTGCGGAGGGGGGACATGCGGCTTGTGTAGAGCTTCTGATAACAAATGGAGCGGATGTACGAAGTGGGGATATAGACGACAAGACGGCGTTGCATTGGGCTGCAGGGCAGGGACATAAGGCTGCAGTGTCCGCTCTGATTGCGGGAGGATCGGATATCGACTCGAAAGATCGGGATGGCAAAACGGCGATGCATTGGGCGGCCGAGAACGGCCACAAGGCTGCAGTTAGGGCTTTGATAGAGAATGGAGCTTCTCTACAGTCGGAAGATCAGGGGGGCAGAACGGCACTGCATTGGGCCGCTCGAATGGGGAATGAAACTGTGGTTAAGCTCTTAGTAGAGAACAGGGTGGATTTGGACACGAAGGATCTGGGTGGCAGGACGGCGATGCATTGGGCAGCATTAAGGGGGCATGCTGCTGTAGTGAGCCTGTTAGCACGGGAAGGAGCAGATTTGCATATTGAGGACCTGGCTGGCCAAACAGCGAGGAAATGGGCTGCTCGAAGAGGACACAATGCTGTCGTAGGGTTGTTGATGCAAACTGATCAAATCAGTAGCCGGAGAAACTCACTTTAAATTCATGTAATCTACTAGTTTTACTACATTCACCCCGTTAGCGGGAGGTTGAAATAATAACGAGCAACGGCCTTGTAACAGCATCCTAGCCATCACCACCGCCTAGAATGTGCTGGGTCTTTCCCGAGATTGGCGGGTATAATTGCAAGACTGAGTATGGAGCGGTTTGGTTTGATCCATGGCGTGAGTGCTGCAGCCGGAAAGTTTTTGACCGTCGTGTGATTATATATGATTTACCTACGACTCTTGGTTTGATCACTGTACGGGCAAAGTGGAATCAATTTATAATAACGGAACTGATGGAAGTTTATGTACGCTTAGGTTTTCAGGATACGTATGCGGTGACACGCGTGCAGTGTGGGTGATGTAGACAATATTTGAGTCTATTCTAGCAGCCGCAACCTGCAGCTGCCTCAGCGGAGGTTCTACGAGTATGCAAATTCAGTATATTGTACGTAGGGATTGACCAACTTATATTTTCTACAATGACGTCAAGGTGGTGGAGTGGTTAACACGTTCGCCTGCTAAATTGGTAAAGCGGATGCCTTCGGGCGCGCAGGTTCGAATCCTGTCCTTGACGTATTGCTTTTGTTGTGCTGGCGGAGGATTTGGGTAGTTCCCAACTGCTTTGGTGTTTGGTGGTCAAGGAGCAAAACGGCTTCTCTGATGCATGATAAAGTCGTAGACCTGATTCAATCTTTGCTGATCTCTCGGTACGGGCGGGCGAGTACTACAGCAGGCTGTCATACGATCCAAATTGATTAGATAGGAGAATAGATGAAAGACGAGGAGTGAGAATGTACCGTATTTACTCAGTGATATGGCACTAGATGAACGTGCGTAAGCCACGTCGGAAGCCCGACTAGCCCACGAGGACCCGCGGCCCAATTACTTCGCCATAAACTTGGTATAGTGATACGTTATGACCTGACCTTCTCTTCGTTGAATGTCGGCGAGTTCTGCTGGAAGTTAATCGTTCCAATCGAAATTCTTATCCCTTTGCCGGTAGCGGGCCCACGAAAGGGCCCGCTTTCGCGTGCGCTGCGCCTTGTCGCTTACCACAGCATAGCCACCCACTTAAACCCCCCCCCTAGAGTATTATGAATTGAAAGACAACTAGTAGAAGCTTCTATTTGTGAATTCTTGTGGCAGTGTGATAAATTCTGGGGTGCTGAGTTGCATATAAATAGCAGTACTTTGGAGATTGTGAGAGTGCCATCCAGCCCAGTGGCAACCACCTTCCCACTTCCCATCTACCACACAACAACAACCATCAGCAGAGAAGCCCTCAGACCTCGGAACCTTAATATCAACTACCTACCCCCACCACTTATACTTTCATCTCCACCATCCTCACCAAAAAATGTTAAAAAACAATGTGCCAAGTGCCGCATCATGGACGATCACTCTGGCCTAAAGCGCACCTCCTCCAGACCACCACCACCACCACCACCTACAGTGGTACAGCACCGACCTGTCATTATTCCTGATGTGTCTTCGCCTACTACTGAAGCTCCACCAGCAATGCTCAACCTTGACGATAATTATAGCTCCTCAGATGAAGCATATATTGAGCCTGCCCCGTCAATCACGGCTGATCACTCGGCCAAGTGGCGTAAGAAAACACTCAAAAAACCAAGTCAGAATTTGACAGATCTTCCTGAGCTTCGCACATTCAATCCTTTACAACCAATTGTCCCTCCCCACAAAGTATGGAACCGATTGCCCATCTTGTTCTCTGAGCTGGATGCCATCACTCCAATTCAAATGTTCAAACATTTTCAAAGTGGAGCTGTTAATGATGGGGCTGCAACCTTGCTATGGATGGACAGTTCTCCAGTTACGATGTTGTCTACAATCCACCCTCTAAGTGGTGAAGATTCCCTGGTGCTGAGAATGAGAAAGCATCCAGGCAACAAGAGTACCAATGCAAGTGGAGCAAGTTTTACATTTCTTTCTGGAGAATACCAGAAAGAGCTTGATATACCAGTAATTGTTGATGCCTACAACCAGTACAAGGTAGGTGTGGATGTGGCTGACCAGTACTGAACCTATTTTGATACACAGCTCATATCCAGATGCAATTGGTATTTACTTTTTACAGGATTCTGGAGACAGCCCTCATCAATACACCGGGAAAAATGACCTTATGCGACGCGTAACTCATAGAGAAGCTGTTTTTGGGCCGGTAATCCATAGCATATTTGACGCGTGGCACTATGAGGTCCTATGGAGCTGCGAGTTGACTAGATTACTATGATACGCATGCGATTATGGGCGCTTGATACTATACATCATGCTGCATTCAATAAA